>Ga0164318_10003363_pt1 | contig 15129 bp, 10 predicted proteins | sample GuaBasSedimGuay9_FD_113734 | JGI IMG/M metagenome (GOLD analysis project Ga0164318, IMG submission 113734) | Subseafloor sediment microbial communities from Guaymas Basin, Gulf of California, Mexico - Guay9, Core 4571-4, 0-3 cm | ecosystem: Environmental > Aquatic > Marine > Hydrothermal vents...
AATTATAAAACTTAATTAATTTTCAGATTTTATTAATAATATCTTATAAATAGTGATTATTCTCACTATTTAGTTTTAAAAAATGGTTTTGATACTATACGGTTTCCACGAGTTAAGTGGCTGAAATCTATGAATAGTACCTTTTATATTTGAAGAGTTAATATTAACTTTTAAGTAATTATACTCTTCAAATCTATTTTTAGTATCCCAATATAGCTCTTTTTCTTTTGATGGATTCTTTGTCAAGGACATTTTCTGTGGTGCACCACTCCCTCCAATTACTAAATAATTAATATCATCTACAACATAGTGTTCAGTAGTATGAACATGACTACTAAAAACAAATATATTTAAATCTTTAGCGTATTGTTTTAAAATTTGATGTGGATTTTGCTCTTTTGGTAATGGATCATGACCAACTTGATTGAATGATGGTTTATGATAGGTAACAAAAACATAATCTCTTTTACATTTTTTTGCATCCTCCAATTTGGTTTTTAAATATTTCATTTGAGTATTAAAGCTTGGATATTTACTTGTCCAACCTGACTCACCTTTAACATATCCACCACTATCTAAAAATATAAAACTACTATTATCATGAACAAAGCTATAGATACGATTTTGTTTATTAAAACCTAACTTTTCTAACCATGGAAATGTTGATCTAAATCCAATTATTTTATCTTTATCATCCCAAACTTCATGATTACCTATAACAGGAAATAGTTTAGATTCATCAGGTAGATTCATTAATACCTCTTCATTAAAAAGTTGATAATATGGATTTGAATTTAGATGTTCCCCTTGAAATGAAAAAAGCTGTATATCCCCACCATGTATTATAAAAGATGAACTATTTTTAGTATCTTTAACCCCTTTTTTCATATCAGAAATAATTTGTTTATTTACCCATTTTCTACCTGTATCACGCATTATGATATGGCTTTTTTGACTTTTATGGTCTATGATTACTGATCTTTTTAGCCAACCATTGTCATAATCCATTAAAAGACTGTGATCTTTTTTATTAATTTTTACACGATTAAGCTCCAAACCTAATCTATCAAAATTTAATGTAATAGCTTTTTTATCACAATGGTATCGTTTTTGAATTATCTCTATTATTTGAGAAGATTGCTCTTTCCCTCCAGTTAAATATGGTTCAGTTCTGGTATCACCCATCACTATAAATGAAAATGGCTTAGCACCAAGATGTGTTGTACCAGATAATATTATCATAAAAATAATAGTAAATTTAATAAATAATTTTTTTGTCATTTTATATCTCCTTATTTATTTTGTAATTTTAATGGTTTTTCATATTTGGTAGGACCATCTTTCCACTCAGATGTTTTATACCACTCTTTTGAATAACCAACCTCTTGTGCCATTTTAGCAGGTTCATTTATATATCCATCACTATATTTTGCAACTAATCTCCACGCTAAACTCCACCATTCATCTACTACTTTATTTGCAGTTGTAGATGAATATTTTGTTAACATCTCTTTAGCTTTTTGAGGACTTTCTTTATATAATTTCAAAGCTTTTTGATCCATTATTTTAAGACCTTGTATTGCAACATATTCTAACTCATTTTGTTTTTCTTTTATATCTTCAATAATATAACTATATTTTAGTGCTGCCCAATTTGCAACAAAGTTAAATGCCCACCATGCACTATTTTGATCAAATTTATCACTAAATCCAGTATAATAATATTTAGGAATTGAATTTACTCCTACATAAAATGGTGTGATAACTGTACTCATTGGCTGATCGGGACCAAACCACATTACTCCACCAATTGGATCTGGCATCCAACTTCTTGCTTGAAGGACAAAACTATAACCACTTCTATATATAGATAATGGTCTTTCCCATGCACCTTTTAATTTTGCATTTGGATCTCCTGTATCATTTCCTGCATCCATTGGACCAGGGTATCTATATGGATTACAAAAAGGTCCTGCTGTTACACCTTTTGATTGATCAAATTGTGTCCCTTGATAATAATCACGATATAAATCTATAACATCACGAACATCAAGTTTTTTATCTGGTTTAATTGAAAATGGATACTGTTTTGTAAAACCATCTTTTGCCCAAGGTGATAGCTTCATTGATGGTGCTATTTTATCTTGGAGTCGCCAAACTCTTCTTAGTGAATAATAAGGATGACTATATTCCCCTTGACTAACTGTTCTTAACCAATCTAATTTACCATCTTTTGGATTCCACCAATTATATTTTTCTGCGATTTTATGAAGATTTTTTGAATATAAAATATTTGGATTATTAGTATCTATTAGTCTAATTCTAAACTCATTAGCAGCTACAAAAATCTCTCCATCAGGTATTTTTTTTGCAACCCAAAGACCACCTTTACCCTCAGGACTAGGTGCCATTTCAATAACCCAACCCTCATTTTTATCAGCAACTGGTAAAGTTTCCCCTGTACCATAATAACCATAGGTATCAATAAGATGACCAATAAGTTTAATCGCTTCTCTTGCGGTTTTTGTTCTCTCTAATGCTACACGAGTAAGTGCTGAACTATAAAATATAAGTTTACCAGGTTTTGGTTGAGCTGTAATTTTAGCACCATTAGTAGCTTCTCCAAACATCAATTGATGCTCATTCATAATCCCATAGTTACCTTCAAAATACGCATAAGTATGCTCAACTTGAGGAATAAATCCTAAAGGGATACTTTGAGGTTTACTCTTATCCTTATATATATTACCTCTATCTTCCCCAACATAACGCTGTAGTACATTTGCATTAAATTCTGGTTTATTTCCCAATGAAGCAGGATCATAATATACTGCTCTGAGTGAACCAACTTTATAATCTTTAGCTGGAACACGAACAAGCCGATTATCAAACATCTCACTATCATCAGAGTGTGCTACAAAAACTGACCCATCTTTAGAAGCACCTTTTGTAATTATCATAGTAGTACAAGCTACCAATGATGACAAACCAAAGAAACTTATAATTGCTAAAACTTTAAATATCTTTTTCATTTTAATCCCCTTATTTTAAATTAAACTTTTTGTAAAACTAATAATATAATTCTTAAAATATAAAAATTCACCTATCTCATTAGTAATAGTTTTTGGATTAATATAAAGTCCATCTCCACTAACTTTAAGATATGACTCTTTTGATGTCCATACTTTATAAAAATACGTATCTCTATCTTCTTTTATTAAATTATTAAATTCTAAAAATTGTGTTGTATCCATAAATTCTAATGCTACATTATTAGATACTGCCGATGATTCTATATATTCTATATCTATCCCTACTCTAAGGGTTGTAGATAAAGCAACAACCACTATATCCTTAGAGTAAGAGATACTAAAATTAATATTACTGTATTTGAATTTTGGTCGTTGATTATTTGTGTACTCAAAAGAAAAATTATCTAAATTATATTTTTCTTGACAATAATTAAAAAGAAAAGTTCTTGATAATATCCTCTTGTTTCTATCTATTTCTTCTTTGTATTTTTTTATTTTTTCTAATTGTTCTTTAGGAATTATAGAATTATTTAACATAGAACAATTTTGTTCTATGTTAAATATAAATATTTCACTATCTTTATCACTATAAATTCTCTTAAGACTTTTTAAATTCATCAAATATTTAGTGCTTTATTAAATGTTTTATCAAAAGCATTATTTAGTAATTCTTTATAATTATTATCAAATAATACTCCATGTTGTTTAAGCTCAATTTGAGTTAATGAAGTGTCAAATTTTACAAGCTCCTCACTTGCTTCATCTTGGAAGTATAGTTTTAATGGAAATAATGGACTTGTCTCTTTTAGAGAATTTACAACTCTTTTTTTCCACTGCTCAAATGTAATAATTTCAATTTTTTTATTTGTAATAGAACTTAATAAATCAACATATTCTTTAAGTGAGATTTCATTTGGATTTGAAAGATTTAACATTGTTTTATTACATTTGCTTAAAGTTGTAGAAACTATTGCTTGGGATAATTGATTAACCGGAACTGCTTCAAATATTAAATCTAAATCTGGTGCTAAACCTGTGTCTATATATGATCTCATCATTAAAAGTGCAAAATTACTTTCTAAAGGGCTAGATATACCAGTATCAGTATTCATAAAGATATTTCCTGGTCTTAAAATAAGTCCACTCATACCTCTATCAAAAGCTTGTTTTAGCAATCTTTCCGAAACCCATTTAGAAAGAGCATAACCACCAAAAAATTGACCAGGGTTCTCTCTTACTTCTGCTTCATAACCAACTCCTTGATTATTATTCTCACTAATAGCACTCTCAGTAGAGATATATGATAATTTTTTTGGTTGACCATTCATAGCAATTTTAATAAGTTCAATTGTACTTAAAGAGTTTGCAGTTTTTAATTTAGAATATCCATACATATGATTTACATTAGCTGCACAATGGATAATATGTGTACAGTTATCTACAATAAAATGATAATCTACACTATTTAACCCTAGGTTTTCTTTGGTAATATCACCAAATATTGGATAAATTCTATCACTAAATTCTAAAGCGTTGTCTAATTTTAATTTCTTCAATATATGAAGTTGTTGTTTATGTAAAGAGATATCCTCATGGCTTCGTATTAAACAGTAAATACGACTAGATGTTTTTTGTAATAACTCAGATAATACATGAGCTCCTAAGAAACCCATTGATCCCGTAAGAAGTATCATATCTTTAGATTTCTCTATATTATCATCCCAATTTGGATAGATACTTTCATTAAGAATAGAATCTTTTGTAGCATCTAAAAATTCATGTTGATGATCAAATTTACCACCATTCTCATCTATTGATATTGCTAAACCTTCAATTGTTGGAGTTTCAAAAAATGTATCTAGTGAAAATGGCTTATCTATTTTAGCTCTTATCCCTGCATAAACTGTTGCTAGTAATATAGATGAACCACCTAATTCAAAAAAGTTATCTTTGATACCAAATGCAGTTCGTCCTAAACACTCTGACCAAACATCATAAATAATTTTTTGTGTTTGAGTTTTTGGTTCTACAATATTTTCACAAACCTCTTCTTTGTATTCAGGTTCTGGAAGTTGTTTTCTATCAATTTTACCTCTTTGTGTAACTGGTAGTTTATCTAAAATAATAATTTCTGATGGCACTGAATACTCTGGCATTTTAGCTTTTAAATAAAGTTTATATTCAGATATAAAGAAATCGTTTTTTTGACTATTTTCTAGTTGTATATATGCAACTAGTATTTTGTCATTGTTATGTTTAATCATTTTAATAGCAGCATTAGCCACACTTTTATAAGCAACTAAAATATTTTCAATTCCATCAAGTTCTAAACGAAATCCACGAAATTTAATTTGTCTATCTGCTCTACCTGAGAATTCTAAACTTCCACTATTGTTAAAGTGTACTAAGTCTCCTGTACGATATAGTATATCCATTGGATTACTTGTAAATGGATTTAATATAAAATGTTCTTTAGTTTTCTCTGGTAAATTTAAATAACCTCTAGCTAGTCTATGACCACCTATATATAATTCACCAGTTTCTCCAGTATTTACAGGTTTTTGATTTTGATCTAATACATATAAAACAGTATCAGCTAAAGCTTTTCCTACAGGTAAAGGGGAATGATCATCCTCTAACTCTTTAATAATATGAAATGTTGCAAGAATACCAGCTTCTGTTGGACCATAACCATTTATAAAAGCATCAGGACGACCCTCATCATTATTTAAAACTTTATAAACAGTTTTAGGATTAACAACATCTCCACCTGATAGTAAATATTTAACCTTTTTAAACATTCCCGCTTGAAATGCTACAAGTTGATCAAATAGTGCAGAAGTAACCCACATAACAGTAATATTATGATGATCTAAAAAGTTAGAATACTCTTCAGGATTTATAATCACCTCATAGTCTATACAAACAAGTGTAGCAGAGTTAAGTAGTGCTGTCCATATTTCAAAAGAGGCTGCATCAAAAGCAATACTACTAGATGATAAAACATTATCAGTAGATTCCATAGTTAAATAGTGAGGACTACAAATTAAACCTGCAATAGCAATATGGGGCATTAATACACCTTTTGGCTTACCTGTAGAACCAGATGTAAAAAATACACAAGCAATATTATGAGAAGCGATATGTAGATTTTTTCTAGCATCTGAATAACTATTTATATCTGTAATATCATCAAGAGAGATACAGTTAAAAAAATTAAAATTTTTACGATATTTTTTTTCAATTATCATCAATTTTGGATTTACATCTTCAATAATCATATCATGTCTTGTTGATGGTTCTTTAGTATCCATAGGAACATAAGTAGCACCACATTTTAATATAGATAATATTGCTATAATAAAATCTACTCCTCTATCATAAGCTACACAAACCATATCTCCATTTTCAATATTATGTGAATCACGCAAATATTTTGCATATCTATTTGAAAGTAAGTCTAGTTCTTTATATGTGATTGATCTTTTTCCATGAACTACGGCAAGATTATCTGGTGCTAAATCTGCAGCTTTTGAAAATAGCCAAGATAACTCTTGGGGGTCATTAAGTGTAAGGTCTGTATGTTTTATTTGTAACATTATTTTCTCCAATTTTAAATTATTTTTTACTCTTTTACTAACTTATAGTTTTTTCTACATTAGTTTGCTCCAAATGGAGTAAGATGTAGTACACCAAATGTTTGTAATAGTGTTATTATAAGTGTAGTACTAAAAGCTACTAATAGTATTAGTGAAATAAATAGACCAAGTTTTGATGATGTTTGTCTATAATAAATAATAGTTGGTAATATCCCAAAAAGAAGTACTATCCCAACCCCTCCAACAATATTTAAAGCCTTTAAAAAAATATCTGCAAAAAGATATGAAACTACTAAAGGGGGAATAAATGAAATAATAAATACAGTCCATCTATTATAGATATTTAAACTATTTTCAAGTATATCTTTGGAAAAATCTTTTAAACTCACTCCTATAGATACATATGAAGTTGCAATAGCAATTATTGCAAATATTGTACCCATAATCAAAAAAAGTTTAGAATTAAGAATCTCTGACATCTCTACAGTAATAGGTACACCAGTTAATCTAGCTTCATTTAAACTAATATGACCAAATTCTGGAACAACACCTATTGATATAATTAACCATATTGTATTCATAACAAAACCCATTGCAAGTCCTAAAGCTATTGGTTTCCATATATCACTACTCCATTTGGAATCTCTACATATAGTTGGGATAATAGAATGAAAAACAAATGCACCAATTATCATAGGTATTGCCATTGGTAAATATCCCCAATCAACATGAGTAAGTCTGTTAATTTCTATTCCAGAACTTCCAGAATATGTTAAAATAAAAAATGCAATCCAAAGAGAAACCATTAGAATGCTATTATATTTTTTAATTATAGACATATTTGACATAGTTATATAAGTTAAAAGTATAAAAATTAGAAAAAGAACTAATGGTTCAAAGCTCATATCTATTTTAAAAACAATAAGAATAATTTTAGAGGCACCCACTAAATAACTTATTAATAATCCATAAAAAATAATAAGATTTGCTACAGAAGCTATCCATTTTCCAGATATTCCAAAGTGTTCTTCATAGAGACTTGGAAAATTAAATGTATTATTTCTTTTATTATTTACCTCTTTTGCTAAAATAATACCTGAGAGAAATAAACTTAACGAAAAAAAGAGCATCATAAAAAAAGATGGCCAAAACCCAGCAATTCCAGCACTAATAGGCATTGCTAATATTCCAGCACCTATCATATTACCTGATACTAAAAAAGATAACATAAAAATTTGTTTAATTGGCATTTGTTATTTTCCCTTTGTTATTTAATTTAATACATCTAATAAAGTATCATAAAATATTTTAGAACTATTAAGTTTATAGTAAATATTTGCATGGTAAGTTTTTTCATCTATTTTTTTACATGTATAATCAATATCAATATATGTTGTACCATGAAACTTTATGTCATTTGTGGTATCTACACAGATTGATATATCTTTAAAAGACTTTTTAACCTCTTCTGGATAAAGTATAGCAAATGCAACTGCAGGATCCCAATACTCCAACCCTTCCCAATTTTGTGCAGTTCCCATTGTGTACACTGCTGCAGCTACAAACTTTGCACTTAAAGATTTAGCATTTTTATCAAGATATTTCCAAGATTCTTCGGTCATAGGAACATCTTTTGTTAGATTAAGAGGTATAAAAGTTTGTGGAATTTTATTTTGAATTAATACTTCATGGGCTATTGCATCTGGATAGATATTCCACTCTGCTTGGGTATTAGTACTAGGATGAAGATTTGGGATATTGATATTACCTTTTATATTATTATTTGTAACTTTACCATCTATTATCTCACCAAAAACACCACCACCTTTGTAATACATAGCTAAGCCACCTTTAAATAAATCTAATTTATTATTTTCTTTTGCTATATTTATCGCTTGTGCAAAGTTAGTAGATGTTCCCAAAGAGATAAAATGAAACTGCTTTTTTTCTTTAGATGCTTGTGTAAGCATATTGTAAATAAACTCTCCTGCTCCATCTTTATATAATCCATTAGCTTTCAAATCTTTAAAACCAGGCACATTAAACGCTGAAACTTCATCCCTTAAAATTTTAGGATAACCATAGTTAAGAGTATCTGTAGGAGTTGCCCCATAATATATTGGCATATTATTATATTGTGGTTTATTATCTACAACTAATGAAAGTAATTTAGAAGCATTTAAAGCTCCTTGTGAACAATATGTAAGTCCTGTACAATTAATAGTTATTCCTTTAACTATAATATCATCACTACGAAGTAGAAATAATACTGCCATCCAATCATCAAAGCCCATATCAGTATCTATAATCACCTCTTTTTTAGAATCAACTAAAGGTAATGAAGTTGTATTTTTATTACATCCAGATGCAATAAAAAATATAACCAATAACATACCAATCATCTTAAATCTTTTTTTCATAATATCTTCTTAGTCCAAAAGTATTAATATTTGGGTATTTCTTTTTTGCCTCTATTGTAAACATTAATAGCATATATGTATTTACTATAACATTTACACCAACAAGTCCTATAATGCCAAAAAGATATGTGAAAATAGTACCAAATACTATAAGTAAAAAGACACTTCTAGTTTCAATATCTACTATAAACTTTGCATAACCAGCATATCTTAAAAGATTTGTAGAACCTAGTTTTAAAACCATTATTAATTGAGATAATGTAAAAATTATCAATATATTATACATATCCGTATAGTCACCTTTAAAACTATCTAGAATGCTATGTCCAAAAACTATATAAAAAATTAAAATTAAAAATGATATTAAAAATGAAAATTTATTTGCTCTACTTATAATATTTTGCAGTTTATTATGATTTTTAGTATTTTCTAATAATTTTGAAATATTTGGTAATACCATTTTATATACAGATTTTGATACTAACAACAAAAAACCTGCAAGCATTATAACAACAGCAAAGTGTCCTATAATAGCTTCTTTTGTATGCATGATTTCTAAAATTACTATATTTATATAAGATAAAAATATAAATATGAGACTGCCTTTTCCGAGTTGATTTGTAAATTCTTTCCACTCTGTATTATCATTTGATGAATCTTTTGTTTTTTCAAACATTAATCTAAAAAGTGATATGCTTTGATTTAATTTACTATAAATTATATATGAAAATGTTGATAAAATTGTATAAATTATTGCAAATATAATAACAATATTATAAATATTTAATTTAATATATAAAAGTTCTAAAGCTATAAAAAACACTAGCCAAGTAATCATAATTGAAAAAATAGACTTAAATATAGATGAAAATAAAACAAAATTTTGACTATTAAAAAAAGCATTTATTAGTTCACTAAAAGCAAATATTGGTGTCAAAATAATAATAAAAACAGCTAAATGTAGTGCATCAAAATCGTGTATATTTAAATAATATAATAAAATAAACAGAAGCAATATTGTAACTGTTATAAATATTAATATAATTGAATTTTTTTTAAAATATTTTAAATTCCAACTTATATAATTTCTATCCATATTATTTTTATTTAAAATTGGAATAAATCTTTTTGCACCGGAATCGGTCCCAAAAATAATAAAAATAGATGCAATACCTATTGTATTTAAAGCTACAGAAAGATTCCCATACAATGATGCATCCATATGATGAGTTAAATAAATTGTGAAAAATATATTAACTATATAACCTACTATTGCAATAAATATTAAAAAATATGGTTTATAAATCTCTTGTGTTAAATTTTTTATTACACTATCCTCTCTTAAGTTAAAATTTGTATAAAACTAATAAAATAACTTTTAATATAAAAATTTTAATCAGTATAAGTGAAAAAAATGAAAAAAAAATGAAATAGGGTAAATAAAGTACTATTTTAAAAATTGTGTTATAATAACAATAAATATAATTATGGGATTTTTGATGTTTGAACTAAGTAAATTGACACTTCTTTATGTTGAAGATGAACTTTCTACTATAGATCATCTTATGTTTTATTTAGAAGATAATTTTAAGAAAATAATAGTTGCAAATAATGGTGTTGAGGGTTTGAAACTTTATAAAGAAAATTCATCTGATATAGATTTAATACTTAGTGATATACAGATGCCAAAGATGGATGGCTTAAAAATGCTAAGCGAAATAAAAAAATTAAATTCACAAATACCTTGTATTTTAACTACAGCATATAGCGATAGTGAATATCTGATAGAAGCAATAGAATTAGGTGTTATAAGTTATCTTGTAAAACCAATTAATATAGATACACTTTTTAAAAAAATAGAATCGGTAATCTTTACAACTTTTGAAAAAGAAAACTTAACATTTTTATTAACAAAATTAAAAGTTCATGATAAGTTAAATATGGATGATTTTTTAATAGCTATAGATAAAACAGTAGATGAAATTTTACAAAAGCAAGTGGTTGTTTTAAGTGATAATTTGGAATATGATTATTCAAGCAAACTTATCATACAAAATAAACAAGATATTATTTTAACTCACCAAGAGATACTTTTAACAGAAACTTTACTCAAATATCGTAATCATATAGTTCCTTATGAGTCATTGATAAATATTATCTCTCCAAACTTACCATCAATTGATACTTTAAGAACAAATGTAAAATCAATAAGAAAGAAAACCAATAAAGATATAATTAAAAACTTATCAGGAGTTGGTTATAAGATAGATGTTTTATGAATATAAAAGTTACTATCATTAAAAAGTTATTTATTTTATTTTTGATTCTTGGTGCAAATCTTTTATATGCAAACAAAATTGTAAATATTTCGACACTTAAAGATTATCCACCATTTGTATTTGTAGATAAACATTTGACAATACCCAATCATGAACTAATAGCTCCAAATAGTGATTCAAAATTTTTACAAGGATATAGTTGGGAAGTTGTAAGAGAAAGTTTTCATATACTTGGATATACAATTAAGCTCCATATTATCCCTTGGGCAAGATGTGTAAAATATGTGCAAAATGATAAAACAGATTTAATATTTCCTGCTCTTAAAAATAGTAAAAGAGAAAAAAAATTTTATTTTTCTAAACTTCCAACAGATGAACAAAATCTTGTAATATATCTTAAAAAAGATTCTTTATTGGATTTTGATAATTTAGAATCTTTAGATGGTTTAAAGATAGGTACAATGAAAGGTTGGTCTTTTGGAGAAAAGTTTGACAATGCAAATACTATTTTAAAAGAACCTTCCTATACTGTTTTGAGTGGTTTAAAGAAACTTATACGAGGTAGTCTTGATGGTTTAGCTGGATATGAGATCACTTATGATTATGAGATAAAAAAAAACAATCTAAATAAAAAGCTAAAAAAAACAACTACTTTTTATGCTTCTATGGAATATCTAATTGGTTCTAGAAACAATCCAAACTGTAAAAAGTTATTAGATATTTATGATGAAGGAAAAAAATTAATTATTCAAAATGGAACATTTGATAAAATAAATAAAAAATGGTTAATAGATGAAATCAAATAAAATATTTTATAAAGTTTTATTTTTAATCCTTATCTCTTTTACAAATTTATATTCCAATATTCCAAAAGAATTAGATAAAACTCTTAATAACTCAAAAGTATTATTTTCATCTTTTTTATATCAATACAATATCTCTGCTATGAAAGTAGCATCAAAAGAATTATTGGAATATCAACCAATAAAAGCTATTGTAATAGTTGATATTGTTGATGATGAGTTGATTTTTTCTGCATATTCTACTGATAATGAATATAAAAATGAAGAAATCCCAAAAGTTTATAAAGAATATAGTCAGATAGAAAAAGTATTGGAATTTAACAATCATACTCTTGGAAAAATGATAATTTATTATCAAAAGAATCTACTACAATTTAAAACAAATAAACAAACAATTAATTTATCTAAAAAGGAGAAAGATTATTTAGATAAAAAGAAGATTATAAAGATGTGTGTTGATCCTGACTGGATGCCTTTAGAAAAATTAGAAAATGGTAAATATATAGGTATATCTAGTGAATATGTCAAGTATTTCCAACAAATACTTAATGTACCAATTGTTGTAGTTAAAACATCAACATGGTCACAATCTTTAAAGTATGTTAAAAATAGAAAATGTGATATCTTACCACTTGCACTTGATACTAAAAGTAGAAGAGAATATTTGAATTTTACAAAACAATATATACAAATGCCCTTAGCTATATCAACAACGATAGATAAATCTTTTATTTATGACTTTTCTACAATATCAAATAAACAAAAAATAGGTATAGTTTCAGGGTATGCCTATAAAGAATTACTTAAAAATAAATATCCTAACTTAAATATTATAGAGGTGATTAGTTTAGATAAAGGGCTACAAAAAGTAAAAAGTGGAGAGCTTTATGGAATGATTGATATTGTTAGTTCAATAGCATATCATATACAAAAAAAGTATCATACTATTTTAAAAATTACAGGAACTTTTGATGAAAATTATGGTTTATCTGTAGGAATTAGAAATGATGATTTGATATTATTAAATATATACAATAAAGCTATAAATAATATTGATAAACAATTGCATCAAGAGATACTAAATAAATGGATATCTGTTAATTATGATAAAGAGATAAACTATACTTTTATATGGAAAATATTATTTATTGTAGTTTTTTTTATATTATTAGTGATATATAGACAATATCTTTTAAATACAACAAATAAAAAGCTACAAAAGCTAGTAGAAATTGAGGTACAAAAAAATAAAGAAAAAGATAGAATAGTTAGTACTCAGTCAAAATATGCAGCAATGGGTGAGATGCTCTCTCTAATAACTCATCAATGGAGACAACCACTCAATGAGCTAGGTCTTGTACTACAAAAATTTAAATATGCATATCAAAGAGATAAATTAACAGAAGAATTAATAATAGAACAAACAAAACTAGGAAATGATTTAGTTATTAAGATGTCAACAACTATAGATGATTTTAAAAACTTTTTAATTCCAAATAAAGAAGATATATCATTTTCTTTATCTTCCTCAATAAAAGGTATTATTAAACTTTTAAATAGTTCATATAAATATAATAATATAAACATAATACAAGAGATAAATACTACAAGAAAGATATCTGGAAGTCAAGGTGAATTTGAGCAAGTAATATTAAATATTTTAAATAATGCAAAAGATGCTTTAATAACGAAAGAAATTGATCAAAGAGTAGTTTTAATTCAAATCTATGAGTTAAATAATAATATAATAATTTCTATTTATGATAATGCTGGTGGTATTAAAAAAATGTCTCTTAAAAAAGTCTTTAAGTCATATTTTACAACAAAGAAAGATGGTTCTGGTATAGGTTTATATCTTTCAAAAGAGATTATAAACGAACACTTTAGAGGTGAGTTAAGTGTTGAAAATAGTTCATTTGAAGTTAATCACAATAGATACTTTGGTGCTTGTTTTAAGATTAAGATACCTCTTCTAATCAAATCTATTTAATAGTATAAAATCAAGATTATATTCTAATAAAGATATAATAAATACTTAATAATTAAATTCGAGGTAATATGCAATTTAAACTAGATGCAACAAGTGGTAACGCAAGAGCTACTACATTGACAATGGCACATGGAGAGGTACAAACTCCTGTATTTATGCCTGTAGGAACACAAGCAAGTGTAAAAGCTTTAGATCATAATGATATGTTATCTTTAGGTGCTCAAATAATATTAGGGAATACATATCATCTTTATTTACGCCCTGGTAGTTCAACTATTAAAAAGTTTAATGGTCTTCATGGCTTTTCAAAATTCCCAAATAATTTTTTAACTGATAGTGGTGGATTTCAAGCATTTAGTTTAGGAAAACTTAATGGTAAAAATGTAAAACAAGATCCTAATGGTATAAATTTCAAGTCTCATATTGATGGAAGTATGCATTATTTTACACCTAAAAGTGTACTAGATACTCAATATGATTTAGGTAGTGATATTATGATGATTTTAGATGATTTAGTAGCTTTACCAAATACAAAAGAGAGAATTAATCTAAGCATAGAAAGAACAACTGCTTGGGCAAAAGAAGCTATAGAATACCATGTATCACAAAAAAATAAAGGGATTGGTAACCACCAAAATATATTTGCAATTATTCAAGGTGGTACCGATAAAGAATTTAGAAAAAAATCTGCTACTGAACTTTGTGCATTAACTGACTATGATGGTTTTGCTATTGGTGGTCTTAGTGTTGGAGAGCTTAATAATGAGATGTATGATACTGTAGAATACACAACACAGTTTATGCCAAAAGATAAACCTAGATACCTTATGGGAGTAGGTACTCCTGAAGATTTAATAGAAAATATTGATAGAGGTATTGATATGTTTGATTGTGTTATGCCTACTAGAAATGCTAGAAATGGTACACTATTTACAACATTTGGAAGAGTAAATATAAGAGGTGCAAAGTTTAAAGAAGATCCTAAACCTATTGATGAAGCTTGTGA
>Ga0164318_10003365_pt1 | contig 15127 bp, 9 predicted proteins | sample GuaBasSedimGuay9_FD_113734 | JGI IMG/M metagenome (GOLD analysis project Ga0164318, IMG submission 113734) | Subseafloor sediment microbial communities from Guaymas Basin, Gulf of California, Mexico - Guay9, Core 4571-4, 0-3 cm | ecosystem: Environmental > Aquatic > Marine > Hydrothermal vents >...
AAACACTAAGCTAACTCCTTGTTCTGCAGAGACCTCTTTTTGGAAGGAATCAGTTTCTTTATTTAATTTTACACCTAGAAGATCTTCAATAGCACCAAATTTCTCCTGTTCGACCTGATCTATTGGAATGTCTAAGAGAACATGCGTATCTCCTTTCGAGGCTGTAAATTGAACATAACGCCCGCTTTTCTTATCCTTAATAGTAACAAAATTTAGGTCTCCACCAGACGTCATTATACGTTTTAAGCTCTCTAATATTTCTTTCTTCGAATTCATTTGAACCACTTTCTAAATGATTTCAGAAAAAAGAGGAAAAATTGAAATTTAAGTTTAACTAGGGATTCTCCTAAACGAAATGGACTGTATTTTCATGAATTGATAACTACTGCATGTTTTTATCTTAATTTTAGATTTCTTGTAGCACATATCTTGACCCAAAATCAAAAAGCTTGTAAGAAAAAAAGTTAGTAATCATGTGTTTTAATATCATGAGAAATAAACTATTTTATAAATCTAGAGATTATTCCTAAAACTCCTGCGGCAATTAGCGCGTAAACTCCATATCCGAGGGTTATCGCAACGGGGATCATCGGATTTCCCTGGATATACTGTGTAAATATGAAATATACGCCAATTCCTAACGAAAGTCCTATAGATGATGCCAATCCTGGTTTCGTGAATATTGCTAACAGTGCCGCAAAACATATCATCCCTAATATAAGCATTATCCCATAATTGATATATGTTATAATCCTCTCCGTACCTGGATCGAATGCGTCAAAAGGATCGCTGGCTAAAAACTCTGTTATTCTATAGAAGTCTATCAAATTAAGACTAACTTTATGATTTTCAACAGTAATTCCAAGGTTGGTTTCTAACATACTCTCTAGCGAACTTAGATCTCCAGGATCCATGCCCAATGATGCTAAATCTATAGTAACCCAAGGAAGAACAATTGAGCCTATTAGCGCAACAGCTACAATAATACAGGCAACTCTTTTAGCTACAGAAGGCCCTTCTTTCTCTTTTTTCTCCTCAAAAATACTAGATTCTTCTTCGTCTTCCTCAAACATTAAATTTCCCCTATAATTATTCTTATATTTAGAATTTCTAGAGCATTCGGAAATCTAACTGAAAGGATTTATTTTCTCTTTTAAAAAGTTTTTCTCTTAATATGTATAATTTTACAAGTTTTTAATTTCAAGCTCTTAGAACAACATAAAAAATACTTAGCCCCAATGTCCACGTGGAAAAATTACATTTCAACCTGAGCCCATCTAATTATTCTCTCCATATCTTGTTCCATTATATATGCCCTATATCCCTTCGAAAATAAAATAGAGAGAAGAATTACTCCGAAGTGGAATTCCCATAGCCACTCAGGTATGGTTAAAAGATAATAAGGTGGTACTTCAAATACGAGAGGAGCAAAAACTAGGATATTTAAATCAAGTCGGATACTGTATACAAAAAGAACCGCACCTAAGAAGCTAGGAATAATTATTGTAATCAAAAGTAGTAGCATGAATGTATCTAGCACTAAGTTTATCTTATCTGTGCTTACTCCTCTAACCCGAAGCATAACAACATCTATTCTTTTCTTATTCGTGATTTGGATAGTGAAGTAGAAGAAACTAAATAAAAGTAGTCCGAGAATTATATAATTTAGATTTCCGATAAGAATCGACGAAACATATAAGTAATCACCATACGTAGTTGTTAAATAATCGTTAAGAGTTATTACAGAAACATCATCAGAATCTAGATCTAAGCCTTCATTAAATAAAAGATTCAAAACAGCATTTTTCACCACATTATAAGGAGCCCCCTCGTTGGTATCGATTATCATTTTTTTAACATATAGGGTCTTATTAATGATGTTAAAAATGTTGTCTAGCAGATCTATATTAAGAATAAGATAAAGATCCTCGCTTGAAGAATAAATGCTGGAAATCCCTGGTAGGAAATTCGCATATCCTTTTATAGTTAAATTAAACGTATGGATTACATTAGATACTTCTATTCTTATGGATAATTTCTCTGATTCTCCTAGATTTTTCTTAGCTTTCTTAGTTAAAATAACACTATTATTATCTAAAGTTATACCTTTTAACCCACTATATTCTCTCATATACTCTAAATCAAAGTGAGAGCTACTCACACCATAGAATATAATTGTACCTGTAAGATTTCCGACATTAATTCTAATGTTATCATCAATTAACTCGGATTTATAGTATCCACGAGTGATCATAGAACTTGCAACAATTCCCTCTATTCCATCTATTTTTTCCTGAATATTAAGGCAAGTTGATGTGTTATAGGGAAGTTCTCTATTGAAATATATGGCTAAATCGCCTCCAACATCGAATTTAGAGTTAATAAGTACCATACTGTTTCCAGTCGCCCAGTTTATTATGAAAAAATTGACGAGGAAGGAGATAATATCAATTATAAGAACTGCTCTTATACGTATAGATTTCGATGAAAAAACCTTGAAAATTAAGCCAAATGATTCATACTTCCTTGAGATTAATTTTATTAACCTAGGTATTATTTGATATAGGACTATAAGTGTAAGAGATATAGAGAATATAATTGGCGATATCCATATGAATATACGCTCCAATGCAATGAGTATCTGATAGAGAATCCCATGAATTTTCATATAAAGCATTGTATTCAGAAATATGTATCCTCCCTGAACTGTTAGCGCGTACGTAATCACTCCGGATATCACTCCTATGAGATATATCCCCCGTATCTGTTCTTTATCTTCAGCGAGATACTTCTCCATAACGGTTATTTTTTGAAATATAGCTTTGATATTATATACTACAACAAGTATAGAACCAATAAGTAGAATAGTAAGAGACGTTACAAAAATACTAATGCTTTTATTGATAATCCATGAAATACCAACTTTATACTCACTAATCAAATTAACAAGGACAGGTACAAAAAACATATTTAGAAGTGAAGATAAAAGAATGCTTACAATATATATCGATGGTATCAATATGAAGAAAAATTTCCTAGCTCCACCTCTCTTTTTCAGAATAGAGAATTCTCTTATATTCTTATCTATATATAGGTCAAAGAATAACCCAATCATAATCGACACTATAAGAGTAATTACTAAGGTGATAAGCTCTATAAAGAGATATAATGATTCTAATCTTGTTTGAATATTCTCCAAACCCGAAACAAGTGGTGAAGATATCTGGTAGTCTATATTATGAGCTTCTAGGATACTAATTATCCCTGATCGTATATTAACCAAGCATCTTTTTATCATATTTATTTCATGATAGACGACCCAGAGTGTATCAAGATTCACTTTAAGTAATATATGTGTTGAAACTATTATACTCTGCTTTGCCAGATTCATAGTTGTAGCATTTACCACAACTGCATATTCGTCTAGAATACCCACATAACCCATTGATCTTAATTTTTCACCATAAGTACCTACTATTTTTAACCTCATAGTCTTATTAGAAGGATAGATAATTAATTCAATGTAATCTCCTATTCGAAGGCCTAAGTAATCAATTATTTCATAGGGAATCAAACATTCATTAATGCCAATAAAGTTTTTTATCATTGTAACATTCTTAATAAAAGTATTTAGATCACCCACATCATAAAATCCAAGTAGCTTAAAGATCTTATTTTCTACGGGATCTATGAAGATATTACCTGTTGATGTTAGTATAGTAACTTTCTCTAGATATTTGCTACTGCTGTACAATTCTTCTTTTAATACTAAATAGTCATTAAAGGTTAGGCTATCTTCCCATTCAATGTGAAAGTCCTCAAAGACTCTTCCAGAGCTATTTTTAAGCTGTTCCAATAGAAATTCATCACCAATATATTTTGTAGAAAGTATTGTTGATGATGCGACTGAAATAACTATTGATATGATAACGATTATAGGCATATTTCTCTTCATCAATTTAAGAAACAAAGATACCACCTAAGGATTTTTTATATTCATTTCAGTTGGAGATATCTGAGCTCTTTTTTGATCATTTCAAGTTCTTTTTCTAGTGTTTTCTTAGCAACAAAGAAATCTTCATGGCTTAGTTTACTATCTCTGTACAGCTCATTTATTTTATCTATTTCCTTTTGAATTCTTTCTCTCCTTTTAATGAGGCTCAAAACCTTAGCTTTATTTGGTCTAACGTAGGTATATTGTAAAAATTGCTCGTTAGTCAATGTTTCTACTATAGATCCCTTTTCTAAAATCAATATAATATCAGCATAAGATGCCACTAAGGGATCATGCGTAGCAATGATTACAGTTTTACCATATTCTTTACCAATCTCTGATAAAAGACCGCTCACTAGATGCGTATTTACGAGATCCAACTCTCCTGTCGGCTCATCTGCAAGAATTATGGGTGGATCATTAGCCAAGGCTACAGCAATAGCAACTCTTTGCTGTTCTCCACCGCTCAAGTTCGATATTAGTGAGTCTTTTTTGCCCAGAATATCCAACCGCTTAAGTAATTCATTTGTTCTTTTTATACGTATTTCTCTTGGAAGGTTAATTAAAATCATAGGCAACTCTATATTTTCTCTAACTGACAAGGATGGAATAAGGTTAAAAAATTGAAAAATGAAACCAACATTACGGAGTCTAAAAGAGTCAAGTTTCTTCAGCGGAATTTCTGCGATATTGGTATCGTTATAGAAGACATAACCCGTCGATGGTTTTATTATACCCCCGATTATTGATAGCAGTGTCGTTTTTCCGCTTCCGCTGGGACCCATAATAGAGTAAATAGTAGAACTTTTAAATACAAACGATATATCTCGTAAGGCAAAAATTGCATCAGATTGTCCTATCCTATAAATCTTTGTTATATTTTTACAGATAACATTCATAATAACCCCAGAAAGTATGAATTATAGTGTTATATCCGACACTCAAATTTTACTTTAATTTAAAGATAAGATGAAATAATAAAATATATTCTTCTAATATTATGGATAATTGAAATATTAAAAATTTTCTTTCAAAACTTAAAAAAATTCTAGAGACATATCGAGGCGTTTTTCACAATTTTCTTACCTTGCATGATTTAAAATAAGCTTAATAGTTTCCCTTATGAATTTCTCGCATATTTTGATGAAATCTCTTTTTTCTATATCTGATAGCTTCTCATAGAATCCTGGATTCATATATTCAAACCATATTAGTTGTGCTGTTTTTTTCATTGGATAGTCTGGTACATACTTCAGAAAATTATCTAATACAACATTTTTATTTATTGTAATTTCTCCAAAGCACAATTGAGCTAATCTAATGGTTTCTCCAGCGAGAATAGGAATTAAATCGAGATTTCTATTTTTGGCTTGCTCTAACTTCATCAATATGTCTTTTGCTCTTGATACAATCAGATTTTTGGGATCCTTAACTTCGAGTTGATCTCGAAAGTCGTAACCATAGATTACTATTGAGTTTTTTACGAAATCAAACGCATAAATATTTAAGAACTTAAAAAATCCCTGTCTTCCAGATCCTTTTAAGGGAAGTTCTCCGTAGTATGCCCAGGCAATATCTATCATGTCCTTGAATCTACCCTCATTATAGTACTTTTCCAAGCTCTTAATTTTTTTTATAATTTCTTTTATATGCATGTTTAATGCATCATCTTTAAAGATAATGAATATATCGATATCACTAATACCAAATTTAAAGTCATTTCGAATTAGGCTACCATATAAAACGATCGATACTATGTTTTCCTTGAGATGATCTGGAAACTCATAAATTGTCTTCTTGATTTCATTTACCAATTTCCAGACTTTTTTGATTTCCAAAATTAACACCAATTATTGCTAGATTATGCAAATCATCAACACCATTATTAACAAAGTCATTTCTATAAGTATCATTCTCATATCCTTGTAGTATTCCTTAATGAAGTCCACCAATTTATCACTATGGGGATCTAACTTCGAATTTTTCTCTTGTATTTTAAGCCCGAAATTCCTCATAGAAAAAGGAGCCAACCAATAAACACTCCAATCTATAGAGTCAAGTATAAAATGTCCTAATGATGACGCTATAATCATATAGGTATATTCTACTGATAAGAACGAAAAGATTAATCCAACTATAATCCAAGTCAGTGGGTAATGTAAGAAGGAGATTCTATGTGGCTTAACAAAGATGACATCGATATCAATTCCAACGCCAATCCCTAGAACTATAAATAATGACAGATAGTCTGATGCAATCCCAATTCTATGTAGGAGATTCCAAATAATTAATGAAAATGCAAAATGAGCTTCTGGCATCATTAGATTTCATCCTCAGCATACACTTTGGATTACTTTAGATCCGATTTTATTGATTTACCAATTATAATGATTCTAAAACTCCGCTTTTTGAAATAGAAATTTTAGTAAAGTTATTATCCTTCGATTTTTATATTTAGCTCTTCGAGAGCATCTTTTATAGTTATGCCCCCATCAACAATTTTTATTTCAATATTCTCTTTGTCGAAGAATTTTTTTGCTTTAGATGGCATTTTAGATGTTACTAATAACTTTACACCTAATTGTCCTAATTTTGCGGCCAGAAAATGAACAACGCCACCTCTTTGATATGTATAAGGATTCGGAATAAATCTAAGATTCTTTTTTTCTGTATCGTAAATTACGATATATGGAGCATCACCAAGTCTCCATGATATTGGAGAGTCGTATTTTTCTCTCTCATCGACTAGAAGCGCAATTTTCATATTGATTCCTCCAGTAAAGTGACACTAATCGTATTGATTTTCAAAATTAATTGATAAAAAATAGAAATATTATTTAATTATTATACTAACTTGTTAGATACCTCGTATTTAAACTTATTATCAAATTGAAAGCCTCATTTAAAGCGTGCATTTTATTTCCGATAAATTAATTATTACTGAAAAAATGGGATTAAATGCTATTTCTTTGGAATAAATTTCAATAAAAATTTCACTAGTTCGGGAATTATACGTGATTGAGTATATATTTTTCCTGGTCCTTTTGCTTCTACAACTAATCCTTCTCCGCCTAAGATAAAAGACTTCCAGCCACCAAATTTCCTTATTTTCCATTTAACGGAATCCTCTATCGCTATTGTATGAAAATTATCTATAATAGTCTTCTCGCTGGGTCCAAGTTCTATCACATCAACACCACCATAAGCTCCAAGCCAGACACCACCTGTTCCCGACAACTTTAACCAAAAAACTTCACCCTCTGCTAAAAGTCCCTTAAATCCGCGAAAAGCTATATCAACATCAATATCCCCATGGTGAGCAACATATGCCATATCTTGTACACTTATTGACTGCCCTTCAAGTTTAATATAGGTAATATCACCCGGTAATGATGGTGCTAACCAGACTTCTCCGCCGTCCGGACCCGAATGATATGTATTCATAAATAGACTTTCTCCGCCGAGAAATTTCCTCTTCAAGCCTCTAAAGAAGCCCCCCTGCATTTTCGTTTCTATTTTTATGTCTTTTTTCATCAAAACCATAGCACCGGGCTCCGCTACTAACTTCTCCCCAGGCTTTAGTTTAACCTTTAAAATAGAATAAGCTGGTGAGTGATCTATATTCCATTCCATAATAAACACCAATAAATGTATTTTTTATAGATAATAAAAATGAATCACTTTTTGTTCTTTTAATGAAAAAATTTTAATCAATTGGTGATAATATGAGCAAAAAGAAGCCTATTCTCTTACTTTTATTTTTTTCACCCGCAATTGGTGAACTTTTATCGGGCTCCGCGCCGCCAATAGAATTCTTTAATCCAATAGGTCTAATTATGCTTATTTCCTTATATGGTTGCGGGGCGCTGATTATCAGGGAAATTGTTAAGCGCTATAATAAAGGTTATTTCTCAGTATTACTGCTTGGTGCTGCCTATGGTATTTGGGAGGAAGGTATTGTCGTTAAAAGTTTTTTCAACCCCAACTGGCCCGACGTTGGTATTTACGGAACATACGGAAGATTTCTTGGCGTTAATTGGATATGGTCCCTAGAATTAACTATCTATCATGCTGTAATTAGCATATTAGTTCCAATAATTATAGTTGATATATGCTATGAGGATCTAAGAGAAACACAATTTTTAGGAATGAAAGGTTTGTCTTTAGCCTTTTTTGCATTTATTTTAGATTCGTTTCTTTTGAATATTCTAACGCCATATCAACCGAGCTTTCTCCATTATATCCTTACAATAATAGTGATATTCCTCATCGGATATTTTGCGGTATCTCATGAGTTTAATTATTCTGGAAATTTGCGAATTTCAGCATTTAGAATGAAACTATTAGGTTTTTCATGGGTAACAAGTTTCTTTCTTGTGTTTTGGTTATCACCTTACATTGTTCCAAACGTTTATTTTACCATATTCCTAATTGCCATTCAAAATAGTTTCTTTGCATATTACTTAACTAAAATAGATTGGAAATCTCTTGATTTAGAACATTTTTACTCTATAATATTTGGAATTCTTTTATTCTTTATAATTCTAGCTCCAATTCAAGAATTAGATAATCCCAACCGACCAGACGATACTACGGGAATGAGCTTAGTTGGAATTGCTATGTTTATCTTTTTAATAATTCTTCAAAAACGAATAAAAAAGAAAAAATAATTACAAGAGGCTACTTAGGAACTTCTTTGAGCAATTTCTCTCTTTATTTTTTGAGCCGTAAAATTAAATATACTTAGTATCTTCGACGCAAGGTAAGGAATTAAAACGATTACTATCAACGGAATAACTACAACGACACCAACTTGATAAAATTGAAGCAATTTAGTAGTACTTACGATTGCAGCACCCAAGACTACTAAGAACATCAGGAATTTTATTCTAATCGAGTTCGATAGCCTACTAATATTTAGTTCCTTTTCCTGCCTTAGTACTTCTGGCGGAGTACCCTGACTTCGCATCTCTCCAATTCTCATCATTAAACGTCTGCTCTCTCTGTATATGTTTATTACTATTACCGCGTAGGAACCAATGTATGTACCCATAAGGCTTATGAAAAGCTTCGGTACCGTAATACCTATATTAACATAGTCGCCAGCAATATGAACTTCGAACCACTCTATATTGACACCGAAGTAGAATATTAAATAGATCAAGATAGGAACCATTACGACGTGCCATAAACCGAACAGAAATCTCTTTAAATTGAATCGTTCAGCAAATAAGATCTCGTTTGTATCTCTAAACATCCAAATTGCAGATAGGAGAAGTATCTCTATTAGCGATAGGGCGACTAATGCTGTGGCAAGATCAAATGTACCTACTCGTGCATAGTTAAATGCAAGCGCAAGAGTAACTATAAAGACAGCCAGTACAATAATGTAAATTTTATCTAAAATTTTGAGACCCGAAGTAAATTCTGTTGCTTGCGCTCTACGTTCTTTCACGCTTTGAGTCACCCTATAATAGATGTACAGTCCAATAAATGATGCTAAGAGCGATATTAATATCAAAATCAAGAATTCATTGAAACTTAAGGTAAACTGTGGTATCTGGACATCAACATATATTTGTTTCATAACTATTTTTTGTGGATAATATGTTCCTTCTGCAGTTACTGTTAGATTATAATAACCATGTCGAACGCCATACAAAGATATCTCTGCAGAATATTTACCCGGTGTATCTTCAATCGGCTCTGCAATAGCACTTCTATCGCCTAAAGATACCGTAATGGTCAGATCGGGAATAGGATAACCAAAGAGATCTTTCGCTTCTATTGATACTGTCATAAATGTATTCTGAAGCGGGTGATCATCGGTCTCAATATACAGGTTTACTCTACCAATAATTGTAAAATTGACTAAGAAATCACTTGGTTCAAGAATTGAATGTTTTATACTAATAAAACATGGCTCAATTCCAGCGGGTACTCCATTTGTGGATAATATAACTGTGTAATTTCCATCCCCTTGTGGCGAGAATACATAGCTTTTTCCGGCGAAGAATGCAGTTATTAAGGCGCCATCTATCGGATTACTGTAATTATCTCGGAGAGCTATCCCAATAGTAGGGGTTTCTCCCTGTAGTACTCCAGTTCCATTAATTCCTTTACTATAAATTGTTGTATGCGGAAATCCTTTTACTTTGAGAAACATTAGCTTAGAATATGCAGCAGCGAAATTATGTTCTGTTGTAACATTTAGGGCATAAAGTCCGATTGGTATACCAACCGTGTGAATATTAGCGAGATAATAGTTACCTGCAATATGATTAGCATAGAATACCTCTGATTGGAAATAAATCTTGACCAAACTATCACTTATTGGATTATAATTGCTGTCAAACACGAGAATCTCAACTATAAGATCTTCTCCTTGTGTTACATTAGACGGACTTCTTATATTTGCTTGTAGTTGTCCTAAAACAAGAAGTTGATAGTAATATTCCAAGCCTTCGTAGTAGCTATGGCGAAATTCTATGGTGTAATTTACCAAGCCAAGTGGCCATCTTGCCGTGGCTAATTCCAAGTGATATGTTCCGTCTCCCATATTCGTAAATGTGTATGTATGACTCTCATTGTAGTATTCTGCATGAAGATATATAGTACCGTCTTTAATGGGTGCATTAAATGGATTATATGCCCTAACTAATAAATCTACAACATTCCCTTGATCAACAAAGACATCGCTAGCTTCTACCCTTAGAATTGGGCGATATAGATTATTAAGATCCCAGAATACTGTTAAAAGATATGTATTTCGAATAGAGTCTAGAAGTATACCTACTAATTGATAACTATTCGTCTCTGCAATGAGATTTCTTCCAGTTTCTATATATAGAATTGTATTAGTACTTTCGTAAAGTGAAAGTTCATTAGTCCTCCCATCAACAGAGTATATTATAGCGGATACTTCATCCATAGTGTAACTTACATCGCCTTCTACAAATATAAAATCATTATAGTCGTCTCCTGTCCAATCTACCCAGAAGCTTGCCGTTGTGGAAGCAGTATAGATATAAAGATGGGCTTCTAATATACCTAGCGTTCTGTTAAGAATTACATATCCGAAATTCAAGTTCGAGATTAGCACTTCGGACCAATTATCTCTGTTAAAGTCATCCACAATTATCTGAACTTTTCCTGTAGTAATGATATCTATCTGATTTTCCTGAATGATCTCGCCATTACTATAGTTAATTAGTGTAAGTACTGGTTGCGATGTGTCATAGTCAAACTGTATGACTAATAATGTTTCTTCTGATTGTGACACAAAATAGCCTGATGCTGAGATATCTCCCTCAGGTTCCAGCATAGAAGAGTTTACTAGGCGATTAAAATAACGTACAGAGTGCAGATCACCATCCACGAGTGCAATATATGTTGCAGTATCGTTATAAGTCAGTATAACTAAATCATTTAAATTTCTGGAAATAACATTTTTGCTAATAAGGTCATACCCTACAGCATCGAAAATGACTGTTCCGTTCAGGAAGATTGTCCCATTATTTGTGCCAAAAACGGGAATAAAAGCCCCATTTTCCCCCCAGTTGACATGAGTAAATGAATATACCTGCAGAACATATCCGGGCAAGTCTTCTTTCTTTATAGAAATTCCTCCCGCCGAATTACCCGTTATCGTAAGCAAACTGTACTGTCCCATGCCAGTTCCACAGTACATAACTGATACGAAATCTTCAATACCATCGCCATTAGCATCATAAACCTTTGTTTTCAGAGAATCTATTGTATAATTATCGGTTATTATATCCTCCCTTAATGTTATAACCTTATTTTCTATATCAAAAAGTTGAATTCTTGTGTGTGTCGAGTTGGACGTAACGAGTATATATTCGTCGAGGGAGTCATTATCTATATCAAGTCCCTCAAATCCTTTAGGAGTCATTGTTGTCCCATTAGTTGCGTCAAAGTACATAAAGGATACGCCATAAACATTAATCTCCAATGGCTCACTAGGATGTGAGCTATTATAACGTAATACATTTCCATAAGAATCCTCAACGATAATATCTAGGCTGTATTTTCCTTCCGGAAGACCAACTAAATAGTTCATGAATGTATAGTATCCTGAGAAATATCCTAAGGAAATAAACGGTTTTATGATACTTTCTTTAGTGATTTTATTATAGCAGATTAATTCTGGATCATATACATGCGATTGATCCTCTACTTTAATATTTATTTGGATCGCATCTCTAATTGTTGCATTTATTGGGTTTATATCATAGGCAAAGATATTTGGTGGTTGCGTGTCTGAGACTATTACTACTAGTACATCAACATCCAAAGCTAAGACATCTGCGCGATCATCAGAATTATAGTAGAATTCAAAGAAATGCGTAGGAGAACCTGACACCCTCACACTTTTTATAACATTCTCTGATCCGAATGAGTACAAGAAAATCATCGAATTATAGAAGAATACAGCATCTGTTTGCGTATAATTAGTCACGTGAACCATAGCCCATCGATCTATGAAATCCACCCCAGGTATATAATATACTTTATAGGAGATATTATTAGGAGCTGTAAAGTTCAGGCTAACTCTGAATAGATATTGATTATAGGAAGATTCATTCATGATTATGGTGTACACTTCTGGTACTCCATTTCCATCATTATCTGCAAGATACGTATCGGGAATATCCGAGGCCTCATAACCAGATAATGTTTCATTGGCTAAAATATGTAGATCGCCCCCACTTAGGAAATAGATATAGTTACCGATTATGATATTAACGTCATCAGCCCCATCTTTATCAAAATCCGATGCTATAAAGGGCCCATGATTAAATTGATAAGGTAAGCTTTTATTTGCTAATATATCAAACGTGGTGCCATCATAGACCCTAACCAAGTACTCCTGATGGGGATAACCTGATGAGTTTACAAAGAGACAGAAGAGATCATTTGCTCCATCTGCATCGAAATCGCCGAAAGTTATATCGACAAGTGAGATGGATTCCGTTGATTCGAAAGTACCAAGCGTAGGAATTCTCTTCTTAAATGTTTTTGTATTTCCATCAATTATATAAATAGCGCTAGTACCAGACATTTCGTAATAATACCGGAGGATTACCTCATCGTACTCATCATTATCTAGATCCTCGGAATCTATATTGCGATATTCGCTATCAGTCGTATTCCAAAAGCCTATAGAGTTTCCATCGCCATCATAAAAATACACACTCGCGTTTATTAGTAGTGCTATCTCCTCGTAATTATCCGAATCATAATTTCCGCTTACTAAAAAGTTATTTTTGTCCGAATCGCCCGTTATGTTATTACATAATATGTTTTTTCCAATAGTCATATTAACATAGATGAGATTTGTTCCATTGTATTCAACTAATACTGGATTCCTACCGCCTGTTAGATTCGCTGTTATTGCTGCTAAATAATAATTTTCGCTCGGAAGAAGAATAACTTCTCCACCACTCTCTCCCTGAGGTAGCGTAATACTTGGACTTGGAAGCGCTTGGGAAATTCTGTTCTCTGGTTTATTAGCCAGCGGATGATATACGAGACCTAGATCTTTCGTTTCTCCATTATTTTTCGTATAATTTGTGAGTGACAAAAGTGATGACATTATTAGAAGGAAGTATATAAGAGATAGAGCGAATTTCCTCAAGAAATCACATCCTTAGCTAGTTTAATTGAGCAGATGTGTAATTTTTGTTAATTAAGATAAGGTAAAAATTTATCTTTTCAAGTTTTCATATTTTTTAGATATAAAAATAAAAAAAAGAGAATGATCTCCAACCCACATAAAAATTGCTAAATTAAATGCTTGTGATATAGGAACTATAACTAAAAATAGGTTAATGGATGCCCTATTTTCTAGTAGATTTTAGAAATTTTCATTCCATTAATTAATTATATGTGTATTTTATCTCGTAATCAAAGCTATCATAAAATATATTACCACCATCCCACTCAAGTTCACCACGTTGATTATCTACAGGATCGCTTCGGATATATCTCTTTGGAGGATTAAACTGAGACATAATATCAACATTAAAGATCGTCCTAAAGTTATCTATGTTTCCAAAGTAGAATTTATGAACTGTTGGATCAAGCTCTCTCCATCGCCGTCCGAATGATAAATCCGCGTAAAGCCAACCATAAGGCTCTACATAAAATTGCGCCCAATCATGTGGCCCTGGACCCTCTAGCAGTGGATGTGCATACCAACCACTTTGCCATCTACTTGGAATTCCCACGATTCTACATAGTGTTATAAAGAGAAGCGCCTGAAATCCGCAATCACCTCTTAAATTTCTAGCTACAAATTCGGATATGTTTTCATAGGTACTATATTCTGCGACATAGGTGTACGTTAGATTCTTTGTCAACCAGTCATAAATCTTGAATGCTTTTAAGTATGGATTTGTCTCATCGCCTATAATTTTATTTGCTAAGTCTCTTAGATAACGTGTAAAAACTATATGTGGTGGTTGTTCTCTTGTGTATCTTTGATAGATAAAACTCTCTTTATTATACAATTTTACTTTTTCGGGTTCTATTTTTCTGTAAAATGCATGCACAGTATATTCGAATTCGGCCATAAACTCTATTGGCCTGCTATCTGAAACCCGTTGTTCAAAGTATATTGTTCTTTGAGGGGAATCCTCGGGGGCAATCACATAGTTCTCTGGATATGATGATACGAGTTTAGCCGTAGATTGTTGGTCTCCTACTTTAGGAAATGGTAACCAGCATCTAACTATTTTCCCCTTTGGAACGATACCCGGCTTAAGAGTAACTTTAATCCTCACCCTGACCGTTCGTGGTAAGATATTTCCTTCTTTACCTGATTCTATGATTTTATAAATATGTTCTTTGAGAATCTCCCTTTGTTTAATCCTGCCAGATTCTGCATTTATTTTATTTTTTTTCTCTAAGCATACTTTTTCCTTACAGATAAAGAGTAGATTCTGCAGAAATCTGGTAAAGAAGAACTTTTTACCATTAATTAAGATGAAATCAAGATAACCTTTTTTAAGCCATTCCTCAAACTTTTCGGTGGGTAGGTTCGGGAATTCTTTTTTAAAGATATCAACTGCTTTTTCTTCAGGAATATCATAACATTTCTTTAATCTA
>Ga0164318_10003366_pt1 | contig 15127 bp, 12 predicted proteins | sample GuaBasSedimGuay9_FD_113734 | JGI IMG/M metagenome (GOLD analysis project Ga0164318, IMG submission 113734) | Subseafloor sediment microbial communities from Guaymas Basin, Gulf of California, Mexico - Guay9, Core 4571-4, 0-3 cm | ecosystem: Environmental > Aquatic > Marine > Hydrothermal vents...
AACTGTGTATTGATGTAAATTAAGTAAATCAAGTTCTGCCAGGGGCACTTCAAACACTAGTGGGTATAAACGGTTTGCCGGATTGTGTTGGCTGGCATCAATAGGGATGAGGATTGGAGGGTTGATTTGGCTGGTTTGGGTGATGGCTGTTAGCGCGGCTTTGGCAGCTGATTGTGAGGCGGCGTGTTTTTTTAGTGTCTCTAGCGCAGAGAGTAATTCTAGTTTCGGTTTATAGGTTACGGCGTGAAGGCCGCGATAGAGTACTAAGAGATCGTTGACCGTTAGTCCCAGCAAGTCGCTGCGGCGTTTGAGCAGTTTGCGCAACCCGATAATGGCTTTGATATTGGCTTGATCGCTTTCTGCGCTGGCTTCTGCTGGTATGCGCGGCGCGGTGCTGATGGCTTGGAGGTCTTTAGTTTGGAAATTGATTTGGACGTGATATGGGCGTTTGCCAACCGTTGAAACTGGGGGCATTTGTTCCAGGTAAACGGCCCAGGCTAGGGCTTCGTTGGTGAGTATCTCTGCTAGTCCCGCGCCCCAGGTGCCATCAAAGAAGATGTGCGATTGATCAAAAACGAATGTTTGCCCGGTATCAAAGATTGTTAATGGGTGATCTCCGATGCCGCGCTCGGTTTGACGTAGTTCGGCTAGGGGCAGGTGGTATGGACGGGGGTCGGCGTTGAGTAGAATGGGCGCTAGCCGTAGTGTATTTAGGGCTTGTGTCAACGCGGGGGTAAGTTGTTTGCGCAGGTTGGGCCAACTGGCTCGCCGGATGCACGCTAGCTCTCGCAGCCCTTCGGAAGGGCAATCCGTTTGGGGAGTTTGGAATAACGCCGCTATTTGAGAGCGAACTGTCCGCACATGGACTGGGCGGGTACTCCCTGGGACGCAAATTGGCATGAGATAGTAATTTCCTCCAGAGATTAAACCAAGTTGCGCTTTGGCTAAGGGAATGTGGGTGCGTAGTTCTCCGTAACGGCCAGCATTAAGATAAGAAAGGATGGACATTTGTTGTTGGTAGGCTGGCAGCCAGTTGCGTTCGGCGATATGGATTTGGGTGTGCCATTCTTTGCGTAAACTGGCGGGTAGGTCGGTGGTGATTGTTTGAATGAATTTGTCGAATTTTTGGCGGCGGTATTGGTGGTAGGGTTCGGTGGAGGCGGCATCTGCTCCGCGTTTGTAGGGGATGAATTGCTGCCAGGTGCGGTATACGTTTGTGTAGTGTTTGTGGCCTGAATGTTTGGCGGTTATATCGCGCAGGAGGCGGGTGTAGATGCGCTCGCGCCATTCATTTTCTAGGATGGCGTTATAGTGATGAAGTAGATGGATGGAGGTCATTGCCCAGGCTGTTAGGCGGTCTACGGGCGTTAGTTGGATTTGGTGCTGCCTGAGAGCGGTGTCAAATCCGTGGGTTTCGTTGGTGTGATGGGAGGTGTCGTTTCGCAAGGCGTATTCGATGTAGAATTGCCATACGCCTTCGGGAAAGGCGTCATCGGGGCGTTTGCCAACCAGTTTGAGGAGGTTCTGATACCCCCAGATAACGGCTGCTGGCCCGGCAAATACCGCGCTGTAGACGGCTTTGTCTAGGGTTTGTTCTACGCCTTTGAAAAGTAAGTCGATATCTCTTTTGATGGATTTGGGCGGGATGGCTTTTCCCGAAAGTCGTGCCAGTCCATTGAGTACCACTCCGGGGACGTTGCCAGCGGGAACGATTTGCGCGATTAATTCTGTAACGGCTTCTATTTCTGGCAGCGACAAGCGTGAGGCCTGTTGGATGCGCGGTTTTGTGGCAACGGTTTTTAGGTTGTTTGCCGTTTTTATGGAAGCGATTTTGTGTTGCTTGGTGATGTTCATGTATTTATGAGTGGTGTTGCCCGATTGATAAATCTTTGGCTTATATATAAATATTGTGCAAAGCGACATGAATGTCGTTCTACGAAAGCGTAACGCGATATTTATATCGCCTTTCCCCGCACATATTTAACAGTTGAAACAGATCTTTTTCGGACACGGTGTGCGCGGACGAGCGTGGAAAAAGCATTAAAAACCTAGCTACCCGACAGTGTCAATCCGTGTCCAAATTAAAACTGTCGGGTAGCTAGGAAAATTATTACCCTGGCTCAACAACCGGTACGAAAATAACATTTTTGAACAAGGTGCGTTTTGGCTGAGCTAGGATGTAGGCAATAATATCTGCAACTTCTTCTGGCTGTATCATCTTACTTTTGTCATGAGGATATGGGTTTTCGTTATTCCATAGTGGTGTATCAATACCACCGGGGCAGAGGGATGTTACCAATATTCCCTCATGCCTAACCAGCCTCCCTAAGGCCTCGGAGTGGGCAACAATGCCATGCTTTGATGCGATATATAGACCATCATCTCCTTTTTCAGCTATATTTACGCCAGCTATGGAGGCTACATTCACAATATGCCCTCCACCATTCTTCCGCATTGACGGTAGTGCCGCAAAGGTACAGTACAGTGTACCTTTTAGATTCGTGTCAATGATGCGATCAATCATGGCATTATCAATTGGCTGTCCACCGGCTGTAACACCCGCATTATTCACCAAGACATCGATCTTCCCGTGATCTTCAAGTATCCTAGCGAATCCTCGTTCCACTTCTTTGGAATCGGAAACGTCGATTTGGTATGGGGATATTTTTCCGGTTGTCTCCATCGCTAATGCATTCAACTTGTTTGCGTTACGTGCTAGAGCACACACGGTATACCCTTCGCTGGCAAAACGTAATGCGGTTGCTCTCCCAACTCCACTACTTGCTCCTGTGATCACCATTGTTTTCATCTGCGTATTCTCCTTTGTTTTCTGTTCTGTCGTTTTCCAAGTCCGATGTCTTCCACGAAACTGTACTCAAACTGTACCTTTATTACTACAATACCGTGCGGTGTCCAATCAGTTGATATGTAGTCACTACCAAAACTTGAAAGATTTAACTTTTTACAATTCTGACGTCTACGGCGTCCGTGTTCATCCGCAGGGTAATTTTACCAAGAAATGGGCATAGGTTGCCGGCAGTTTTGGGGATTCTTTGTAAGCGTTCCCCCCCCTCCCCACGGATTTCGCTTTCTAGATTGGTTGGTTGTCCCCCTGTCTGCACACATATTGCGTTGCTTATCACCTTGGCGGAGCCAGTAACAGATCAATAAGAATATCTATTCAGAGCTTTGGGAAAGTCTTCATCGAGGGCGTTTACAGTTCGGTGCATGCTGTTGTTATGTGCGAGGATGATTCTCAACGAATTTTTGTATGTAATCTATAACATCGACAGTTGGGTGCCAGCCTAGTTCATCTCGCGCTTTGGGTGAAACTCCAGGTGAGTTTAGTCGGCCAGGATACCCATCTATTAATTCAACTTGACCTCCAAATGCCTTGGCAATTTCGTAAACTGAATAGGTTTCGGATACACCGAATGCGTAACCGTCGCCCCAACCATTCTCGCCAGCGAGAATTATGCCACGGGCGAGGTCTTTTACATAAGTAAATGCTCGTTTTTGTGTCCCGGGTTTGACGACAGTTAACGGATCTCCTCTTAGATAGGCTTGCTCAAACTTAGCGATTAATGTTGCATATTTCCCATTACCATTTTCACGCGGACCGAAGCCGTTATAAAAGTAACAGATTGCATAAGGGAGACCATACCAGTTGCCATAATTGTTTATGAGATCAACGTTGTTTGATTTGAAGAAAGAGTAGGGATTTTTATCCTTACTTCCTTCGCCGGTAGTAAATTTTGTACTGGAAGCGGAGTAAACTAGTTTAGGTACATTATGTTTGCGGCAAAATTCGAGGACGGCAAATGTTCCAACAGCATTCATATCAAACACCTTCTCAACATCATCAAATGAGGGTGCGATTCGCGCATATTCTCCCAAGTGATAGATAATATCAGGGGTTTCAGTAATAAGCGAATCTATATCTTTTGTGTCTCCTTTGCGGTAGTCTGCTCCCGGTAAATGATTTTCCTCACGCCCATTGAAATAATTGTCGAGAGAGATGACATTATTGTTTCTATTCGTAACAAGTGCCTCAATCACGTGGGAACCTACGTGTCCTGCTCCACCAGTTACTAAAATAGTTTTCTTTTTCATAGACATCGTTTCCTTTACTTTTTATATCATTCACAAGCCAAATGCGGGTTACGTAACCTTATATTGCATCTTCTTGGCGTGGATTCGCTAAATTCTTCACAAGATGTCAGCTGATTTGTTTTTCTAAGTATATCATCAGCCAATTAGTTTTGTGGCCGAAATTTTCGAGTTTGTTGCACTGGCTTGCGCAACCCGCTCGCAAATCTTGCGTCAACCTAAAAACTTGCGTGCTCTCTTCTCGGCTGGCTGACAACTCCGCTGACTGGGTACTACTGGTTGCATAATCTTGTTCTTGTCGCTCTACCGCCGTGGCAGGAGTTAATTTTCACCATTGGTACCAATCACGCCCCAAAAAGGGATGCCTCTCTCAAGCCAGCTCCACGTTAGAAAGTTTCCCCCAAAAGTAAACATCAGTCCTGTTTACCAATCTGCCGTTTTCACCGGCCTGCCAACTCCCCTAAAATTCCCAACGTTTCCCTCTTTCCCCCTGACCCCAGCACCCCGCCCGGGCCAACGCATGATGGACATCCATCCTCGCAAGAGCAGCCCGATACCAGCTCATACGCTTGGCAGATTAGCTCATTGTGCCTTTCGTATAGGCGTTGGCTGAACCCCACTCCGGCTGGGATTTGCTCATAAATTACCACTGTTGGCTGCCCGCCCCCCAAGGGAGATTTAGGGTCGGCATGGATGCCCAAGTCGTACTGGTCGCACATTAGCAGCAAGGGAGCCAAGTGTCCCAGCGTGTAGGCCAGACCGCTCAATCCGCTTTTCACGCGCACCACGTTTTCCGCGCGGCTGTGGCAGCGCGGGCAAAGGGTGATGAGATTTTCCAAACGATTAGCCTCTTGGCGGTTGGCGAAACTCCGAAAAGGTCGTTTATGATGCACATGGTGTTTAACATCGCTTTCTGGCTTTCCGCATATCTGACAACAATAATTATCACGGGCGCGTACTTGTTGGCGAATCTCATTCCATCGGGGGCCGTAGTCATTGAGGTCGGAATTCCAGCTCCCAGCCTCGCGGAGTTTAGCGATGACTTTTTCTCCCAGCGCGAACCAGTACCCCGTGGTATGTAGAGTAGTAGGAGGGAGGTCTACCTCTTCGTAGGCCAATTTCTCGTAAGAGTTCCATGCAACCTTATAGAACCCGACCACCTGACTGGTAACTTTGATTTCCCCGAAGAATTTGACCCCGCCCAGGGTTTCAGTTTCCCCCAGCACTTTCAGGCAAGTCACCTCCGTTTCTTTTTTGGCTTCGGTGTAATAGTCTGCCCCACACGCTTGGAGCTGAGCCAAGCCTCTCTCCAAATCTAAATCTTCCACCCTGTAAATATCCCCTTCGTGTAAATAAATTGCTCCCGGATGCGTCATCCAATGCGCGCTGGCGTGGTCAATCTCTCCTATGGTTTTGGGAATGCCGTTTTCTTCGCCTTTTAACAGAATCCGTTTCCCCGGCGTGCTGCGCAAAGAGAGGCTGCTCGATGGATACGTGTCGCTCATCCAAAAATATTTTTCCGCCGAATGATGGATGTCCCCCGTTTGCTGAAGCACGTCTAAAAATTCCGTGGTCTGGGCGTGACTCAAGTTCCCGTAGCTATCCCCAGCCTGAAAAGGAAGCTCAAACGCTGCGCAGCGGATATGGTCTAACAAAATGAGCAAATTATTGGGGTCAAGGAGGGCGTGTTCAGGGGAACGTTGAAAGAAATAATCAGGATGGTGGGCCAAAAATTGGTCGAGGGGATTGGCAGAAGCGACCAGAATAGAAAGTGAGGCGTCTTCGCTGCGCCCGGCGCGTCCCGCTTGCTGCCAGGTTCCCGCTATGGTTCCCGGATACCCCGCCAGAATAGCCGCATCTATCCCCCCGATGTCGATGCCCAGCTCTAGGGCGGTGGTCGCTATCACGGCCCGCACCTCGCCTTGGCGCAGCCCCGCCTCAATTTCCCGCCGCTGTTGGGGGAGGTAGCCGCTTCGGTAAGCGCGAATATCCCCTGCTTTGCCCGGCCATTTATCGCGCAGGCGTTGCAGCATCCACTCTACACTCCGGCGCGAACGCCCAAAGAGGATGGTTTGCACGTTGTAGCTTAGCAGGTCGCTGGTTACTCGGATGCTTTCCTCCCGCACCCCCACCCGCAGCCCCAGTTTTTCATCTGTAAGTGGCGGATTATAAATCAGGAAATGCTTTTCCCCTCGCGCGGAGCCATCTTCTGTGATGACCGTGACTGGCTCTTCAATGAGCGTGTGCGCCAGCTCGTGCGGGTTGCCAATGGTGGCCGAGGTGAGCATAAATTGCACCTCCGCGCCGTAAAAGGCAGCCACTCGTTTCAGGCGGCGGATGACGTTAGCCACGTGCGAACCAAACACACCCCGGTAAACGTGCATCTCGTCAATGATAATAAAGCGCAGTTGGGAAAAAAAAGCCTCCCACTGCGGGTGGTGGGGAAGAATCCCCATGTGGAGCATATCTGGATTGGTGACAACGAGTTGAGCGTTGGCACGCACTTTGGCGCGGATGTGCCCAGCCGTGTCGCCATCGTAAGCGGCGGCTGTTACGGATGTCATCTCCCTAATTTCCGCCAACTGGTCGTGAGCCAGGGCTTTGGTGGGGAAGAGGTACAGCGCCCGTCCGGCGGGATTCTTTAGCAGATAATCTAGCACGGGAAGATTATAAGCCAGCGTCTTCCCGCTAGCCGTACCCGTTACTAAGGCGGTGTGACGCCCGGCTCTGACGTGCTCCCAGGCTTGGGATTGGTGCTCGTAAAGGGCAGAGATACCTTTCCCCCAGAGAGATTGGCGCAGTGCAAGGGTAAGGTCTTCTGGAATGGGGGCGTATTGCCCTTCCCGCGCGGGAATCCGCTTCCAGGCCGTAACATTAGGAGCAAATGAGGCGTCTGCACGCCAGTGGGAAAGGAGAGAGAGGAGAGACATTTAGTGGTATAATCGTATTACGATTTATTGATCGATAGGAGATTTATATGAACGCAGTAACAGTTTCTACCAAATATCAAGTTGTAATTCCCAAAGAAGTGCGCCAATCTATGAAAATCCAGCCGGGGCAGAAAATGCAGGTGATTGAATACGGCGGGCAAATTATTATGATTCCCATTCGCTCAATCAAGGAAGCGCGTGGTTCGTTGCCGGGAATTGACACTGACCCCCAACGCGAAAAAGAGGAGCGTGAGCTATGAATGTGGTTGATTCCTCTGGTTGGCTTGAATATTTTGCAGATGGTGAGAACGCATCTTTTTTTGCCCCAGCCATTGAAGATACAGAGAATTTGATTGTCCCCGTAATTTGCATTTATGAGGTTTTCAAGCGATTGATGACGCAACGTGGTGAAAATATAGCTTTAGTCAGTATCGGGGACATGCACCGGGGGAAAATAGCTGACACGACCGCTCCTATTGCTTTGCAGGCTGCCAAACTTTCTACCGAGTTGAAAATTGCCATGGCCGATAGCATCATTTTGGCGACCGCCCGCGCTTACGAGGCCACATTATGGACGCAGGATGGGGATTTTGAAGGGATTGATGGTGTGGAGTATATTAAGAAAGGATAGTGGTCAAGAGGGCTAAATAGCCTGAATGATCGAGGTGCATTGCATCTGTTTTTAGATGCGCTGCACCTTGAGCCTACTTGTGGGATTCGAAGTGCAACGCATTTTTTAAATGTAATGCACTTCTATTGCGATGCGGATTTTGTTGAAATTACCCCCTTATCCTGATACGAGTCTCCTCAACGATCCAAAGATGGTGTTTGAGCATCTCGTTGTCTAGTTTAGGGATTAATCGTTCTAGTATTTTTAGAACGTGAAACTTGTCTTGCCACTGTAAACGTAAGACTATCAGACCAAGGAACTGACTTGGGGGATAGATGCGTATGTTAGCAAAATCTGTGTCGAGGGTAATTATGATGCGTTTTTCTTCTTGACAAATAGACGCTAAATCGGAATCTGATGCGCCGTTAAGATATTGTTCAATTACAGTGAGAGCATCATGCCCTTCCTGTCGTAGGCGTTCTGCTACTTCAATGGGGAGATTTTCATCAATTTTGAATTTCATTGCAGCACACCATCATGTCATGACCACAACCCGTTCGCGGGTGATTTCTGCGGCATATAAAATGGCGGCTTGAATAGCCTCGTAGCTGAGCGTGGGATAACTTTGCAAAATATCATCGTGGGAGAGGCCAGCACCGAGGTTATCGAGTATGACTGATACCATAATTCGAGTGTCTTTGATGCAGGCTTGACCATGACAAATGCTAGGGTCAACAGTGATGTAAGTTTTCCAATTCATGAAGTACCTCCTTTATGGATGGTTTGTCTACATTATACCTCAACCGCTCGTGCTTGCATTTGCTCCCGCAGGTCGGCAATATCTTTAGGAATGAGATAAGCCGCCCCGCCTAGAGAAGCGGCTCCCAGCACCCAGGCCGTGACGCAAATCCAGAGTATGGCGCTTTTGAGGGAAGCCTCGCGGGCAATGTAGCCGGCCAGGAGAGGGGCCAGGGCTGCTCCGCTGTTTTCGATGAAGTATTGAATGGAGAGGGCTGTACTTCGCACTTCGGGGAGAGCAATGTCGTTGACGGTGGAGACCACGTTGGGTGAGGCAATAGGAATGAAGAGGGCCATAAACGCCAGGGAGATTCCGAAAAGAAGTTTTTGCTCCACTGGAATAATCAAAGTGATGTTGAGAAGGATGGCTCCAATGAGGACGCCGCCCATGGCCACCAGCAGCCGTCCACGTTTGGTGCGTTTGAAGGCCCAATCTCCTAGCATTCCCCCTACAATGTAGCCAGAGCCTAAGACCAATACGACCGGAACCATGGTCATCATAATGGCGTTCTCGTCGTAGTTGCGCTCTACTTCTAGGTAACGGAAGAACCAATAGGTGATCACTTGCCAGGGGAAGACGCCTACAAATCCCTGGACGAAGAGCAGCCACATACTGCGTTTTTTGATGAGTTCTAAGGCGTGTTTGAGTTCAAAACGATGGATGGCTATGTCTTCCATTCCCTCTAAGGCGGGTTCACTTTGCCCGCGTGGAACTTCTTTGACGGTGAAGAAAATAATAATTGCTAAGACTACGCCCAAAGAGCCAGTGATATAGAAAATAGACCGCCATCCTAAGACGCCGCTGAAGAGCAGAGCCAAGATCATTCCCAGCAGGTAGCCAATGGGTTGTGAAAATTGCAAAATGCCATAGACTTTACCGCGCATTTTGGGAGGGAAATAGTCGCCTAGCAAACTGTAGATTCCGGGGTAGCTGGAATCGTCAATGCCCGTGGAGGATCGGGTGATGGTGAACATCTTGAAGTTAGGGGCGATTGCGCTTAGCCAGGTGGTGCATCCCCACAGGAGAGATGCTAGGGCCAGAAGCTTGGGACGGGTGAATCTATCGTATAAATAGCCCCAGAGCGGGTAGAATATTGTTCCCACCACTAAGGCGCCTGAGACCACGGCTCCCATTTGGAATTCATCTATTTTGAAACTTTCCATGATACTCGAGGTTAAAGGTCCAATGAGCAACTTGTCGGCCTGATGGAATAACATGAACGCAAAAGATATGCCTAAAACGAACCAGCGATGTTTCTTTTGTGAATCTTTCATTTGAATCTCCTATTGAGACTTAAAACGCTATTTCCTAACGTACTCCTCGCATTTTTTAACTTGCATTATGCACCATTCCCACCAAATTGTGAGTACCATACTTTTGTGCCAACTCGTTGCGGAATTGTTGGGTGTAGAGGCGGTAATAATGTCCCTTGGCCTTGAGTAGTTCAGTGTGGGAACCTGCTTCGGCGATAGCGCCATCTCGGATGAAGAGAATGCGGTCTGCGCTTTTGATAGTTGATAGCCGGTGGGCGATGATGAAGCTGGTACGGCCTTCCATGAGATTTTCCATTCCGTGCTGGATGAGAGCTTCGGTCAGGGTGTCCACGGAGCTTGTGGCTTCGTCCATGATGAAAATATCTGGTTTGCGAAGCACGGCACGCGCCAGACTGATGAGTTGTTTTTGGCCTGTAGATAGCAATCCGCCGCCTTCGCCTACATCTTCTTCGTAACCTTTTTCTAGTGTGGTGATGAAATCGTGTGCTCCAGCCAATTTAGCGGCATCTTCTACCTCTTCATTGGTGGCCTCAAGTTTCCCGTAGCGAATATTCTCTCTGATAGTACCAGAGAAAAGGTGCGGAGTTTGAAGCACAACCCCAATTCGCGATTGGAGAGCATGGAGTGTGAATTTGGTGTAATCGTGTCCTGCTATCTTTATGCTCCCATGGCGGGGTTCAAAGAAGCGGCACAACAAATTGACAATGGTCGTTTTGCCGCCTCCCGTAGGGCCTACGAGAGCAATTGTTTCTCCTTGCTTGATATGCAAGTCGAAATTTTCTAGGACAGGGTCATCTTCTTCGTAGTAGAAATTTACATGGTCAAAGATAATGTCTCCCTGAATGTTGTCGGGATTGCTGGCATTATCGCGGTCGGCAATCTCGGGGACGACATCAACGAGAGAGAAGATGCGTTCTGCTGAGGCAATGGCACGCTGCATTTCGGCGTAGACGCGGGCCAAGTCTTGGATGGGCCAGATCATGAATGTGATGTAGCCGATAAAAGCTTGGATGCCGCCGATGGTCATTCCTCCCGCTTGGGCTTGTAACCCGCCATACCAGACTACGCTCCCCAGCGATAAGGCGCTGATGATTAGTACTGTAGGCAAGAAGAGAGCTGAGAGCCAGGCGGCTCGGTACCCAGCGCGGTACATCTCGCTGGTCAGTTGCCCGAATTCTTGCATATTTTGGTTTTCGCGGCTAAAGGCTTTTGCCACACGAACGCCGGTGATGTTCTCGTTGTAGGCTCCAGTGATTTTGGAGTTGATCTTGCGTACTTGCCGGTATTGGATGATGATTTTCTTTTTGAATTGGGCTGCGACTACGAGGAGGATGGGTACGATAGTGAAGACGATTGCCGCCAACTTCCAATTGATAGTAAACATGAAGTAGGCCGCCGTGAGAATGTTCATTGTGCCCCAGGTGATGTCGAGGAGGCCCCAAGTCACTAATTGTGATACCCGTTCAGAATCGGAAGTAACACGCGACATGATCCAGCCTACAGGGGTTTGATTATAGTAAGAAAGAGATAGTTCCTGGAGGTGGCTGAACATCTTTTTACGCAGGTCGTAGCGGACTCGTTCGCCCAGAACGCCGGTTAGATAGATGAAACAAAACACAGAAGCGGCCTGTATTAATATTAGCAGCCCGTATTGGGTGATGATCTGCTTGAGCGCTTCCATGTTTCCCGCTCCAATGCCTTCATCAATAATTCTCTTGCTGAGGTATGTGAAGTAGGAATCTAGCCCAGAGACAATGGATATAGCAAGCAGGAAGCCGATTAATTGAGGCCAGTGCGGCGTAATTAACCTGATGATACGGAGCATGGTTTGCCCGTTGAATTTAGTAGTAAATTCTTCTTCTTCGAATTGAGTGTGATTAGTCATTGGTTTTAGTTCGTTAGTTTGGTAACTCGTTAGTTGAGTAATTTCCTAATTCCTTAGTACTATGATTCCCTGTATCCAGCTCTTTCCGTAACGCTTCATCTATCTTCGTTTGCAGTTCGAATATCTCTTTGTACTCGCCTTCTTCTTGGAGCAATTCGCTATGCGTGCCTTGTTGAACGATGCGGCCAGCGTCAAGGACAAGGATAATATCGGCCTGCATTAGACTTTGAACGCGGTGCGCGATGATGAACGTGGTGCGGTCTTGCATTAGGTAATCTAGGGCGCGGTGGATGTCGGCTTCGGTTTCTACGTCTACCGAGGAAGTGGCGTCATCCAGGATTAGGATTTTGGGGTTTTTGAGCAGCGTTCGGGCGATAGCCACGCGTTGTTTTTGCCCGCCGGAGAGGGTGACACCTTTTTCTCCGACCAGTGTGTCGTATCCTTGAGAGAAATTAGTAATCACATCATGGATGGCGGCTGCTTTGGCGGCTTCAATCATCTCCTCTTCGGATACTTTGCGATTGACACTGTAAGTGATGTTCTCACGTATAGTGCGGGAGAATAAGAAAGGCTCTTGTTCTACCAATCCAATATGTTGGCGGAGGAACTTCCGGGGATAGCGGTTTAGCTCCACTCCGTCTAGGGTTAGACTTCCGCTGTTGTATTCGTAGAAGCGTGGGAGAAGATTGACCAGGCTGGATTTTCCAGAACCTGTCCCGCCTAAGAGAGCGACAATTTGCCCCGGCTCGCAGCGGAAACTAATATCTTTAAGAACTTTTTGTTTTTCTTCGTACGCAAACGAAACGTTGTCAAAAATGAATTTGCCTTTAATCTTACCGTTGGCAGGAATGTAATCACCCGCAGAGAGGGGTTCGCGATCTTCTTTGATGACATCAATGATGCGTTTATAAGAAACCAATCCGGTAGACATTTGGACTATCAGCCGTCCCATATTGCGGATAGGCCAGAGAATCCAGGTGAGCATCCCTGCGAAAGCCATGTACGTGCCTAGAGAAATTGTACCGGCAATGGTCATTTTCGCGCCTAAATAGAAGCCGGTTAGCATTTGCGCTCCCGTTAGAATATCAGAAATAGGCCAATACAAAGCGTGCATGGTGAGCAATTTACGACCCTTGAGGAACTTTTTCCAGTTCTCGCGCTCAAATTTGTCGCGTTCGTATTTTTGGCGGGCAAAGGCTTTTACCACGCGGACGCCGGTTAGATTTTCTTGGAGCGTGCTAGAAAGGATAGCTTCTTGTTCTTGGTAATCTTCGTAAGCTTTTGAAACGCGCGAGAAGAAGAAAAACGATAGCGCTACTGTAAAAGGGACGACAATTATCGAGCTGAGGGCTAGTTTTGCGTTTAGGAATAGCAGAGCGCCCAGGTTGACAAGAAAAAGCATACCTATGCGACCCACGCCAATGGCCTGATCAGCGAAAAAGACGCGCACAGCGTCCACGTCCGAAGTAGTCCGCTGGATGAGTTCCCCAGTTTTTATTTTGTCGTGGTACGAGAATGTTAGCCGCTGAATGTGATCAAAAAGAAAATCACGCAGTCGGAGGGCAATCCCTTCAGACGTTTTGGCGGCCATCGTTCCGCTCAAAAAAGTGAACGCGCCTTGGAGGATGGCTAATCCCACAAAACTGAGCGCTATCCAAGGAACAATATCTTTTACTTCCCCGGTTTCTATCAGTTGATCTGCGAAATATCCCAGCAAAAAATAAGTGCTTGTTCGTCCTGCGGCAGAGATGCCCAAGCAAAGCGTGGCCAGGATGTAATAATGCCGAAATCCCCGCATCAGTTGCCAGAGGCCCTTGATGCGGCTGTCGGAAATAGTTTCTTTAACGTTGAAATTTGAGTTTTCTTGATTTGACATAATTAGTAACGAGTAATTAAGTAACGGGTGAGAGTGACGAGTTTTATCACGTTTCACATGATAGCTATTTTATTTTCTTCGATAATTTCGGCCTGAACGGTTCCGCCAGTGAGTTCCTGAAGCTGGCCTTGAAAATGTTCAAAGCGTTCTACAGGAAACTGGCAAGTGATGGCAACCTCGGCGGTGAATTCATTGTGGAGGATGAGCCCTTTATTTTTGGCAATCATTTGTTGGATGCGTTCAAAGTATGGATAAGGGGTGACCAATTTGGCAATGTGGGTGGATATTTTTTGAGCCCGGGGAGTGACCTCTAAAACGGCGCGGACGGCGTTCCCATACGCTCTTACCAGCCCGCCTGTTCCCAGCTTGGTGCCGCCAAAATAGCGCGTGACCACCACCGCTACGTCTCCCAGCCCGCTTCCCCGAAGCACCGCCAGAGCCGGGCGTCCTGCCGTTCCCGATGGTTCTCCATCATCGCTGCTGTGGGCCGTGACACTGGCTCCGTGACCCACCAAGAAAACAGGGACGTTATGCGTAGCATCGGCATATTTGGCTTTTATCCGCTCAATGAATGTTTTCGCATCTTCAACGCTAAAAACAGGCCCCAAAGTGGCAATGAAGCGAGAGTTAGCCACGCGGGTTTCTGCTTGCGTTTCTTGGGCGGGAATGGGATAATTGTTCATAATGTTTAGCCGATGACACTTCTTGCAAACGAAATTATATTGTATAACAGAAATGAATATGCGAGTAGTGAGTTGATGGAGGATGGGATGGGGGAGAAACCTGGTAATTTGATAGGCTGGGAACAAATTTACCAATATACCGCGCCCCAATATACAAATATACTGGCCAAGGAGAAAACAAATGATCATGCAAACAACTATAGCTATAATCATCGGATATGCCTTCGGATGTATTCAAACAGCGTACATTTTGAGCAAAACCGTGGGTAAAACTGATATCCGCGAACATGGTTCTGGTAATGCGGGAGCCTCTAACATAACTACCATTATGGGGGTGAAATACGGCTTTATCGTTGGCCTGGTGGATGTTCTCAAGGGTATGTTCGCTGTTCTGGTTGTGAAATGGCTCTATCCTGGCAATCCCAATTTGGCTTATCTGGCCGGCATAATGGCTATCATTGGGCATATCTTTCCCTTTTACATGAAATTCCGAGGTGGAAAAGGCGTAGCTGCTTTGGTGGGAATGATGATTGGCGTGAACTGGAAATTAGGTCTTTTGTTCTTTCTCCTAGTGGCCGTTCCCGCGTTACTGGCCGATTATATTGTCATCGGTTCATTCACATCTTTTATCGCGTTGCCTATTATTACTTATCTATTAGATTATCCAACTCTCTTCACCGTTATCGGTGTAGGGTTGTCCATCCTCTGTTTTTACCTGCACCGAGCCAACATCCAAAGGATCATCAATAAAGAGGAACTCAAAATTAGTGCGGTGTTGAAGAAAAAGAGGGACTAGGAAACTAGGGGACTAGGAAACTAGGGAACAGGAAAGCAGGGAACTACTCAACTATTCAACTATTCAACTACCCTCCCCATCTCATTCATATCAATATAGCGCCGAATAGTACCATTCCCTACAAACCACACCCCGGTGGCGAAACGTTGGATGAAGTACCGGTC
>Ga0164318_10003367_pt1 | contig 15124 bp, 12 predicted proteins | sample GuaBasSedimGuay9_FD_113734 | JGI IMG/M metagenome (GOLD analysis project Ga0164318, IMG submission 113734) | Subseafloor sediment microbial communities from Guaymas Basin, Gulf of California, Mexico - Guay9, Core 4571-4, 0-3 cm | ecosystem: Environmental > Aquatic > Marine > Hydrothermal vents...
CGGAAATTCAAGAAGCTCCCCACTTTTGACATTGGTTAGTCCGTTCAGTGTCGCGACCCCGTCAGCTATTTTCATAACCTGTCCGATTTTTTCAACCCGTGTTTCAAGTTTTGCCTCGCTGATTTGCTGTTTTAATGTTTCAATAATATGGCTATTCATAAATATATTGTTATGTTGTTTATAATCTTGTCATTCTGAACTTGTTTCAGAATCTTCGTTATACTAGTTTCAACCTGTATTATTTACAATACATTTTTAATATGCGATGCAAACACAATTATCTTTCTATAATAATACAGCTATTGTATTTTTAACTTATTCAAAAGATTGATGATTTGTAGGTTTGGTTAGTCGTAAAAGAAAGCAGATTCTGAAACAAGTTCAGAATGACAATTACACCAAATTCTTTTCTAATTCCTCCAATTTTCTTTTCACGCTTCCGTCAATCAAAGTGTCGTCATTTATTTTAATTATTATTCCTCCAATTAACGCTTTGTCAATTTTTTCTTCAATTTCAATTTGATCGTTGAACTTATGAATAATTTTATTTAATATTGCCGAGTCCATTTTGGCGTTACTCGTAATCTCAATCTTTGAAATATTTTTTTCTTTTCTATAGCATTCGTGAAATTTATCTATGATCTTATCAACTAAAGACAGATCGTTATTTTTTTTAAGAATATCTATGAATTTCTTTATTCTTTTCTCAATTTCAATCTGATCAACATTTTTTGTTGATTCATATAAGCTAATTGCGTATTGTTTCGGGATTATTTTCATAGAAATTAAATTGTTACTGTCGTATTTGTCATTCCCGCATAGGCGGGAATCCAGGTGAAATATTATCAATCATTATTTTTATAACAATAGTATCGCAAACAAATTAGAAGTAATATTTTATGATATTTAAACTGTCATAATGATATTTTAAAACTAAAGGTATTGCGTCTGGACTCTCGCCTCTACAGGAATGACAAGTGGCAATCTACATCTTCGCCAGCGTCTCATCTGCCAATTTTTTCTGTTTATTCTCATCAATATCATTTCCCATAATTTTCTTTGCGATTAAAACAGAAATTTCGGCGATTTCCTTTTTTGTTTCCTTAATAGATTTTTCTTTCTCCGCTTTGATCTCCAGTTTTGCTTTTTCAACAATTTCCTGTGTTTTGCTTTTTGTTCTTTCTATTGCTTCCTGCGCTTTTTGTTCTGATATTTTATATGCTTCTTTGACTATTTCCCCCGCTTCTTCTCTGGCTTTTTTAATTTCAGCAATTTTTGTCTCTTCTGTATTTTTCAATTCTTCTTTAATTTTTTTTGCTTGCTTTAAACTTTTGTCAATTTTATCGGATCTTTCCTTAAGCATTTTTAAAACTGGTTTGTAAGCGAGCCGTTGTAAAATAATTAAAAGCAAAATAAAATTAATCGCTTGAGCAATGATTAATTTATAATCCAATCCTAGTTTTGTGAATATTTCCGGCATAGGGAAGAAGTTAAAAGTTTATAAAGTTGAAAGTAAATTTATCATTCCGACTGGAGAGAATGAGGTGCGAATAAACGGAATGGAGGAATCTCTCTAAAACGGAAATTTTCTTAGTAAACATTTTATGTGGTTAAGAGGGATCTTTCGGCTCCTATCGTCGCTCGGGATGATTAGTGTCTTGTGGATTCAATCGTTGCAATGGTATAATAGATTCTGAAACAAGTTCAGAATGACAGGAAATTAAGCTTTAAGAAAAAGGAGAAAAGAAATTTTGATTTTTCTTTATCTCTCCGTTAAAAATTTATCTGTGCCTAATACTATTCCAATGAATAGTATGAAATAAATGCCTCCGAAGATGATATCGTCATTCATCAGAAATGCAATCATCAGGAACCCAAGAATAATTTGGACTCCAAATGATAGTGTTTTCATTGTTCTCATTGTTATTTACCTCCTTTTTTCCCTTTATCTCAAAACTCAATTTTTAAAGAAAGAAGTTGTTTAAAATAATCTATTTAAGGGGAAGATGAAAATCTTCCCCTTAGCATAAACTATTTACACAAATTTAATAATCAACGCAACTACCAAAGCGTAGATTGCGATTGCTTCGGCGAAGGCGATTGCCAAGATCATCGCGCCTTGGATTTTGCCTGCCGCTTCGGGGTTTCTGCCAATTGCTTCCATCGCTTTTCCGCCCAGAAAACCAATGGCGATTGCCGGCGCAAAAACACCCAGTCCAATTGTAATAGCCGGAGCAATGATTTTTACACCTTCTGCATCTAAGATCATAATTTTTTTTATTAGTTAATTATAAATTATATATAAGTATAATGAAATATTAAATTATATAACGATATTGTTTTAAGTTTTCTAAATTTTGTCATCTTGAAGGAGGTACGACTGAGAGATTTCTTAATTGAAAAAATATAACTGTTCTATTTACATAGTATCGTTTATAGATTTCTTACTCCGCTATGCTCCGTTTCGAAATGACAAATTGGATTGGAAAATTTAGGATGATGTTGCTATATATTTAAAATGTCTAATGCGCCGTGACCGCAACTTTAAGAAAAACAAGGGTAAGCATTGCGAATACTAACGCTTGGATAAATCCGACAAATAACTCTAAAGCGAAGAAGGGAACGGGAACGATAAAAGGCGCGAGCATTATTATCACGACCAGTAAAACTTCGCCCGCGAAAACATTTCCGAAAAGTCGAAATGAGAAAGAGATCATTTTTGCGATTTCGCCGACAAGTTCCAATATTCCCACAAAAAAATTAATCGGTGAACTGAAGCTTATAAACTTTTTTCCATATTTAAAAAATCCCAAAAAGGCAATTCCAAAAATCTGAGTGGCGAATACGGAAATCATAGCAAGTGCTAGAGTTATATTTAAATCGCTATTTGCCGATCTTAGCAAAGGAACAAAAACAGAATGCTCTTCGCCACGCATTCCTTCTTTTGCAGTTTCAAAAAAACCGATTGAGCCAAATCCGGGAAGGAGCCCAAGCCAGTTTGAAATAATTATAAAAATAAAAATTGTTGCTACTAGCGGGAAGAATTGATAGGTCTGTTTTTTGTCTCCCGTAACATCGTCAATCATATTAAAAAGCGCTTCTATGGGTATTTCAAACAGATTTTGCAATCCCCTCGGAATCTCTTTGATATTTCTTGTCGCAAAATAAGCGATGACAATCAAAACAACGGTTGTTATTAATGAAGCTATTAAGCTGTTTGTAATTGGCATTCCAAATATATTTGCTATAATCTCCGGGGTAATTGAAACATGCATCTTTGCGCTGTCTTTAGAATTAAATTAGTTGACATTTCCCTCTTGAGAGGGGTTAGGGGGTGTGCTTCCTAAAGCAACTTTAATCTAAGCTATTTTTTAAAAAATGTCAAGGGTTGGAAAAAATAAAAAATAAAAAAGTTAAAAGTTTATAAAATTTACAAAGTTGAAAAGCTTTTATAAAAAATAAGCTAGCAATTCTTAAGGTCAAATTATTTTGATGAATTGCTAGCTGCTGTCTAGTTCAGTTGCATGCCGTTAAATTTTCTCAATTTTTTGGCTCTTACTCTCTTTGCTCCGCTTACTTTTTCTCGAAGCTCATTCATTTTTCTATCTGCTCCTTTCAACCATTTGATTCCTATTTTTGTTTTTCTCATTTTTATTCCTCCTTCGCGTTTTTTAAAAAACGCTTTTATATTTCTGCTGAAGCAGTTGTGTAAATTTGTAAATATGGAGTCCTGACGAAAGTCAGGAAGAATAAAAATAAAATAATAATTATCCTCTTCCTGATTTTCGTCAGGGTTCCGATTATTAGGACTCAAAGAACAATCGGCTAAATTTACACAAATGCTTCACAAGAATTTTTTTAAAGAACAACCCTGCATCATACACGAAAATAAAAACTTGTCAAGAGTTGATTTTATTGCTTAAATGTAATAAAATGAATAATAAATATCATTTAACTTTATAACTTTTTAACTTTATTGCTATGAACGATTTTTTTCCGCAAAAAATTCAAAACAAATTTACTTCGCATCTGAAAAATGTGATCAGAACCGCGGAGAATGTTTCGCGTGAGTTTAAGCATAGATCAGTTGGAGTAGAGCATATAATTTTCGGTATTTTATCACAGGAAGGAAGTATTGGCTCAAATGTGTTTGGGAACGAGAAAATAAACTTAAAAGTGCTACATAAGATTATGGATGAGTTGCCAAAGGCAAAAATATGGAAGCCGAAATTATCAGACGAATTGAAAAACATATTTAAAAAATCAGTGCTTGTTGCTAGTAGATATAAACATACTTATGTGGGAACAGAACATCTGCTTTATGCTATTTTGGACAATAAAGACAAAAAGGTTGTTGAGATCTTTTCTTCAATCGGATTTAAGCCGGTTAAACTGAAAGAGCAATTGAAAGCAGTAATGGAAGGAACAACACGATTTTTTGACATCGTTGATCTTTTTGGTTCTTCCGTAAAAATTCAAAAAATTGGTTCAGTCAATCTTGATAAAATGAACAGTGGGACGATCGCTGAAATGCCTATGATTTCTCCGCTTGCAGGAACCAAACAGTCCGCTCTGAATTATTTTTGCGTGGATTTGGTAAAAGAATTTGAGAATGGAAATACTGATCCTGTTATCGGACGAAACGAAGAAATAAATCGCTTGGTGAATGTTCTAAATCGGAAAACGAAAAATAATCCGATTTTAATTGGTGAACCGGGAGTTGGAAAAACAGCGATTGTGCAAGGACTTGCTCAGAGGATCTTTGAGGGCAATGCGCCGGTTAACCTCCTTAATAAAAAAATATATTCATTAGACCTCGGACTTCTTGTTGCCGGAGCGGTTTTTCGCGGAGAATTTGAAGCGCGTTTGAAAGATGTGATCGGAGAAGCGCAAAGCAATCCGAATATAATTCTATTTATTGATGAAATACATACGATCATTGGCGCCGGAAGCGCGGGCGGATCGGGAAGTCTTGACGCAGCAAATATTTTAAAAGCGCCTTTGTCGCATGGCGAACTTTCCTGTATTGGCGCGACGACTTTGGATGAATATAGGAAGCATTTTAAGAAAGACGCTGCGTTAGAAAGAAGATTCCAGATGATAGTTGTTGAAGAGCCAAGCACGAAAGACACAAAAAAAATACTGGGAGGATTGAAATCATTATATGAAAAACACCACAACCTGAAAATAAGCGATGCGGCGGTTGAGGCGGCTGTTGACCTAAGTGTGAGATTTATTAATGACAGATTTCTTCCTGATAAAGCATTTGATATTCTTGATGAAGCATCATCATTGGTCAGAAGCAAATATAGCGGAAAAAATTATTTTAAGGAAATAAAAAATCTTGAAAAAAGGAAAATAGTTTTGCAGGAAAAAAAAGAGAGGGCGGTTGAAGAAGAAAAGTATGACGAAGCGCTTACTGTTAAAGAGGAAGAGGAAATAATAAAAAAAGCTATTGCCATGCTTTATGAAATTCAGGATAAGGAAAACAAGGTTGAAATTAAAACGCCTCTTAGTGTTGATGATATAGCGGAAGTTATAACGCAAATAACAGGAGTTCCGGTAAAAAAACTGATTTCCGGCGAAAAGAAAAAGCTTAAAAATGTTGAAAGAGATTTTAAAAAATTTATAATCGGACAGGATGAAGCGATTGGAGCAATTTCAAAATCAATTCGTCGCAGTCGGCTTGGAATTGCGAGTGTGAATAGACCATGCGGTGTTTTTATGTTTCTGGGTCCGACTGGAGTTGGAAAAACGGAGCTGACAAAAGTTTTGGCAAAAACCGTCTATGAAAAAAAAGACGCGCTTATCAAAGTTGATATGAGCGAGTTTATGGAAAGGCATAATGTCTCGCGTCTTGTCGGCGCGCCGGCCGGATATGTCGGTTATGAAGAAGGCGGAAAATTGACGGAGCAAGTCCGTCTTAATCCACACTCGGTTATTCTGTTTGACGAGATTGAAAAAGCTCATCCGGATGTTTTTAATTTGCTTCTGCAGATTTTTGAAGACGGCGAGATTACTGACGCGACCGGAAAAAAAGTTGATTTCAAAAACACGATCATTATTATGACTTCAAATATCGGAACCGAAGAACTAACTTATGAAGCGGGGTGGGGATTTTTGGAGAACGAAAACATAGATGAGAATGAGAAGAGAAATAGAGCCAGAGAAAAATATATGAAAACAAAAGACAATGTTTTGAAAGAATTAAAAAATGAGTTTAGCCTTGAGTTTATAAACAGGATTGACAAAATTATAGTTTTCAATCCTTTGAGTTTGAATGATATAAAAGAAATTGTTAAAAATCAGTTTGGCGATCTTCAGAAAAGAATTTTGGAAAGTAACGGAATAAAAATCAGCATAGATAAAAAAGCGCTTGATTATATCAGTAAAAAAAGTTTCAACCCGAACGAAGGAGCAAGATTGGTAAGAAGAAATTTGCAGGAAATGGTTGAGGATCTGATCTCGGAAAAAATTGTTGAAGGGGAGATTGAGGAAGGGGATAGCTTTAAATTAAGCGCGGGGAAAAAGGGGATTGTGATAAAGTGATGGATTATCAGAATATTGTTGGAGATAATAAGGCAGATATGGAGCCCTTGCGAAAACAAGGAAGAAATATCAAAAAGTATTATTTACAGAAAGTTTTATTATACTTCACTGCCTGACTTTCGTCAGGGCTCCAGTTTTTCCCATCACAAAAACAGCTTTTCAAATTGTAAAATTTAGAATGGGGTCAAGAACAGCGCATCGTAGAATGCGTTGTTTTTGTGTGTTTGACAAATTGCGCAAGAGTGATATAATGCGGTTTGTTGTAAAAAACTAGACTAAATAAATAATAAAAAAATGAAAAAAATCTTATCTCTCGCTTTGCTTTTTTCCGCAATCGCGTTTCCGTTGTTGTCTTACGCGAACCCGGAAATTGAGAGCGTTGCGCATAATGGTCATTCGGATCCTGTGGCTCCGGTGATACTTGGTCTGATTATTATTTTGTTGGCGGCTAAATTGGGTGGAGAACTTTTTGAAAAAGCTAAGCAGCCGGCTGTTTTGGGAGAGCTTGTCTTCGGAATTCTAATTGGAAATATTATTTTATTCACAGGCGGGGCATACGATTTTAATTATTTGTTCCAATCGGAATCAATTGATATTATGGCTCGTTTGGGAGTTATGATCTTGTTGTTTCAAGTTGGGCTTGAATCAGATATAAAAGATATGATGAAAGTTGGAATTTCATCATTCATAGTCGCGATAATCGGAGTTATCGCGCCAATGATCCTTGGATATTTTGTAAGCAGCTGGATGATTCCCGAAGCGGGGTTTAACACACATTTGTTCATAGGAGCAACATTGACAGCGACTTCTGTCGGTATCACAGCCAGAGTTTTAAAAGATCTTGGAAAACTATTGACACCAGAGGCAAAAGTTATTCTGGGAGCGGCGGTCATTGATGATGTTCTTGGTTTGATCATTCTTTCAATTGTGAGTGGAATTATTATTTCAGGGACAGTAAGTATTGGCACTGTTATGCAGACAAGTGTTATAGCGATTGTCTTTTTATTCGGCTCAATTATAGTTGGTCTCTGGCTTTCTCCAAAAATTGGAGAATGGGTTTCGAGAATGAAAGTAGAAGGAATGAAAATTGTAACGGCATTCCTTTTTTTATTCTCAATGGCGTATCTTGCGGATTTGGCCGGACTGGCGACGATTGTTGGAGCTTTCGCGGCTGGGCTCGTGCTTGACGATGTTTATTTTAAAAATAAAAGAGAGCATCATATTGAAGTTTTAGTTAAGCCGTTGTATTGTATTTTTGTTCCCATCTTTTTTGTCTTAATGGGAATTCAGGTTAAGCTTGATGTTTTCTTTGACCCAAAGATCATTTTGATTGCTCTTGGTATTACAGCCGCTTCAATCATCGGAAAACAAGTGTGTGGATTAGGAGTGAGATGCAAGCAGGCGAGCAAGCTGACGGTTGGAATTGGAATGATTTCCAGAGGTGAGGTTGGTCTAATCTTCGCGGGAGTCGGAAAAGAACTTGGTGTTGTCAATGACTCAGTTTTTGGAGCGATCATCATTATGGTTATTCTGACAACTTTGGTCACACCCCCTCTTTTGAAATGGAGCATAGCAAGACAGGAAAAGATAGTGGCAGATATTTAGCAGGCATTGATAAAATTATGCGATTAATGTTATATTTTTTCTAGGAGGTATTATAAGTGACAAGCACTGAAACAGATAAGGAAATATAGTGTGAAGAAGCGAGAGAGATTTATGAAGAGGTAAAAGCAAAATATACACAATAAAGATAAGCAACGAACAAAGTAAGAGACGATAAAGGCAATACCTTTATTTTTTTGATAATCTTTTTGATTAATAGAAAGTGTAAGGACTTGTAAAGAAATAACATTTCTAAGCCAAGATGGTGTGAAGATGAGATGAAATCAAAAAGGTTATTTCTTTACAAGTCCTGAGTGGATTGGTGAAATCTTCTATTGTCATAAGTCTATTAAAATGCTATAATTAAACATAGCAGGTATGAATAAAATACAAAATTAACGTAAATTTATGGATGATGATTTAATAAAAAAACAAAGACCGAGTGATGATGACAATGGAAGTAATATCAATAATTCGCAAGATGATGATGAACTTGGATTTAAAAAATATGAAGATGATCCTGAACGTAAAGAAGAGGAAGATGTGAGCAAACGAAAGAAAAATGATGATGATGACGGTGATGATGATAAAGATAAGAATGGTGATAGTAAGCCACAAGATGATGATGAATACGGATTAGAAGAATACGGATATGATCTTGAATCCGGGGAAGAGGAGGATACAGATAAACGGAAAAAGAGAGAGAAAGAAGAAAGCGAAGAAGAAAAGTCCGCTAAATCACGCAAGGAAGACGAAGAATATAGGAAAAGAATAAGAGAGTTGGAAGAATTAAGGGAGAAGAGAGAAGAGAAAAGGAAAAAAGATCTTGGGGTGATGAAAGAAAAAGACAAGAAGAAAGAAAAAGAGAAAGAGAAAAAAGAAAAACAGTGGGAAGAAACAGACGAGAAACAAGAAGAACAAAAACAAAAACTTATAGCGGGAGAAAAGGTAGAACGAAAAAGAGTTTTTACTCACAAGAAATCGGAAGGTGTTTTTAGGCATAAAAAATTAGCTCATTTCAGTACGAAAGGAGTGAAAAAAATAGATAAAAGATTTAAGAAAGTCCATGGAATTTCTTCTGAAAAAAAACATGAATTTATAAAACTTATTGAAGCGTATAATCCAAGCAAATCAGTTATGACCAGAAAAAAGTTTAATGATTTTTCAAGAAGATTTAAAAGCAAAAGATTTACGGGACCTGATTTTGACAGAATGATAAAAGAGGGAATTGATTTGAAAAGCGCGAGAAAAAGATTCGGGAAAAGGGATCTTGATAAATTGAGGAGGGGAGTGACAGGAGAAAAAGATCCGCATAGATATCAAAGAAAATCTTCATCTCGGAAAGATCCAGTCCTGGGGACAAGAGCAAGAGCAAGAGCAAGAACAAGAACAAGATAGAGATCATTAAATTATAATAAATTTTTAACATGGGTTTGTTTTTTTGGATAGCGGTATTTATCATAAGTCTGGCAGTGTTGATAAAATCAGCCGACTTTTTTACGGAAAGCAGTGAAAAGATTGGAAAAGATTTGAAAATTCCGCCATTCATAGTCGGAATTGCGATCGTTAGCATTGGAACCTCTTTGCCTGAGCTTGCAACTTCCGTAGCAGCCGTGTTTAAGAACGAAACTGAAATAGTTGTGGCCAATGCTGTTGGATCAAATATTGCAAACATTCTTTTGATTATTGGAATTTCGTCAGTCGTTGCCAAGAAGATGGGGATTAAAAGAAGTCTGATCAATTTGGATCTTCCGCTTCTTGCCTGCGCGACTACTCTGGCAATTTTTATTTTGCTTGATGGAAAAGTTGTTTTTTTGGAAGGAATTGTATTATTATTGACTTATGTAATTTATTGTTTCTATATAATTTCATCGGGGAAGGAAAGAAAAGTTCTAAGTCATACCGCGTATCATGAAGATGACATTCACAAAAGATATCATCACAAAGAGAAAAAGCTGAAGACTTTTAAAAAATTTTGGAACTATAAACCAAAGATTGAAATTGGAGTTATTCTGACACTGGCAATAAGCGCGATCTTTATATGTTTCAGTGCGAGCTATACGGTGGAGTCTATTGTGAAAATTTCAGAAATACTAAATATTGGAACATCTCTTGTCGCAATGAGCGCTGTTTCTATCGGAACATCGCTTCCCGAACTGGTTGTTTCCGTTGGGGCGGTAATGAAGAAAAAATATGAAATAGCGTTGGGAAATGTTTTTGGATCAAATATATTTAACACTTTGGTAGTTATTGGGGTTCCAGCGTTACTCTGTGATTTAAAAATTGACAATATTACATTATCTGTTGGAATTCCGTTTTTGATCGGTGCGACGATTTTGTATATTTTTTCAGGAATTTCAAGAAAAATTTATAACTGGGAGGGAATGATGTATTTGATGATTTATATTCTATTTTTGATAAAGATTTTCGGGATAGCGTAATGGGTTGACATTTTTATGGAAGTGTGATATTATTATCTGTCATTCTGAACTTGTTTCAGAATCTACTCTCTGTCGTGTTAAGTGAGTTTATAAATACTAAACGCCTTACTAAATTGAAAACGCAATGGTTGTAATATAATTCTTGGCGCTATTGTAAATGGGATGAATTATCCCTGATAGAACAAAGATTCTGAAACAAGTTCAGAATGATAGATAATACAGAATGACAATAAATTATCGCTATGAATATTCTAGAAAAAAAATATTTCAATCAGTATCAAAAAAAATAAATATTGATTTGACAGTTTGTCTTAACAGTTCTAAAAAAAATCTCCAAAAATTGATTTAAAATATCTAATAGAAGCTTCGGCGGTATATTCGTCAAACATAGAAGGAAATTCAATGGATTTAAATTCTTTTATGAATGCCAAAGCGTTTAAGCAAAAAGCCAAATCGAAAGAATATTCTGAGATTGTAGAGTTAATCGGCGCTTATGATTTTGCTCGAGAAAATAAATTGACAGAGAATAATCTGCTGAAAGCGCATAAAATGTTGTCAAAGTTGTTTTTAATTAAAAGCCAAAGAGGAAAATATCGGAACGACAAAGTGGGAGTTTTTGACCGGTATGGACTGGTTTATCTGGCGATAGAACTGGAAAATGTGGCGAAGGAAATGAAAAATCTTTTCACGGCAGTTGATGAATTGTTGAAACAGGATTTGAATATTAAAGAAGCATTCTATTTCGCTTCAATGTTGCATTTGATATTTGCTCATATTCATCCTTTCCAAGACGGAAACGGTCGCGTGGCGCGAGTTTTGGAAAAATGGTTTCTGGCGTCAAAGCTAGGAGGTAAGACTTGGCTAATTCAATCGGAAAAATATTATAAAGAAAACATCAAAGAGTATTATCGGAATATAAATTTGGGAGTTAATTTTTATGAATTGGATTATGATAAATGTTTGCCGTTTTTGCTGATGTTGCCGGAAGCAATAAATAAATCTGCCATTGCGAGTGAAGTGGAACGATAGCGGAACGGAGCGCGGCAATCCTGCAACTACGCGTGGGGAGTTTATACTAACTCGCTAAAATAATTCCATTATTTTGTCATTATTATTATTTCTGTCATTCCCGTGAAGGCGGGAATCCAGTAAGTCTCAATAAATAATGATTTTCGTATAATTTTTTTAATTTGCAAAAGTGAAATTATTAAAGCAAGTTAGTGTAACAGTTGAAATATTACAAAACATTACTTCTAATTTGTTTGCAATACTTTTATTATAAAACAATAATTGAAGATATTTCATCTGGATTTCTGCCTTCGCAGGAACGACAAATGCATTTGTTTTAGATAAATTAATTTTAAGTTAAAATATATGAGTAGAGAAATAAAATTTGGAGGAATAAAAATTATAGATAAAAGTGGAGATAATATTGTTGTAGAGGAGTTTAAAGCTAAAAAAGAAAAAATAGATGAGTTAAATGAAAAAATTAAATTACTGGAAAGCAATTTGGAAGAATTACGAGAACGAAGAAGTAAAAGCACGAACAAAGAAGAGAAAGAAAAAATCTATAATGAGGAGCGGGAAATAAAGGAAGAAATTAAAGAGCTAAAAAGGCAAATAAGAGATTTGTTAGATTCTGAAGAAGTTTTTGATCAAGAACCTTCTAATATAATAGAGAAAACTGATGATCTAGCAAATCAGGAAGAGTCGGAAGAACCGTCGGAAGATGTTGAAAACAAAATAAGAGAGTTGAATGCTAATTTTACGGAAAAATGTGCTGAACGCAGTAATCTGCTTAGACAATTCCGTGATTCTGAAAATACAGAAGTAACGCAGGCAGATATTAATAAAGTAAATTGTGAAGTGAAAGAATTACACGGAAAACTTGCTGATTTGGGATTAGATGGATTGTCTGACAGGGAAAAAGAGTATGTAAATAAAATAGGGGAGCAAATAAATAGAGGGGAATTGAATGAAAGAACAGTGGGAATAGGAGAAACGGGTCAGGAAGAAATAACTGCAAACATAGCGGGACTGCGCGCTGGAAAAATGGTTGATTTGATTAAAAAATATAATGAGTTTAAAAATTTAGACTTGGATAGTTTTGAAGCCAATGAATTAAGAAATAAAGTTGCGAAATTATATAAAGAAGCTGGAATGGACGAAGCAGATTTGTCAGGGACTGTAGAAATTAATGAAAAAGACGCGGGAAGAAAAATAACTGGTGATGACATAAATATTTTAAAAGAAATAAAAGGAAGGAGAGGGGAGTGGGGATTTGAGGAAGAACCGGCGGAAGATGAGGTTTTGAAGAAGGAAATAAATCTGGAAACGGAAGAAACTTTGGAGTCAAAAGAAAAATACGAAATTGCCATAAAAGAATTGGAAGAGCGTTTGGGTGTGGTAAAAAATATGGATGAAGATAAGCAGGTGGAAGCAGTGGAGGGAATACGATTTGGTGTTAAAAATTTTATGTATGATCTTTCTTACAATGACAAAGTCAAAGAAATTTTAGGCGAAGATTTAGTGAACAGATTTAGCGAAAGATTGAAAGAAATTGAACGAGAAATAGATAATTTGTTAAAGAGCGAGATTAAAGAAAAAGAAATACCACCTGAGATTTCGGAAAAAGAAAGAATAAAAACAGAAGAGTTTGCGGATAGAGTTAATAGAATTTTGGGAGAGATGGAAGTTTTTAAGAATGTAAAGATTGATAAATTTAATAAAGACAGAGCATGGAAAGCGGTAAGAAATTATGAAATTATTAAAAGTGAAACATCCCAAAAAAATGCAGAGGATTTTTATATGAAGTTAAATGGATATTATGATGAATATAAAAGAATAGACAGTGAGATTAAAAAAATAGAAAGTAGTGGAATCACAGAAGAAACTCCCGATGCGGAACCTAAACCGGAAAAAGAAAAAGAACCGGAGAATTTAAGAGAGGAAATAAAAAAAGCTGAGAAACTCGCGGTTAAATTTCATAGTTTAGCGGAAGAAATAGGAAAAAAGATTGCGGCAGAAGTTAAGAAAGGCGGAGAAGTAGATGATGATAAAGTTGCGAAAATTAAAAAACTTGAGGGGGTAGCAGCTCTTTTTGGAGGAGTTGATGTGACATCAATGCAAGCAATAGAATCTCATGGTTTGAGCCCTAGGAAAAGAGCTGAGGAATTAAGTAATATTGTGCCAGAGTTTAAAATGGCAATGGAGAAAGTTAGAGAGTTTCTCGGAGAATCTTTGACAAAAGCTGAAAAATCTTTGGAAGAGGAATTGAGATCTAAGAGTCCGGAAGTTCAAACGGGGGTTGATAATCTTGCGGAAGCTTCAGGTGGCAGGGTAGTAAGAGCCGTAGATAAAGTTCTGGGGTATTTTGGTGAAAGAGGTTCAAAAAAATTAGCTACAAAAGAATTGGAAAAAATCAAAAAAGTAAAAAGTACGGATGAACTTGCGGAAATAGCAGAAAATTTAGCGCAAAATAAAAAGTTGAAAGAAGAAACAAGAGAACTTTTTAAAGAAATCAAAGAATCTTTTTTAGAATCTTCTTCAGTTAATAAACTAAAGACAAAAAGATTGGAAAGTTGGATAGAAGATATGGACAATACTGATGCTGAATGGCTTAAAGAAATTAGCAAAGAATGGAGAGGTGTTGCCAGAGAAATGTTGGTATGTCTTCGCATTGAGAAAATTAATGATAATTCCGAAAAAATAGAAAAAAATGAATGGGGAAAAATAGAAGAAAAGATTGGTGAGTTAATTAATAAAGAAAAAGATGAGCTGGAAAGTGAATTGAAAGATGTGAAAAAACCTGATGATTTGAAGTCTATATTTAGAAAGTTGGATAAAATAGTGGACAGCGCGGATGGAAATAACAAGAACTTTTATGGCGATCAGGCGGTAAGCTTGATTGTTAAATTGATAAAGTTTGAAAATAGTGATGAAAGTGAGTCTTTTATAAATTCTTTAAAAAATAGAAATAACAAGGGAGAAATTGAGAGTATTGAAGGAATTAAAAAATATATTAAGAAATATAAAGAAACTATAGAAAATCTTAACTCGGGAGCTTTGAAAGATTTTATGAGAGAAGTGTTTGATAAAATTGGGGAATTGAGCGATGAAAATGGGGAAGGAGAGGGAATGGGAGATGAGGATTTGGCTGATGGTAATGAAAAAATAGAATCAATCAATAGCGTTTTGAAAAATTTTAGTAAGGGAGATAAAAGTATTTTGGGGAGTGTAATTGATGAGTTAGTTAAGAAAAATCATAAATCGGAATTATTAACTCAGTTTGCCGATGAGTTAGGAAACGCGGGCGTGGGAAGAATATTGGAAAAGATAGATAAAGAAACCACAGTTAAAGAATTGGCGGTTGCGTTAGAGACATCGGAGACAAAATAGGAAGGAGTTTTCCTTATGAGGTTTTAGATTCTGAAGTTGGAGAAGAATTGAAAAAATTAAAAGAAGCGAGTGATTTAATGATGAATTGTTATGGTTATATGCCACATTTTCTTAGTGGAATTACAGACAATGAA
>Ga0164318_10003368_pt1 | contig 15122 bp, 9 predicted proteins | sample GuaBasSedimGuay9_FD_113734 | JGI IMG/M metagenome (GOLD analysis project Ga0164318, IMG submission 113734) | Subseafloor sediment microbial communities from Guaymas Basin, Gulf of California, Mexico - Guay9, Core 4571-4, 0-3 cm | ecosystem: Environmental > Aquatic > Marine > Hydrothermal vents >...
CACGGCGTGGGCTACCGCCTGGCCGCCGATGACCCAGCCCCCGGATCGAACAGCTCATGAGCACCGGAATGAAGGATCTGCTGGACAGGTGGGAAACGGGCGCCGCGCCGGCCCCGGACCCCGTCGAGGTTCGTGACGCTGTGATCGAGGCCCTGGCCGCTGCTGACGGACCGACACAGGAAGATGATCTGCGCCGCTGGCTGGCGGTCACCCGCAAGCCCGGATTCCTGACCGCCCTGCCCGACGCCCCGGCCCGCGAGCAGTGGTTCGCTGCGGCTCTGCAGGTGATCGACGCCCTGGGTTTCGACCTGGGCGACCTGCTGACTCAGCGTACTAAGGCGGACCCGGACCGGACCCTGTTCCGGGATTTCAGCGGCGACGAGCAGGATGACTGGAGCTATCACCGGATCCGCGAGCTGGTCCGCGCCACGGCCGCCGTCCTGTGGCGCGACGGCCCGGCGCCGGAACTGCCCGTCGGGGTGGACAACCCCGTGCCCGGCCCCCGCGTGGGCCTGTTCTGCGACAACGGGGTGGGCACGGCCGTCTGCGATCTGGCGTGCCTGACCGAGGGCCTGCTGGTCTCGCCGCTGAACGTCCACTTCAAGTCCGAACACCTGGTGTGGATCTTCGATCGCCTGGTGCTGACCGTGGCCGTCTGCGACGGCAGCGAACGCCTGGACCAACTGCTGTCCCTGCGGGACAAGGTCGCCCACCCCTTCGACATCTACACCCTGAGGCCCGATCCCCGCGTGGGCCGGCCCGGCGTCTTCCTGCTGGACGAGGTGAGAGCCAGGCTGGGCGCCGCCGAGATCGCCTCCATCCTGAAGGACCGCCCTCGGCGAGGCCTGCGGGACATCGCCACGGTGATGTTCACCTCCGGCAGCACCGGCCTGCCCAAGGGCGTGGCCTTTTCCCAGCGCAACCTGATCAGCAAGCGGTTCGCCCGGGCCGCCGCCCTGCCGGAGGTGGGCCGGGACGAGACCCTGCTCTGCTACCTGCCCCTGTTCCACACCTTCGGCCGCTTCCTGGAGATGCTGGGCACGATCTTCTGGGGCGGTACCTACGTCTTCGCGGGCAACCCCTCGGCAGACTCCCTGCTGGATCTGCTGGGCCGGGTCGCCCCCACGGGCCTGATCAGCGTGCCGGTGCGCTGGCAGCAGATCGCCGACCGGGTCTGGGAACAGGCTCGCCGACCGGGAGCCGACCCCGACCACGGCGTCCACCTGCGCGGCCTGGTGGGCGACCGCCTGACCTGGGGCCTGTCGGCCGCGGGCTATCTCGACCCCAAGGTGTTCCGCTTCTTCCACAACCACGGCGTGAAGCTCTGCAGCGGCTTCGGCATGACCGAGGGCACGGGGGGGCTGACCATGACCCCTCCGGACGACTACGTGCCCGGGTCGGTGGGAGTTCCCCTGCCCGGCACCCGCGTCAGGCTGGCCGAGAACGGGGAACTCCAGGTCGGCGGCTGCTACATCGCCCGCTACCTGGACCCGGCCGGCGCCGCCGGAACCCTCGCGATCCAAGCCCCCGACAGCGACGACTGGTGGCTGTCCACCGGGGACCTGTTCCGGTGGACCGAGGGCCGACACCTGGAGATCGTCGACCGCATCAAGGACATCTACAAGAACAACCGCGGCCAGACCATCGCCCCGCGCGCCGTGGAAAGCCTCTTCGAGCAGGTGCCGGGCATCAAGCGCACCTTCCTGGTCGGAGACGGCCGGGCCTACAACACCCTGCTCATCGTCCCGGACACCCAGGACCAGGTGCTGCATTCTCTGCAGGACGAGGAAAGCAGGCGGCATTATTTCCAGCACATCATCACGGCCTCCAACCCCGCCCTGGCCACCTGGGAGCGGGTGGTGAACTTCGCGGTGCTGGATCGGGACTTCTCCCTGGAACGGGGCGAGCTGACACCCAAGGGCTCGTTGCGCCGCAAGACCATCGAGCAGAACTTCGCCGAGGTCATCACGGCCCTGTACCGCAGCGACGACCGGATCCTGGACTGCGGCGCCTACCGCGTGCGCATCCCCCGCTGGTTCTTCCGCGACCTGGGCGTCATCGAGGAGGCCATCGAGGCCGAGGACGGAGCCCTGGTCGACACCGAGAACGGCCGGCGCCTGGAAATCGCCGCGGGAACGGACGGTCGGGTCCGCATCGGCGACCTGGAATACACCCTGACCGGCGACCGGGAGGATCGTCCCCTGCTGGACCTCGGCCTGTTCGCCCGCCACCCCGTGCTGTGGCTGGCCAACCCCGCCCTGATCCGCTTCAGCCCCTGTCGCTGCGGCTGGAACACCGTCCTGAAAGGGCTCGCCAAGCACGTGAACCTGCCGGCACGCGACCGGCGGTCCCGGCCCGAGTGCCTGGAGCCGGTGGCGACGAATCCGAGCCTGACAGCCATCAACCGGCTATGCACCACCCTCCTGTTCGGCGAACCGGCCGACGCCCTGGCGGCCGTCAGGGAGCTGGACGTGGAGATGCGCCGCGCCCAGGGCCATGTCGCCGAGCTCATCCGCTCCCGCCTGCAGGCGGTGGCCACCCATCCGGTCCCGGAGGTCCGCTGCCGCACCTACCAGGTGCTGATGCTGGACCAGCCCAACCCGGACTACCGGCGGCACCTGCCGGCGTTCATCGAATCGGGCCTGCCCTTCCTGGACCAGGAGAGCTTCCAGGCCATCGGCCGGGCCAGCCTGCGGCCCCACGACCTGACCGCCCTGCGCCGCCGTCTGGCCTACTACCGCCACCATCTGCCGTGGCCGGCCACCGATCGCGTCCGCAAGGTCTTCAGCGACCTGTTGCGCATGCTGGCGGACTTCGGCCGCTACCACCTGGAGTACTACGGAGCCATCAGGGCCGAACTCGTGGCCTGGATCAGGCACGAGGCGGATCCGGAAATGGCCGCCCAGGCCCGGGCCGCCTTCGCCGAGTTGGGCGACTGGTTCGAAACCCGCCTGCAGACGGACTACCCCGGCATGGACCCGCGGGCCTGGGAAGGCAAGATCGCCTTCCAGGAGGGGATGAACGAGCAGGAGGCGGCGCTTCTGCGGGAGACCCTGGTGGGCACAACCTTTCTGCGCGAATCGCTGCTTCTGGCCTGCGGAGGAGAGGACATCGCCCTGCAGGACATAGGTCCCGGAGGCATCTGGGTCTCGCGGATCATCTCCCGCTTCGAGGATTCCCGCTTCCGGATCAGCATCAACACCCGGTCGGGCAAGCACTTCGACCTGCAGCTGATCATCTTCAAGGACCGGAACCCCGACCAGGCCCTCGAAACCATCTTCTGGTACCTGGCCTTGGGCGGTTGCGTAGCCGGTAGGCCCGTGCTGCCGGAATTCGGCAGCTGCCGGCCCGACCTGGGCGCCTTGTCCATGGCCTACACCAGCGACCTGACGGTCTGGGAAAAGATCCGGGAATTCAGCAGCACCCGCGGGCCCGGCACCGTCCTGCCCTCGCGCATGCGCTGGCGACAGCTGATGGTGCGGGCCATGGGCGTGGTAATCCGGGGCTGGCAGCACAGCGGCCGGCGCATCATCCCCGGTCGCATCTCCCCCTACAACATCGTGGTCCCCGAGCCCGATTTCCGCACCGGCGCCCTGCTGAACAACCTGACCGGCTGGCGGCCCTACACCGGCCCCTTCAGCCTGCTGCGACCCCTGTGGCGGAACATGATCCACCACACCCTGTGCCACTACCCCTGGACGGACTTCTATCTGGAAAGAACGTGGCTGTTCGACGCGGTGATCGAGGGAATGGGCATATCCGAGGGCACCGCATGGTTGCAGGACCTGGCGGCGACCGTCACGGACGGACCCGATGACCCGGACACCCTCATGTGGCCGGGATTCCCGCAGGAGCTGGCGGAGTTCCTGGAGAAGCTCACGTCGGGCTACTACCGGCCCCTGCCCTTGGAGGGGGCCATCCAGCGCTATGACGAATGGGAACGCACCCGGCAGGACGCCTCCATCTCGGCCAAGCTGGAGATCCTGCGCGAACTGGTCAGCCTCTATCGCCTGGACCGCCTGCCCCCCATCGCGCGGTTCACCCTCTTTCGCCACACCATCTTCACCCAGGCCCCGGCCGAGGTCCGGGCCCTGTTCGACCGCCTGCTCGAACGCATGCACCACGCCCCCGGGCGTCGGATCGAGGCCATGGTCGAGCTGTCCGACCTCCAGGCGGCCCTGGCCGATCCCGACGACCGCCTGGCCTTTTCACGGATGGCCTTTCCCCACTGGGAGCGCACCCAGACGGTGCAGATCAAGACCCTGGGCGACCCGGCCCACAACCAGGTGGTCGTGCACTCGACCCTGACCGACCGTCAGGGCCAGTCCTACACAGTGGGCGAACCGTCCTCTCCGGCCGAGGTGGGCCTGCTGTATCGCCTGTTCCTGCAGGCAGGGTTTCCCAAGACCGTCAGTCCCCAGGACCGGCACCTGGTGGTCATGGACCGGGCCGAGCAGATCGTCGCCGGAGCGGTCTACCGGCCCCATGACGAGGAGACGGTGTTCCTGGACGGGGTGGTGGTCAGCAGGGCCCTGCTCGAGCGCGGCCTGGCCGCCGGACTCATGAACGATTTCTGCACGCGCATGAAGGCGGCCGGCATCAAGGTGATCCGCACGCAGTTCTTCCTGCGCCCGTTCTACGAGAAGCACGGTTTCCGGGTGGACAAGAGCGGAGCCGGTCTGGTCCGTTATCTATGATCCGTCCTTGTCCAGCCACCGGCGCAGCTCGTGCCACTGCCAGGGTCTCCGACTGTGCCAGCGGCCAAGGGGAGCCAGGACCAGAAGACCCGCCCGACCCAGGGCGTCCTGAAGGTGCTCCACTTCGGCCATACGCTCCGGCAGATCCGGCGGCAGCTTGCCCTGCAGGCCGTTCTCCCGCAGCAGCATGCCGCCGCGCACGATCAGGTTCAGCTCGGCCTGCAGCCGCAGCAGACAGAGCATGTCCGCCACAGCCGGGGACTTGAAGTTATCCTGCAGCCCTTTCAGGTACGCCCCCATGGGCGACTGCTCGATACGGCCTGAGTCGATGATCTCCAGCAACTCCAGGTCGCGATCCATCCCGGTCCCCAGCCACCGCCGCACCCCCTGTTCCCCCAGCCGGTAGAGCAGCACCATGAGCACCGGAAAGACCAGCAACACCACTACAGTCGCCACCACCGGATGAGTCAGCAGACGGTTGAAACCCGCATGCACCAGGATCGCCGCAGCCAGGGCCATGCCCCAGTGCCGTCGTCGCAGGCCGCGGGGCGACAGGCCCTTGAGCAGCACGGTGAACAGGGCCGACGTGCCTCCGTGCATGACGGCCGTGCCCAACCCCCTGACCGCCCACACCAGGAGATCGGAGCGGTGCAGGTTTTCCAGGTAGTAGATGTTCTCCACCAGGGCGAAACCGGCCCCTACCGCGAAGCCCAGGATGGCCCCGTCGAGCAGGAAACCCACCCTGCGGGTCTGCACCAGCCAGCCGCAGTACAGGGCCTTGAGCAGTTCCTCGGTCACCGGGGCGACCAGGAGGGCGAAACCCAGCAGCGACATGCCGCTGAGCCCCAGCAGCAGGTTGTTCACCACGTAGCCGACCAGGGCGCACACCCCGCCGAACAACAGGGCCTGCAGGATCCGGCCGGGCCGCACCAGCCCGCGCGCATCGAGCAGGGAAGGACCAGCCAGGAAAACCAGGACCGGCACCAAGGCCACCAGGATCTGCCCGAGGGGATTCAGGCCCGTTGCCATGAGGTCATTCAAGGCGGAAAACGCTTTCGAACCCGGACAGCCGGAAGACCTCGCGCAGGTGGGGGTTCAACCCCGCCAGCACCAGTTCCCCTCCCTGGTCCAGCAGTCGTCTCTGGGTGGCGGCCAGAAGACCCAGCCCGGCGCTGGCGATGTAGTCCAGGCCGGTGCAATCGAGAAGGCAGGTACCGTCAACGTTCCGCAGGGCTTCCCGGGCCCGGTCGGCCGCCGCCGCATCCAGCCGCCCGGCAAGGACAAGGGTTCCGTCGGAATCCCTGGTGATATCGAACATGGCAAGGGAACCTCGCGGTCGGGAACAGGTGGCATGGCAACGGGCTCATACTGGGAACCGGCTCCCGGAAATTCAAGGGGAATCATCCCCGGGACCGGCACGGGGCGTCACGGAAATGTCGTGCTGCAGAAAATCCCCGAACATGCCCGTCGCCCGGGACATGATGTCCCCATAGGCTTCGGCCCGGGACAGGGCCGTCACCGTGCAGAGCGGCCATTTCCAGGGGCCGTCAGAACGCATGAGCCGAACAGGTTGCGCCTTGGGGAATGTGCCGGGACCAAAATCCTCCCTGGCCCGGATACGGCCAATTCGCATCGCACCCCCTTTTCCCGAAGCCCATGCTTCTGTCCAACCCTGCCGTACCCAACGGAATACGCGCATAACCTGCAAACGATCCTTTTCAGCGTCAATTTTGTCTTGTGCCCCTTGGGGCGTGTGATAGGGTGCAGTCAACTTCCTCGCGATCCCCGTGCGCTGCATCCGCGGATATCTGCTCGACGCAGGTCCTTCCGGTGCGGCCATGCAACTGTTCAAGGAGGCGTTATGCGCAGATCAAGCATGTTCGTTCTGCTGGCGGCCGGATTGATTCTGGCCTTGCCCCAGCTGGCCGCGGCCGCCGGTTTCAGCATCTACGAGGCCGGTTCCCGGGCCACGGCCCTGGGCGGGGCCTTCACCGCCACCGCCGACGACGGCTCGGCCCTGTTCTACAACCCCGCCGGGATCAGCTTCCTGTCCGGCAGCAACCTCGACGTCAACGTGTTCGGGATCGCCCCCAAGATGAAGCTCTCCCAGGCCACGACCCTGGCCGGGGGCGATTACTACAACGAGACCAAGGACAAGACCTATCTCGCACCCGGCACCTTCTTCACCACCAACCTGGGCGACAAGACCGCCTTCGGTCTGGGTGTCTACGCACCCTTCGGTCTGGGCGTCAAGTGGGAGAACCCTGCCTCCTGGGTCGGGCGCCAGGTCAGCTACGACGTGGAGATCCAGACCATCTATATCACGCCTGCGCTGTCGTTCAAGTTGACCGATAATCTCGCCTTGGCCGTCGGCGCCGACGTGGCCATCCAGCATCTCGATCTGCACAAGTACACGCTGCATCCGACCCTGGGCGTCAACGCCCTGGACACCGAGATCAGCGGCACCAGCGACCCGGACGTGACCCCCACCTTCGGCCTGATGTACCGTCCCAACGACAAGTTCTCGTTCGGCGTCATGCACCACATGGAAAAGACCCTGGACTACAGCGACCAGGATGCCGTGCTGGCCAACGCCATCGCCCCGGGGCAGGCGGGCTACGAGTGGTCCTCCCAGCTCCTGATGAGTCTGGGCAGCGCCGACGGCAACGTCCTGAACCAGGACATCTCGGCCAAGTTCAAGCTGCCTTCGATCACCACCGCGGGCGTGTCCTACCAGTTCAGCGACCGCTTCCGGGCCGAGTTGGACTACGTCTACTTCACGTGGTCCAACTTCGACAAGCTGGGCCTGGACTTCGCCAACGACGCCCTGGACCAGGACATCGAGTTCTACTACGACGACTCCTGGCAGATCCGCTACGGCATGGACTACGTGCTGCAACCGGACAAGATCAAGCTGATGGCCGGTTACGTCTACGACTCCACGCCCCAGCCCCTGGCCGCGGTCAGTCCCCTGTTGCCGGACAGCGACCGCAGCGACATCTCGTTCGGCGCGGCCATCAAGTCCGGCAACTACGACATGACCCTCAGCTACATGGTCGTGCTCGGGGACGAGCGGACCAACATCGAGAACGGCCGGCCGGCCAATCCCGATCCCGCCTACCCCGTGGGAACCTACAAGTCGGACGCCAACATCTTCGGTATCGGCCTCGGCTACCATTTCTAGAAGGAGGTGCAGGACATGAAGAAGAATCTGCTCATCACGACCTTGCTTGCGCTCCTGCTGGCCTTCGTGCTGGCCGGGTGCACTACCGATCCGGCCGACCACCCCACCAACCTGCGGGCGCCGCAGGGTGAGGAGGTCTTCGGAAAGTACGTGGCAGTAGGCAACAGCCTGACCGCCGGTTACGAGGACGGGGGCCTGGTCGGTTTCACCAGCCTGGGCCTGCCCACGGGGCAGTACTACAGCTACCCCCGCCTGATCGCGGGTCAGCTGGGCCTGGACAACTCCATCGGCGACTCCCAGTTCAGCCAGCCCTATGTCGCCTGGCCCGGAGTCGGCAGCAGCCCTGCCAGCGATCCGGCCAATGCCGCCGGCGTGATGTACTTCGATGGCGCCACCGGCGGTCTGATGTGGGAGGAGACTCCCCAGGTGGCGATCCCCGGACTGCTGCTCGCGGCGACCATTCCCACGCCCTACCACAACCTGGGCGTGCCCGGCGCGCGGCTGTGGGAAGTGCTGAACACCTATGACAGCACCACCAGCTACGGGGCTCCCTACGGGTCCCCCAATCCGTTCTTCGACTTCATCAACCGGGCCAGCTTCTTCGGCAACGTCACCGAGCACGCCACCGTGACGGATGTCAACGGCCTGCTCGAGGACATCACCTACGAGACCGCCTCCATGGCGCGCCAGGCCATCGCCAAGGGTCCGAGCCTGGCCACGGTCTGGATCGGCAACAACGACGTCCTGGGTGGCGCCACCGGCGGCAACCCGATAGTCGGTGACGATCCCCTGACCGGAGGCAACATCACCACGCCGGAGACCTTCCAGGCCCAGTACAGCGAGATGATGCAGGTGCTGGCCGGCGGCATGGTCCAGTCCACGGGCTTCGCACCGTTGATCCTGGCGGCCAACATCCCCAGCATCACGAGCATCCCCTACTTCATCGACGAGACCAGCTTCCTGGCAGCCGTCGGAGCCGCCGCCTGGCCGGCCGGGTACGAGGATGCTGATGTGCAGTTGTTCACCTTCCCGGTGCTCAGCTGGGCGGCCATGGCCGATCCCATGACCGACCCCGTCCCGTCCGACTACACCCTGACCACCACCGAGGTGGCCACCGTGGACGGCATCGTCGATGGCTTCAACCAGATCATCGCCGGGGTCGCCGCCAGCATCACCGCCAGCGACTACGCCCGGGTCGAGGTCGTGGACATGAACGCCCTGATGAACGACCTCGCCTCCGGCACGAGCCAGTACGGTCCCTACGCGGCCATCAATTTCCTGCTGCTGCTGCCGCAGTTCGCCGGCGACATCCAGGCCGCCGCGGACGCCACCCTGTTCTCCCTGGACGGGGTCCACCCCAACAACAAGGGCTACGGCGTGGTAGCCAACGAGTTCATCAACGTTCTCAACGACGCCCTGGGCACCTCGGTGCCGCCCGTGGATGTGGCTTCCCTGCACTGGGATCCCACCTACGGCAAGGGTTCCAAGGTGGCCACCTCCGGGGTCCACCTGAGTCCCGAAGCCGCCGCCCGCATGAGCGCCATCTTCCGTTGATGCGGCGACCGCCGCCTGCCGCGGGGGGAACCTTCGGGTTCCCCCCGTGTTTTTTCATGCCGCAGTCGGCTTGCGAGTGTTATTTTGACCGGGAAGGCCATTTCACCCCTGTGCCAGGAAAGGAAGCCTGTTCATGCGCGCCTACGGCTCCAGCTTCGGCTTCGACCGGAGCCTCACCCCCGCGGTCAAGCAACTGATCATCGCCAACGTGGCCGTGTTCTTCCTGCAGGCCTTTCTCGGCAATGTCATGATCGAGTGGCTGGCCTTCATCCCCGGACAGGCCGTGCTCCATCTGCAGGTATGGCGCTTCTTCACTTACATGTTCCTGCACGGCGGCCTGACACACATCGCCTTCAACATGTTCGGCCTGTGGATGTTCGGTTCCCAGGTGGAGCGGCTGTGGGGCAGCCGGGCCTTCCTGATCTACTACTTCATCTGCGGTCTGGGGGGCGCGTTGACCTACGGGATCTTCAACCTGGCCGGCATCAACGCCCTGATCCCAATGCTGGGCGCCTCGGCAGCCATTTACGGCATCCTGCTGGCCTACGGCCTGAGCTTTCCCGATTCCATCATCCTGATCTTCATGATCCTGCCCATGAAGGCCAAGTACGCCGTGGCCCTGTTCGGCCTGATCGAACTCCTGTCGGCCCCGCAGGGCGGCGGAGTGGCCCACGTGGCCCACCTGGGGGGCATGCTCACCGGTTACCTGTTCCTGCGCTGGACCATCCCCGCCCTGGGAGGGCGCGGCCCCGGCCTGTCCTTCGTGAGCACCGCCTACCGCAACTGGCGTACCCGGCGGCGGATCAAGGTGGTCAAGCCCGACGGCCGCCCGTTCTTCCACGGCCACGACGGCCCGGACGTGGACCAGAAGGAGATCGACCGCATCCTCGACAAGATCTCCCGCCAGGGCCTGCAGAGCCTGACGGACAAGGAGCAGGACCTGCTGCGCAAAGCTGGACGGCGTTGACCGAAAGGCGACCTGCGCCATGGATCTGAGCATCATCATCGTCAACTGGAACACCCGGGAACTGGTGTGCGATTGCCTGCGCTCCCTGCCGGCGGCCACCGCCGGTCTGGCCTGCGAGGTCCTGGTGGTGGACAACGCCTCCGGTGACGATTCGGTGCCCGTCATCCAGCGGAAATTTCCCCATGTGCGCGTCATCGAGACGGGCGAGAACCTGGGCTTCGCAGGCGGCAACAACCGCGCCCTTGCCCAGGCCGGCGGGGACATGATCCTCCTGCTGAACCCCGATACGGTCTGCCCCCCGGGCTCCCTGGTCCGCCTCGTATCCTTCGCGCGACGGCACGAGAACCTGGCCGCGGTCGGCCCCCGCCTGGTGGACCGCGAACTGCGGCCCACCCTCAGCTGGGGGTTCTTTCCGCGCCTGCGCGATCACTGGCTGGGATTCCTGGATCCCCGGCGCATCTTCCTGCGCGGTCCCCTGGCCAAGCGCATCGTCGTGGCTCCGCCGCGGTCCATGCCTTCGTGCCCCGTGGACTACGTGGTTGGCGCCTGCCTGCTGATGCCTCGGGAGGCCCTGACCCGGATCGGCCTCCTGGACGAACGGTTCTTCCTGTACTTCGAGGAGACGGACTGGTGCTACCGCGCCAGGCAGGCGGGCATGGAGGTCTGGTACTGCTCCGAATGCGAGGTCGTCCACCTGGAGGGGCAGGCCGCCGCCAAGGCCAGCACTTTCAGCACCAGGCAGTTCCAGGTCAGCTACCGCGCCTTCGTGGCCAAGCACTACGGAAAATCCCGGGTCTGGCTTTACCGGCTGGCCCAATTCGCCGAGTTCGGTCTCAAGGCCCTGCTGCACGCCCTGGCCCCGCGCAACCGCTCCCATCACGCGGCCCTGACTCGCCACCTGTGGCTGAAGGCCCGGCTGCAGCTGATCAACAACCTCGAGGTGGAGGTCCCGACGGGGACCTGCTGAGGGTCGCCTGAAACACAACGTCCCCGTGATGTCCTCGGCCTGCGGCCTGCGGATTACACGGGGACGTTGTGTTTCAGGCGACCCTCAGCGCTGCCCGCGCCGGGTCTTCTTCTCGAATTCGGCAATCAGGTCCTTGCCGGAATTCAGGGATATGATCCGGAACTCCTCCACGTGCAGGGTCGCATCGTCCATGACGTTGAGTTCCAGATCGAACGCGTGGCTCAGATCGCGGAACTGCTCGGGGCGCTCCTCCAGCATGTACAGGGCCAGCACGGGATTGGCCTGGATCTGCAGGCGCTTCTCCTTGAACACGATGGCGATGCGGTGGACCAGACGTTCGATGCGGTTGCTCATGGTCTCCAGGGACAGCACCTTGCCCGTCTCGCGGCAATACGGACAGGGATCGGAGACCTGGGACAGCAGGCTGGGCCTGACGCGCTGGCGGCTCATCTCCACCAGTCCCAGGCCGCTGACCTGGAATACCTTGTGGCGTGCCCGGTCGCGCTTCAGATGCTGCTTGAGCTCGTTGAAGACCCGCTTCTTGTTGCCCTCGTTCTCCATGTCGATGAAGTCGATGACGATGATCCCGCCCACGTCCCGCAGCCTGAGCTGGCGGGCGACCTCGCGCGCGGCCAACAGGTTGGTCTGCAGGATGGTCTCCTCCTGGTTGCGCTTGCCCGTGAAGCGGCCCGTGTTCACGTCGATGGACACCAAGGCCTCGGTGGGCTCGATGATGAGGTAGCCGCCCTTCTTCATCCAGACCCGCTTGTCCAGGGTCTTGCGGATTTCCGGTTCGATGTTGAACTGGTCGAAGATGGGCAGGTCGCCCTTGTAGAGCTGGATGCGGCCCTTGAGCTCAGGCGCGAAGGTCTTGACATAGGTCACCAGGCGCTGGAAATCGTCCTTGTCGTCGATGACCAGCCGGTCGGTGTCCTCCTTGAAGATGTCGCGGATCAGCCCCACGACCATCCCCACGTCCTCGTGCACCAGCGCCGGCGCCTTAACCTCGTCCCGGGCGGCCATGATCTTCCTGACCAGCCCGCTGAGATACTCCACATCCTGCTTGATGCCGCTCTCGCTGACGTGGGTCGCGGCCGTGCGGATGATGAAGGCGCCCTCGTCCGAGCGATGCTTCTGAAGCAGCTGCTTGAGCCGGACCCGTTCCTGCCGATCCTCGATCTTGCGCGAGACCCCGATGTGGCGGCCCTTGGGCATCATCACCAGGTAGCGCCCGGGCAGGCTGATGTCGGCGGTCAGCCGAGGTCCCTTGGTGCTGATGGGTTCCTTGGTGACCTGCACCAGCAGCGGATCGCCCACCTTCAGGACATCCTGGATGTTGGGCACGAAGCGGTTGCGGCGGCCGCGGCCGCCTCCTCCCTCGCCGGTCTCGGTGTCGTCGTGGTCCAGGTCCGAGGCGTGCAGGAAACCCGCCCGCTCCATGCCGATATCCACGAACGCGGCCTGCAGGCCGGGCTTCACCGAACTGACCTTGCCGAGGTAGACGTTGCCCACGATGCGCTTGGAGTCCGCGTTCTCGATGAGCATCTCCACGAGTTCGCCGTCCTCGAGCATGGCGATGCGGACCTCGTGGGGAGACGAATTTATGATGATTTCTTTTTTCATGAATGGGGCCGTCCCGTCGCTCCAGGCCCGTCATTTCCGGATCCGATCCTATCCGTGGAAATGACGACCCAACCAGTAACGGAGGTTGGATTCACCTACTTCCTCAAGGGGCGACAACCATCGCCCGTCGTTGTGTCGGCCGCAATAACCCGTCCGGGTGATCCTGCACAGCCGGGGTTCCGGCAGCAGCTCACCCAACAGAGCGGCCAGGAATTCATGGGCCGGCAACACCGCGCCGGTTTCGCCCCGCAACAGGGAAAAGCGTAAACGAACGCCACCCCCGGGTGCGGGCTCATCTTCCAGAACCAGTGCGCCTTCGGGAACCAGCGCACGGATATCGAACGTCACGTTGCCCTTGGGCCGCTGCCGCACGTAGGGCCAGGCGGAAGCCGCCAGGAAAGAAGCGACCTTCTCAGCGACACGGCCCCGGGCCCCGTCCCCCATATCGGGGGGCAACTCGACCCGGTAGTCGAACCTGGTCACACCCTGGTCGATGGAACCGGGCGTCTGGCTGCCGACCATCACCTGCCGCCGGATGGCCAGCCCCCTGGGCAAACATCGGCCCAGGACCTCGTGCCAGCCCGGGCAGGCATGGGTGAAGGCCACGTCCATGCACTCGCGTAACCCCTGCTGGCCCACCGGCAAGGGGGGCCCGAACTTGAGCAGGGGATGTGGATGATAGCCCTTGCTGTAGGCAACAGGCAAGCCGGAACGTCTGAGAGCCAGCTGCATCTGTCGCTGGAAATCCAGGTGGCCGAGGAAGGCCATGTCGCCGGTCTTGGCGAATTCCAGCCGGTACCAGCACTTGGCGGCGGCTTGCTGCCGCCAGATCCTCCACTTTTTCAGCTCGATGGTCGGGTCGCGGGGATCCAGATTCCGGGCGTCGCACGCCGACTCCGGCGCCGTCTCCTCCTCCCGCACCGACCTGTCGTCGACGGCTTCGGTTCCCTTCCCGGAGGGTTGCGAGAAAAGATGCACCAGCGTCTGGTCGCAGGGGCCGCAATCGTAGCACCCGGCCTCCAGCCGGCAATCGGGCAGGGTCCGCGCGCGTTGTGCCCGCTCCCAGTCCCGTTGCAGGAAGGATTTCTTCAGGCCCACGTCGATGCCGTCCCAGGGCAGGGGAGCTACGGGATCCCGTGACAAGAGGTAGTCCTCGGCGGCGATGCCGCAGACCGACAGGGCCGCCTCCCAGCGCTCGAAGTCGAACCACTCGTCCCAGCCGTCGAAGCGCGCGCCGCGGCGCCAGGCCTCGGCCACGACCTCCGCCAGGGCTTCGTCTCCCAGGCCCAGCAGGGCCTCCAGAAACGAGACCTCGGGCTCGCGCAGGCTGACCTTGACCTTCATGCGGCGCAGGGGGCGTGCCAGGTAGTTGTTGCGCCGCCGGATCTCCTGGCGGGTGATCTGCCCCGCCCACTGGAACGGCGTATGGGCCTTGGGGGCGAACGGGGAGATGGAAACGTGCACCTGTCCGCCGCCCCTCGGCGCCAGCCCCACCACCTGTCCCACCAGCGAGACGAGGGCGTCCAGGTCCTCGTTGGTCTCGGTCGGCAGGCCGATCATGAAGTAGAGCTTGATGCTCTTGACGCCCGCAGCGAAGGCCTCCCTTGCCGTATCGAGGATCTGCCGCTCGGTGATGTTCTTGTTGACGACATCCCGCAGGCGCTGGCTGCCCGCCTCGGGGGCGAAGGTGAAGCTCTTGGGCCGCTCGCGGCTGATGCGTCCGTACAGATCCTCATCCACCGCGTCGATCCGCAAACTGGGCAGCACCAGGTTGGTGTGCGTACCCTGCAGGGCATCCTGGATGCCCGCCACGGCCCGGTCCAGGCCCGAGTAGTCCGCGGTCGAGAGGCTCAGCAGGGAGACCTCCCCGTAGCCCGCGGCTGCCACGCCCTCACGGGCCGCCGTCACCAGGGTGTCGGCGTCGCGCTCGCGCACGGGCCGGGTGATCATGCCCGCCTGGCAGAACCTGCACCCGCGCACGCACCCGCGCATGACCTCCAGGGCCAGGCGGTCGTGCACGGGCTCGATCACCGGCACCAACTCCCGGGGCGGCGGGTAGGCGTTCATGTCGACGATGGTCCTGGCCCTCACTGACCCCGAGGCGCCCGGATGCCAGGCTCCGGGCAGGGA
>Ga0164318_10003369_pt1 | contig 15119 bp, 12 predicted proteins | sample GuaBasSedimGuay9_FD_113734 | JGI IMG/M metagenome (GOLD analysis project Ga0164318, IMG submission 113734) | Subseafloor sediment microbial communities from Guaymas Basin, Gulf of California, Mexico - Guay9, Core 4571-4, 0-3 cm | ecosystem: Environmental > Aquatic > Marine > Hydrothermal vents...
AAAGAAGAAGTAAAAGAAGAAACAGAAGATGTTGTAGAAGATGATCAGCCAGAAGAAACAGCTGGCGAAAATTTTGAACAGATGTTAGAAGATTCACTTGTTAATATCAAACAACTTGAAATTGGCGATAAAGTATCCGGAGAGATCATTAATATTACGGATTCTTACATATTTGTAACACTTGGCGGTAAGAGAGATGTTTATGCCGAAAAACTGGATTATGTAGATAAATCCGGTGAGTTATCTGTTAAAGTAGGTGATACCCTAGAAGGTTATATTGTAAAAGATACTGAAACAGAAACGCTTATTGCTAAAAGTCTTGTATCAGTAAATCTGAATATCCTTCACGATGCATTTGAAGAGAAAATTCCGGTAAGTGGTAAAGTTCAATCTATGACTAAAGGTGGATATATAATAGATATTTCAGGGATCAAGGCTTTCTGCCCAATCTCTCATATTGATGACAAAATTGTAATTGAGCCAAAGAAATTCATGAATGAAACTTATGATTTCAGGATTATAGATTTTAAAGATAAAGGGCGTAATATTGTTGTTTCCAGAAAGAAAATTCTGGATGTAGAAAAGAGAAGATTGCGTAAAGAGATGTTAAAAAAACTTGAAATCGATACGGTTGTAGATGGTGTAGTTACAAGGCTCACAAACTTTGGAGCATTTATTGATATTGGTGGAGTTGACGGTCTATTACATATTTCACAATTCTCATGGGGTCACATAGAATCTCCATCTGAAATATTAAATATTGGAGATGAGATCAAAGCTAAAGTTATCAAGATCAAAGGCGACAAAATATCATTAAGTATGAAAGCACTTCAAGAGAATCCTGTTGATGCAGTGCTTCGCGAATTAACTGAAGGGCAAATTTTAACCTGTAAAGTTGTACGTAATCTTTCTTTTGGTTCATTTGTTGAGATCAAACCGGGAGTAGAGGGATTAATTCCAATTTCAGAATTATCTCGAGGAAGACGCATAAATAATCCTTCGGAAGTAGTTAATGAAGGTGATGTTATAGAAGCTCAAATATTAAGGATCAATCTTGAAGATAAAAAAATATCCTTATCATTAAAAGCTCTTCAACCAGATCCATGGGATGTTATTGGTGAGACAATCAATGAGGGCGATATTGTTTCTGGCGTGATCGAGAATGTTGTAAATTTTGGAGCTTTTATTAAGATCAGTAATGGACTTACAGGTCTGTTGCCTGCATCTAAAATAAAAATTGCAAAAGTTGATCTGGATAGTAAGAATGTTGGTGAAGAATTTAAAGTTCGCATTGTGAAGATAGATAAAGATGCAAAAAGAATTTCTCTTGAACCAACTAATATGCCTGAATCTTTTAATGATGATAAAGATGGTTGGCATAAATATAAGAAAGAACTAAAACAAAATAATCATATCGACGAAGATAACCCGTTTGCAAATTTGTAATCGAAAATAAGACTATAAAAAAAGCCTGCTGAATTTACAGCAGGCTTTTTTGTTTATTCATTCTTCATTCTATTATTAATTGATTCCACACCTTTTTTGAAACCGATGTAACTTATAGCCGAAACTATCCCGGCTAAAATAAAATGCAGAACAACTTTTGTGGTTTTTTTGTTGAACATGATTTCGCCAGAGTTAAATAATACTTTTATTCAATCCTGAATTCAAAAACCTGTTGTGAACCTTGATCACCATAATCATCATGAATAAGAAGATAATATTCAGTTTCGGGTATTACATTAACTTCAGCGGGTAGTCTCTTCCAATTGCTTGCAACATCGAGTTTGTCATTTTCATTTAATGTGTAAAGTCTGATTTCCGGAACAATTCCTGAATAATCTTTTGCCATGAATTTGATTTTATTTCCTGTTTCTATTTTTAATTTATAGTAATCATTATCTCCCTGCGGGAAAATTGCGAGTTCTAGTGTATCTCCACGAGAGACAGATTTTGCCGTTTTGAAATCGTTGTTTGGTTCGTTGATATCTATTTCATCCAAAAACTCTATTAAGAAACTGAATGGAGTTTCAGAAGATCTGTCATTATAGTCATCATGTAGATGAATATAATATTCGCCCGGTTCGGTAATGGCACAGGCATCGGGTAATTTATGCCAATTTCTTATCTTTTGTATTTTTGGATTTGCCCATTCATCATATTTTGCATAGTAAATTTCAGGAGTGATTTCACCGATAACGTCCTTTGACTTTACTAGAATATAACCTTGCTTATTTATGTTTACTTTATACCAGTCTATATCTCCGGTTGGAAAAATTGCAGGTTTTACTGTTGTTCCAAATTCAATTGCAGTAGCAAGTTCAGGATTATTGTTAGGTTCTCCTGCATCAAATTCCGGTATAAAATCTGCTTTTATCTGGATAGATTCTTTAGATTCTTTATCATCGTAATCATCTTTGATGGCAAAATAGTATGTCCCTGCTTGGGGAATAAATATAGCATCGGGCAACTTACGCCACTTTTTAAGCCATTTTACTTTGCTGCCTTCCCATTCCTGGAATAATGCATATCCCACTTCCATCGTTAAGCTTTCAGGAACTTGGCTTGCCTGAACTTTCAGATATCCCTGTTCGATAAGGTTAACCTTAAACCAGTCAATATCTTTAACAGGGTTGATCTTGATCTCGAATGGTTTTCCTGGTGTGATTTCATTAGCCTGATCGATAGAATTGTTCGGTTCCTTTTCTTTACTTGCACCACCACCACACCCACTAGTGAAGATTGTTACTGTTAGAATAAAAATTAAAAAAAGTAAAACTGATCTTTTTTTTCTGAGCATGTTTTCCTCCTCTCTTTATTTATTAAATATTTCAATAAGCAATTACGAAATAAGAAAATAATAAATTAAATGTCAAGTGGTTTAGTTTATATTAATTGAGATGAATTATTTAAATCAAAATGGGCGATTTGTGAATCGCCCTACAAATTATTTTAAGTTTGCCTTTGTTCGTTTTGTCTATCCCGCCGTAGTTTGAAAAATATCGTTTTGCTTTGCAAAGTCAATTTATAGAAGGCGGATTCGCTACTAAAACTTACAACTCAAATTTCACATTCAATTGACGTACTGCAAGTGTATCATCCACGCGTCTAACCGGCGTATTCAGCGGAGCATCCTTTAGTAATTCCGGATTTTTTTCACACTCTTTTGCAATTTCTATCATTGCACTAATGAAGTCATCCAGAGTCTCCATGCTTTCAGTTTCAGTAGGCTCTATCATCATAGCTTCTGGCACGATAAGCGGAAAATAGATAGTGGGAGCATGATAACCTTTATCTAAAATACGTTTGGCAATATCCAGTGTATTGATGTCATACTTTCCCTTCTGCCAAACGCCACTTGCTACAAATTCGTGCATGCAATATTGATCTTTAAAAGGAATATCGTAATATTTTTCAAGTTTCTTCTGAATATAATTTGCATTAATAACTGCATTCTCAGAAACACGTCTTAATCCCTTTGCACCTAACATTTTAATATAGATGAATGCTCGAAGATTTACTGCAAAATTACCAAAGAAAGAGTGTATTTTCCCTAGGGAAGTATCTGCATGGCTATAATCTAGGAAGTATTTATCATCTTTTTTACCCACCATTGGGATTGGCAGAAATTTTGCCAGGTCTTTACGTACACCTATTGGACCGGATCCTGGACCGCCGCCGCCATGTGGTGTTGCAAAAGTTTTATGCAAATTATAATGCATAATATCAAAACCGATCTCACCTGGTTTAACAATTCCCATAATAGCATTGAAGTTAGCACCATCCATATACATGAGTCCATCTACACTATGTATTATATTAGCGATCTCTTCAACCTGAGTTTCAAATAACCCGAGTGTATTTGGATTCGTGAGCATAAAGCCAGCGGTGTTTTCATCAACGTGAGATCTTAGATCATCTATATCAACTAGACCTTTATCATTAGATTTGATCTCAACGACTTCAAAACCGGCAAGAATTACACTTGCAGGATTAGTACCATGAGCAGAGTCAGGCAAGATGATCTTGTTTTTCTTAGAATTTCCATTAAATTTATGATATGCTTTCATAATTAAAAGTCCGGTAAATTCACCATGAGCACCGGCAACCGGCTGTAGTGTAACTTTTGAAAATCCGGAGATCTCTGCTAGATCATTTTGCAATTCATGCATGATTTCCAAAGCACCCTGAGTTGTCTCTTCACCCTGGAAGGGGTGCAAGTTATTGAAAGCGTCATTCCGAACTAGCGTTTCATTTATCTTAGGATTATATTTCATAGTACAAGAACCCAAAGGATAAAAACCTTTTTCGATGCAGTGATTCATTTGAGATAACTCTAGAAAATGGCGCATCACATCAAGTTCACTAACTTCCGGAAGTCTTGTATCTTCCTTTCTGCCAAATTCATTAGGAATACAATTTTTCAATTTAATATCTACATCATTAGCAGGAAGAGTATAGCCTTTACGTCCGGGACTGTGTTTTTCAAAAATTGTGCTAGCCATTTGTAACCTCCTGCAGAGATTTTACTAATTCATCTAAATCGCATTTTCTCTTCTTTTCTGTAACTGCTATTAGTAGCATCTTCTCATGTCCAAATGCCTTCAAATCGATTCCCGGGAAAATATTTTTAGTTTGTAGTTTCATAATAATATCTTTAGCAGGGATAGGTATTTTTATTGCAAATTCTTTGAAGAATGGAGCCGTAAAAGCCATTTCAAATTTATCCAGTTCAGTAATTTTTTCAGCCAGATAATGGGCTTTGGTAGTGCTTTGCACAGCTGCTTCTTTTAAACCTTCTTTCCCCATCAGAGTCATATAAACAGTAGCTGCCAAATTGCATAGAGCTTGGTTTGAACAGATATTAGAAGTTGCTTTAGCACGACGAATATGCTGCTCACGTGCTTGCAATGTGAGAGCATAACTTCGTTTACCATCTACATCCAAAGTGGCACCAACAATACGACCAGGTATGCTTCTGCTCAGCTTCAAATTAGTTGCCAGAAATCCAAATAGTGGACCTCCAAAATTTTGAGCATTACCAAGAGCCTGTCCTTCACCCACAACAATATCTGCTTTATATTCAGAAGGAGCATTCATCACTGCAAGTGAGATAGGATCAACTGCCACAATATAAAGTGCTTTTTTAGCAGCATGAGTAATTTCTTCCACGGCAAAAGCATTTTCGATGTTTCCAAAAAAGTTAGGAGTTTGTAATAGAACGCAACCCGTTTCGTCATCTACAGCTTTCTTTAATATATCTAGATCTACTAATCCATCTTTTGCAGGAATCACAACAAGTTCTATCTCCACGCCAGCTGTGTAAGTTTTAATAACTTCCAAATACAATGGATTAATTGTTCCGGCAAGTATTGCTTTGAATTTTTTAGTTTTTCGTGTTGCCATTAAAATTGCTTCAGCAGCAGCAGATGCGCCGTCATACATTCCGGCATTGGAAATTTCCATTCCGGTAAGATCGCAGATCATGGTTTGATACTCATAAATATACTGCAGAGTTCCCTGACTAACTTCAGCTTGGTATGGTGTATAAGCACTGTGAAATTCAGGTTTCAAAATTACATGATCGACAGCAGCAGGAATAAAATGATCATAAATTCCACCACCGAGGAAAGCATTAGCCTGAGTTGAAGAAATATTCTTTGCAGCCAATTTCGAGATTTTACGGGTAATTTCCAGTTCGGAATATGCATCATTCAAACAGCAGTCTTTTTGCAATAGGAATTTGCCAGGGATATTGGTTAACAGGTCCTCGAATTTTTCTACTCCAATCGCTGTCAACATCTCCTTTCGTTCCTTATCTGTATTGGAAATAAAGGGCATAATCTAACTCCTTTGATTTATTAAATTTTAATACAAATTTTTAATACTCAGCTTTCTGTCAAATGAAAATCTTCTATTGTTATTAAATGCATTACCCGTTCACATTTAATGAAATTTATAACAAAAAAATTGATTTACTTCAGTCCGGAGATGATTGAAAGTATTCCCATAATTATTAGCAAAATCAAAGTAAGTTTTTTAAAATGGTCATCCTTTATTTTATGAGAAAGAAAGCTACCAACGAAAACACCTATCAAGAGACCCGGAAGAAAAGTTAAGGAATAGTTCCATACTTCTTTTGTGAGAAGCCCATTCCAATAATAAACTGGAATCGTAAATAAATTCAATATAAAAAAATAAGCTGCCAAATTACCGCGAAAAGTGTGTTTGCCTACATCTTGATTCGAAAAAAAGAGAATGATGGGAGGCCCGCTGATAGAAATACTACCACCCAACAAACCACTGAGCATTCCCACGGGTAACATGGCTATCTTCTCATTTTTAAATTGTTTGCGAAAGCCAATTAGTAGTAAAATCCCAAAAATCAATATCATTGAACCAATAAATATCTTGAGCAGATCTTCATTCATAATTACCAGTAAATGTGCACCCAAAGGCATTGTAATTATTCCAGCTGTCAACAGGATCCAGATTTTCTTGAGGTTAACTGATTTTCTGGAAGAATAAAGGACAACAATATTTATGATCATAGAATAAATAAGCAAAATAGGAACTACTGTCTTAGGTGAGATGAATAATGTTATCAGGGGAATAGCAAGAATAGAAAATCCAAAACCTGTAAGACCCTGCAAGGCAGCAGAGAAAAGAAATATAAAAAGTCCGATAAATACTATATGATCCATTTGAATCCTATTACTTTCCTCTCTAAATACTGAAAAGAATAACTAAAAACAAAGTTTTTCTTATCTTCCATTTTTTACCTCTGCCAGCAAACAAATTTTTCTGTTTCAATTGTGTCAAAATATTTGTTACGGTTTGTATTGCCGAAACTAGCCATTATGTCTTGATGCACACCATACTTGACACATTTGTTGTACCCAGAATAATGCCAGATATGAAAATATCTGTTAATAAAGAAAAAGCAATAATAATCTTTGCTTCAATATTTATCGTAGCTGCTGTATTTTCCTGGACACAGGAAACAGTAGAGGAAGAAAAATCTCATACGGTTGATTCTTTGTTTACAGATTCATTAGAGGCTATAGTTAGTCTTCAATCTGATTCACTTATTTATGTAGCAGACAGCATTGATTACAACATAGAAAGTGAGATCATTCAATTAAGTGGAAATACTTCTGTTACGTACCATTCTTCCATAATAAAAGCAGATACAATTATGATCAATCTGAAAAAGGAACAGGCTTTTGCCAAGGGGAAATCATATCTGCAGGATGGATCTCAAAATATGCTGGGAAAAGATATTTGTTACGATCTTCAAACCAAATGGGGTTTGGTTACAAGTGGAGCTAGTAAATTTGATAAGGGCTATTATTACGGAACTGAGATAAGAAAAATTGATGATGACACATACGATGTAGACGATGGAGTTTTTACAACTTGTGATGCTTTACATCCACATTTTTATATTAAATCTAAAGAGCTTCGATTTTACCGGAATGACAAATTTGTTGCAAAACCGATTGTTTTTTACGTAAACCATTTTCCTGTTTTTGGATTTCCTTTTGGAACCTTTACTTTAAAACGTGGTAGACAGTCAGGCATTTTGGTTCCATCCCCGGGTTGGAATAAAAGAAAAGGAAAATATCTGGAAAATATTGCCTATTATTTTACCTATAGAGATCATGCAGATTTTACACTAGCATTAGACTATTATGAACTAACAGGTTGGGAACTGGGATTCCGTTCCAAATATAAACAAAGATATGTACATAATGGCTTCTTTAATGCAATTCTACAAAAGAAAATAGATATACAAAATCCTCAAATATCTCAATATGAATGGAATATAAAGAGTAGACACCATCATGATTTTGGTAACAAAACTACTTTTGATATGAATCTAAACTTCATAAGCAGTAAAAGGGTTTGGGAAGGAAGTGAGGATCTGGATGAGCGTCTTGCAGAGAAGATCACATCTTCAATGGCATTTAAAAAACCGCTTTTTAACAGCACCTTATACATCTCGGCAAATTACATCGATGATCTGGAAAACCAAACGAAAGATATTACTTTGCCCAGTATTTCTTACTCGCTGCCATCCAGACCGGTTTACGAAATTTTTGTTAATGAGATTGATGATATACCCGAGGATGTTTGGTGGGAGAATTTTTCTTATTCATACAGAGTTAAGGCAACTCACGAAGGAGATATTAACGATTCTACAGCTACAATCTGGGATATTCTTTACGATGATACACTCGGACCTGATACAACTTATGCTACAGGAAATCAACATAATGCCGGCGTGAAACATATGGCAAGTTTGAGTTATTCTTATAAATTAAAAGGATGGCTGAATTTATCTCAATCTGTTTCCGGTAATGAAGCCTGGTTTGATAGAGATAAAAATAATGTGAAATTTGTGCGTGGAATGGATTACAACTCCAACTCTTCTTTATCATTCAATCTTTATGGAATGAGAGCATTACCCGGTTTTTATATTTCTGTGATCCGCCATATTATTACTCCCAAATTAAGTTTTACTTACCGTCCCGATTTTTCTGAGAACGATAGATTTTACAGTTTTGGCGGGATAGGAGTTAGTTCTGCCGTGAAAAGTAGAAAGGTGAGTTTTTCACTGGGGAATAAATGGCAGCTTAAACTAGCCGCAATAAAGAAGATTAAAGAACGTAAGATCAACGATTTCTTTAGTATAACTTCAGGTATAAGTTATGATTATGAAAAAGATAACGGGTTTAGCGATATCTCACATTCAGTTAAATTAAGACCGAATAAGATCAGTTTTGGAGTAGTTGATATTTCAACAAATTATTCTGGTAGCTTTTCACAGGCTACTTATGATCTGGGTGTTAGTGGCTGGGATCCGAGGGATTGGAAACTGGGTGTAACAAATTGGAATTTCAATATAACTTCTGCCCTAAAATTTTCCGGTGATGCAAATTATGTAGATTATTTTCCACTTGCAAAAAATGACTTTGTCTCCGGTGATTTCTTTAGTAGTGATTCAATTGATACTGATACAGAACGAATCATAACTACTCTGGAAGAACTTGACGAATTAAATAGAGAAGCAAAAAATTGGGCTTTTACAGTATCGCATATTTTTAAACTTAATAAAGCACAATATGCAATTGATGATTATTCCAGCAATTTACGGATGTCAGTCTCGGCACGCATTACCAAGAATTGGGCAATTTCTTACGATAATTATATAGATCTGGAAGCAGATGAATTAGTATCGCACAATTTTACGATCACTCGGGATCTGCATTGCTGGAAGATGACATTTAAATATACAAAACAGGGTGATTATTGGAATTACAGATTCCAGCTCTTTAATATCAAACTTCCCGATGCACTTAAATTTAGAACTTCTGATCATAGTTAAGCAGAACATGTGCGTTACACAGCCTGAGCTGTGTAACGACAAGGCGTTTTTTTACGAAGGCGTGCCCCTCTCTTTAAACACAAGAGAGGGAACCAGCCAGAGGCTGGCAAGCATAAGAAAAGCAGGAAGAACTTGTAACTCAAAGCTCCGTTCATTATAAAGTTGAATATGTAGGAAGATTTGCCATCCTGAGTTTGGCTTTAGCCAAGTATCGAAGAATATTGAAAGAATAATTATTCTTTACACTTCGATACCTCGTTACACTCGTACTCAGTGTGACAGTTAATTATCAGCGTAACTCAAAGCTCCATCTTTGAGAATGAAACCCCTTGTATTCCCATTACGAAGGGGAACAGAAAAGGAAGAATATATCGTTTTGCTTTGCAAAGCCAACATTAAATGTTTACGAAAACATGGAGGAAAATGAAAAAAGCTGTTTTTTTAGATCGTGACGGAACAATAAATTCCGATGAACATGGTTATATTAATAAACCTGATGATCTGCATCTTTATCCCTTTGCCGCCGAAGCAATTTCTAAACTGAATAAAATGGGATTTTTGGTTTTTGTAGTAACAAATCAGGCGGGAGTTGCCTATGGTTATTTCAAAATTGAAGATGTGAAAAAGATCAATACAAAATTGGTGAATGATCTGGCAAAAGGAGATGCTAAAGTGGATGAAATTTTCTATTCACCTTGTCATAAAAATGGAATTGTAGAACCTTTCAATATTTATCATAAGGATAGAAAACCAGGTATTGGAATGTTCCAAAAAGCAAAAGAATTTTATGATTTTAATACTAAAGAATCCTTTATGATTGGAGATAGATTTTCTGATATCGGATTCGGAAAAAACGCCGGATTGAGAACAATATTTGTTCGTTCCGGTGGTGGTGAAAATGAATTTTTACAAAAAAGAAACGAAACTGAATATAAACCGGATTTTATAGTGAAAGATCTACTGGTTGCAGTGAAGTTAATAGAGGAATTACAAAATAAATGAAAAAAATAATTATCATAATACTACTGGCAATATTGCTCACATTCTGCGGAAAAACCATAGAACCGGTTATAAATCCGGATAATCCTACTAACCTTAATGCCGAGTGTAATTATCTTCGGGAAGTAAATCTTAGCTGGAATTACGAGAATGGAGATGAAGATGGTTTTCGTATCCAAAGAAAAGCTGAAGGTGAAGTTTATACAATTATAGATACAATTGAAGCAGGTATTTTTGAATATACCGATCTTGATGTAATTGTTGGAACAACTTACTATTACATGGTTGCAGCAGTTTGCGTTGAATGTCCTGGGGAATGGAGTGAAGAAGAAGGTGTTTTTGTAAGAGAGGGATTTCTAAATTTGAATTTTGGGTCGGAGCCAACCTTGGAAGTTGTAACCTGGAATATCGAACATTTCCCTAAAGATTTTAGTACTACAGTAGACTATGTAACACAAATAATTCGTGGTGTTAATGCTGATGTTTATGCCCTACAGGAAATTGAGAATAATTTTAAATTTGATACTATTATTGAAATTTTAAATAATGTTGATCCCGAAAACACCTGGGATGGATACCGTGCTTCATCAGCATATTATTCAATAAATCTGGCATATATTTATAAAAGCAACCAACTACAGATTGATGATATTTATGAAATCTATCAAGACGATTGGTATGCTTTTCCACGTAGTCCACTTGTGATGGAGCTATCATTTAACGGAAATGATATAATAGTAATAAACAATCACTTGAAAGCCGGTAGTGATAGTGATGATGAGGCACGTAGACTGGATGCTTGCCAGAAACTTGATACATATATTTCAGAGAATTGGTATAATAATGAAGTATTATTAGTGGGTGATTTAAATGATGACATTACAGAACCGGAAAATTCGAATGTTTTCTGGTCGTTCATAAATGAACCTTTAGAATACGTTTTCACAGATATGGAAATTGCAGAAGGCCCTTCTGTTTATTGGTCTTATCCGAGTTGGCCCAGTCACCTCGATCATATTCTGATCACAAATGAACTTTTCGATGAGTTCAGTTTGGAAGATTCTGATATTCAAGTTTTGAGAGTTGATGAATTGCTTGATGGCGGTTGGAGTGAATATGATAATAATGTTTCAGACCATCGTCCGGTTGGCTTAAAACTTGCATTTTAGAATTTAGCATCTGTCAACCTGAGTGCTGCTTTAGCAGTGTATCAAAGGATAGTGAGAGCATAATTATTGTACACTTCGATACGTCGCATTTGCTCTTACTCAGTGTGACGGCAATTATTAAATTAGGAGAAACTATGAAAAAAATTATTATTGTTTTGTTTATTTTATTAACTGTCATCCTTTGGGCAGAGGAACTTCCTAAAATTGATTACGATAAATTAACAATTGGAGAAGAGCAAACCTTAGAGGTTATGACCTGGAATATTGAGCATTTTCCCAAAAGTGAATTTACAGTCAATTATTCAACGGGAATAATTTCGGCAATAGACGCCGATATTATTGGATTGCAGGAGATCAAGAGCGACTCTGCTTTCGTGGTACTGTTAAATAATTTACAAACTCAAAATCCTGAAGATAAATGGAATGGATTCAGAGCAAATACAAATGAATGGGAAATGAACCTGGCATATCTTTATAAATCGAGTATAATAAATGTGGATAGCATTTACCAGATCTATCCCGATGATGAAATATATCATAAACCATTTCCACGGAAACCTCTAATACTGGAATTTTCCTACTATGACCAAAAATTGTTTATCATAAATAATCACTTAAAAGCAATGCCGGGCGAGAAGAATATTGTGCGCAGAAAAGAAGCTTGCAAATTGCTGGATGAATATATTGATGAATTTTTACCACAAGAGAATGTAATATTAATGGGTGATCTGAACGATCAACTTACCGATGCGCCAGAGGAAAATTCTTTTAATGTGTTTTTGGATGATAAACAGAATTACTATTTTGCAGATTGGCTCATAGCAGCAGACAGCACAGCTAATTGGAGTTATCCATATTGGAAATATCGCGGACATATCGATCACATTCTTATCTCCAATGAGCTCTATGATGAATTTGAAAATTCAGGTTCTTTTGCAAAAGTGATTACAATTGATAAATTTACGGAAGGTGGAGAAGACTCGCGATATAAATACATCACAGATCACCGACCGGTTGTGGTTAAGTTAAGATTTACACAATCTTCAGAATGATAATCGCACTCCGTCTTTCTGAGGAAAACTACTTGATTTTCCCTCGAAGAATCTGGAGTGTAAAAAATTTGATAATTTTTTAATGTTCTTTAATATGACTCATCATTAAATGACATTACAATCCCAAAAAATTTTGGAAATCAAAGTGACATTGGTTTTTCATTAACTAAATCCAAATATAAATCACGCCATTCAGGATTACTTTTCTCAATTAGTACAATTTTCTTCTTTCTCAGTTTTCCTTTAGTTTGTTTTTCTCGGGAAATTGCACTATTGATATTTTCACCTTCTTCATAATAAACAAGTTTTGTAACATTATACCTTTTAGTAAAACCATCAACAATATGATTTTTATGTTCCCAAACGCTCTTCAGAAGATTCGAAATTACACCAGTGTATAAAATTCGATTATTCACATCACTTAAAATATAAACATAAGAACATCTCATCTTTAACTCTTTTAATTACTATTAATCAGACTCTTCGTCGATAGCCTTCATAAGAATTCCTCAGAGTGACTATTGCACACCATTATCTGGTTCCAAATGAACCATCACATCAATTATTTTTGAATTACTTTTAAGTAAGGTGCTTTTTACCTCTTCCGAAATGTCATGTCCTCTTGTAACCGAAAGATTACCGTCAACTTCCAAATGCAGATCCAAATAAATTGAACTACCCAATTTACGGCTTCTAACTTTGTGAAATCCTTTCACACACTCAATTTTAGAAATGACATCAGAAATCTGCTGATATTCTTTCTCTGTTATGCCGGTGTCAATAAGCTCACTTATATTCTTATAAATAATTCCAACAGCCAGCTTAATAATAAAAGCAGCTACGATGATAGCTCCAATATGATCCAGAATTATCAGTTTGGGATTTATTATGGAAGCTACAACTGCAATCAGTACAGGTATTGATGACAGCGCATCAGTTCTGTGATGCCAGGCATTTGCTTTAACCGAAGATGAGTTTGTTTTTACTCCGACCCTATAAGTTTTGTGGAATAGCAATTCCTTGAAAATTATAGAAATAATAGGACCAATTATTGTAAAAAGTTTTAGCTGTTCTGTATGTTCATGATCTAAAGTTGCAAATGCATGATAGCCGATTCCACCAGCGGCAGACAACAACATTAAACCAATTAATATTGTGATAAACGATTCAATTTTCTGGTGACCAAAAGGATGATTACGATCAGGTGGTGCCGTCCAGTATTTCACTCCTAGCAAAATAACAAGGTCTGTGGAAGTATCGGAAAAACTATGTGCAGCATCTGCTACAACTGCCTGACTGTTCCCCAAAAAACCCAGCACAAACTTGAGGATGGAGATAAACACATTCAGCAATAATCCCCAAAGGGTGATCTTCATTATTTCTTTTTTATTATCCATACAAAAACTAAACAACTTTTCAGCAAAAACCTTGTCAATGCAATATTGGTAAGTTACTATTAATGTCCCCGTCACTCTGAAGAGTCTTCTTGCCAATCTTTTAACGGAGAGCAAGGGATTCCATTATTAGTCTATCCTTCCTTAAGAGAGCAACGTGAGAGACTCGTCAGGATGACGATAAAATAAAGCACTCCGTCTTTCTGAGGAATTCTTCTTGCTGTTACTCTTAATGAAGAATAAGGAGAAATTATTCAGTGATCTCATCATATAGATCATTCCAATTTGGATTATTAATTTCAATCAGTTTAATTTTTCAACTTCGCAAACGACCCTTTAATTGTTTCTCTCTACTGATGGCTAAATAAATGTCACCAAATTCTTGATAATAAACTAGTTTATGAATATTATTTCTTTTTGTGTAACTTGATACTTGTTTGTTTTTATGTTCATAAATTCTTTTAATTAGATTGGAAGTAACTCCAATGTATAATTTATCATTATTGTCATCGGTTAAGATATACACATAAGAGTATTTGTTATTCTTTATCTATCCTTCCTTAAGAGAGCAACGTGAGAGACTCGTCAGGATGACGATTAATTTAAACAACGTGAGAGACTCGTCAGGATGACGATTAATTTAAACAACGTGAGAGACTCGTCCAGTTTTCACCCCGCTACGACCAGGCAAGCAGGATGATGATATTTTATTTACTATAATATTCTCGCTTGATAACAGTTTGTGCAATTCTGCTGCTGGGTCCGTCTCCTCTGGCTACATTTACAGATACTTTACCTTCCAGAACATCAAATATTTCCGCAACATCACTATGAGAAAATCCTGGACAAAGCAGGATAGCATCTATCTTCTCTTCAGCATAGATCCTTTTGGAAATTTGTACTGCTTCTACCTGAGACTTTACAACAAAGGTTAAAAGTCTGTATTTTCCTGTATCAATTATACTATTATGTTTCTTAAAAACTGCATCCGGTGCATGTGATAAGAACAATACTTTAAAAGCCATAGGCTACCTCCTGTTTTGTTGTCTCAATGTTTCCCGTCATTTTGAGACTTGAAAAAATAACCGTATCGTCATCTCGAGTGAAATGTAAT
>Ga0164318_10003370_pt1 | contig 15118 bp, 13 predicted proteins | sample GuaBasSedimGuay9_FD_113734 | JGI IMG/M metagenome (GOLD analysis project Ga0164318, IMG submission 113734) | Subseafloor sediment microbial communities from Guaymas Basin, Gulf of California, Mexico - Guay9, Core 4571-4, 0-3 cm | ecosystem: Environmental > Aquatic > Marine > Hydrothermal vents...
AATTTGGAGAAGAACAATAGAGGACTTTTTTAATAATATTGGAAAATATTCTTCTGCAGATTTAATTGATAGTTATTTTACCTCCGGAGCTGCCATAAAAGATATCTCCCCATTTTTTTACTCTCATATAGTCGAGGCAGAATTTAAGGATAATCTTAAATATGAAATTCAAAAATTACTTACAAAACCTGTCAACGATAAAGAGGTCTTGGTTTATGTAAAGATTAGAGAAACATATAAGCCTCGTTCGGGATATGATCGGTATAATTTTATTTTTGAAGATGGCGGAGAATATGAATTTCTTTTTGTGCTGCAGGCCGAGAGATTATCATATAAAATAAAACAGGTTATCCCTTTTTATTTTATTGACGAAAATAGGTTGGTTAATAAGGTGCAGTTTCCTGATGAATTGAAAATATATGATAATATAAAAACATGGAATGAAGAGTTCGAGTTAGAAGAAGTTTTTCTCAGTTCCTTTATCGCACAACAGTTGACAAAAAGAGTCCAAATGCTTCTTTCCACAGATCAACGAACATTAAAGGAATTGGTAGTCAAAAATGTTGAATGTAGTTATGACGTAGAGGATGAGGAAAGCACCTCCGGAGAGTATAGCCAAAAATATTATAAAATACTTTATGATATAAGGGATCATAGAGGTTTTCAGATTAGGGATATCAAGATTCTTAAGGGAAAAGTACGCCAAGAGTATTTGTACATTTTTGAAAACATTCTCCGTGAATTTACGCATGTTACCTTTAGTTATAAGTTCTTTGATTTCGATTACTTAAAGCTTCAAGTTGAGGGCAGTATGGAAAGCTTAACAATTTCGCCCGAGGTATTGGAACAATTCAGAACAAAGAAAATAACTATTGATAAAGTTATTAATACTTCTTTATAAGATATATATTAAATTTATATTTTACTTCTTTAACATTCCCCTTACACCTTTTTCTTGACAAAATAGTCTTTTATGATATTATGTGCTTTTTAGCACTCGCCATTTGAGAGTGCTAATTTATCTTTTTTAAAACACCATTTTTGTCACTTTATGCAAAATTTTATCATTAATTGTCTTAAGAAAAAGTTATGGATACATTAAGCCTTAGAAAAGAAGAAATATTAGAATATGTAATTAAAACGTATATTGATTCAATGCAGCCAATTGGGTCAAGGACATTAACGAAGAAATATGAAATAAATCTTTCTGCAGCTACTATAAGAAATGAAATGTTTGATTTGGAAGAAATGGGCTATTTAACTCATCCCCATATTTCCGCAGGAAGGGTACCTACTGACAAAGGATATCGTTATTTTGTAGACCATCTCTTAGAGGAAGAACATATTAATGATGATAGTATCAGGATGATTAAAAAGGAATTTAAGAAAAAACTTGATTGTATAGATGATTTGATAGAAAAAACCTCACGGATAGTCTCGAGCGTTTCACAGGAAGCATGTATAGCCGTATTATTTCGCCCGCATTATTTCCTGTTCAAACAAGTTGATTTAATACCTTTGGATGAGAGGCGTGTTTTAGCCATATGGATAACAACTTCAGGATTAATTAAAAATGAAATAGTTGACTTAAGAGAAAATATTACTTCGGAATATCTGCAAAGAATTTCTATTTTTTTAAATTCTGAGCTTTCCGGTCTCCCCCTTGAAGAAATTGAATCCCATATCTTGAGGAAACTTACGCAAAGGAGGGATTCGTTATATCAAGTTTATCAATTTGCAAACCAGATTGTTAAATCAACGCTCAACAGAAAAGATAGTAAAGTGAGATTATACTTGGAAGGACGAAATTACATTTTGAATAAACCTGAATTTCATGATATTAACAAGACAAAACGTCTTTTCGAAATATTGGAAGATAAGTATGGACTTTTGGATATGTTGAGTGATGATTATGAAAATACAATAATAAAAGTTCTTATAGGAAAAGAAAATCGTTGTCATGATCTTTGGGATTGTTCTCTCGTTAGTGCAAAATATCAATTACGTGGTTCATGTATAGGTACTATAAATATCTTAGGTCCGAAGAGGATTAATTATAGCCGAGTGATTTCATTATTGAGGTTTATTTCTGATGTTATGACTGAGGCAGTAAATAAATTATAGGTCTTATTAGGAGTATGGAAGCAATGAGTACGGAAGAAAAGAATAAGGAAAACTTTCAAGAAGGTTCATTTTCTGATTTTGTAGATAAAAAACATTATAAAGATAAGCAAGATAAAAAACAAGAAGAACCCTCTGTGTATAAAGAGACAAAAAAGGATAAGAAAGTTAAAGTATTTGAACATGAACTGAAAGAACTCCAGACAAAAGCAAATGAGCTTGATGAACTTAAAGACACCTTTTTACGTAAAATTGCTGATTTTGAAAATTCCAAAAAAAGGTTAAATAAGGAAAAAGAAGAATTTGCCAAGTTTGCTAATGAGAAGATTATTTCATCATTTCTTCCTGTTCTTGATAATTTAGACCGTGCACTTTCACATGGTTCGAACTCGGTAACAATAGAATCATTGGCCTCAGGTGTAAATCTTATTAAGAAACAGATAGTGGATATTCTTAAAGATAATGGATTGAATAAAATAGAAGCATTAGGAAAACATTTTGATCCTCATTTTCATGAAGCTGTTGGAAAAGTTGAGACTGATGAACATCCTGCTGATATGGTGATTGATGAAATACAACATGGATATCTGCTTAAAGATAAATTATTAAGACCATCTTGGGTTCGTATTGCAGCTCCTAAGGAATCTGTGGAAAAACCCTCAGAAAATCAAATCGAACAACCTGAGGGGAATAAGTTAGATAGTAGTCAAGACGGAGAGGATATTAAAGAGGCAAGTGATTAATAAATAAAGTGGTTATTATTTTTTAGTAATAATCCCCAATTTTCTTACCTGTGGGGATTATTTCATTTTAAAAAAAGATTTAATAAAAATGGCTAATAAAAGAGATTATTATGAGGTGTTGGGCGTTAATAGAAATTCTTCTCAGGAAGAATTAAAGAAGTCATATCGTAAGTTAGCACTCAAGTATCACCCAGATAAAAATCCTGGAAATAAGAAGGCTGAAGAAAAGTTCAAGGAAGCAGCCGAGGCTTATGCTGTATTAAGTGATCCTCAGAAGAGGTCTCAGTATGATCATTTTGGACATTCATTAGGAGGAGGAGGTTTTTCAGGTTTTGGTGGTTTTGACGATATTTTCAGTAATTTTGGTGATATATTTGAAGATTTTTTTGATATTGAAAGTATTTTTGGGGGTGGCACGAGAGGTCGTTCACGTGGAAGCAGGTCACGTAGAGGTTCAGACTTACAATACAAATTAAGCATTAGTTTTGAAGAATCTGCCTCTGGGAAAGAAACAAATATAAAAGTACCACGGTATGAAACTTGTACTCAGTGTAAGGGAGATGGTACTGCTCCAGGTAGTAGTAAAGTACAATGTCCTCAATGTCACGGAACGGGACAAATTAGAGTATCTCAGGGGTTTTTTAGTATTGCACGTACATGCAATATTTGTGGAGGAAGCGGAACTAAAATAAGTAAACCGTGTCCAGACTGTAAAGGTGAAGGCAGAGTACCGCGAGAGAGAAAAATAAATATTAAGATACCAGCTGGTGTTGATAACGGGTCACGATTAAAAATTAGTGGGGAAGGTGAAGCAGGAGTGGGCGGTGGTCCCCGTGGTAATTTATATGTATATATTGAAGTTAAACCGCATCCGTATTTCAGGAGAGAAGATGATCATATTATTTGTGAAAAAGAAATTTCCTTTACCCAAGCCGCATTGGGTGCTGAGGTAGAAGTGCCTACACTTGACGGCAGGGCAAAATTAAAGATACCTGCCGGAACACAATCTGGAAAGTTATTCCGGCTTTCCGGAAAAGGGATGCCAAACCTTCGCGGCTATGGAAGAGGAGATCAATATGTTCGTATTAATGTTGTTGTCCCTACTAGGTTAACTGAAGAAGAAAAGAAGTTGCTGCGACAATTTGCCGCTTTGCGAAAAGAAAATGTGGAAAATATTGAAACAAAGTCATTTTTTGACAGGGTAAAGAAAGGTTTCAAATAAGGGGAGATATATATGCCAACATATGAATATGAGTGTTTGAATTGTGGAATTATTTTTGATCAATTTCAAAAGATTACAGATAAACCAATAAAGAAATGTACAAAATGCGGCGGTAAAGTACGACGTTTATTTAGCAGCGGTGCTGGCATTATTTTCAAAGGCAGCGGTTTTTATGCTACCGATTACCGCAGTGATTCTTATAAAAGGGATGCAAAAAAAGAGACCGCAACAGGTGAAAACAAATCTTCATCAGACTCATCTAAACCATGTACACAGGGAAATGCATGTACCGCAAAGAAATGATACATATATTCTTTTTTTATTGGGTTCCTTTACTGTGTTATATGATTCTCATATTTTATCTGTCTCATCAAAGTAAGCCTTTTGGCGGCTTGATCGTAGAACCTGCTGATAAGGTGCTTCATTTTATCGAATTTTTTGTTTTTTCTTTTCTTGCATTACGTGCGTTCCAGGGTAGTTCTTTAAGTATAATTAGAAAGCATTTTTTGTTTATAAGTATTATTTTTTCTATTTTTTATGCCTTTAGCGATGAGTTCCATCAAGCTTTTGTTTATAATCGTAGAAGTTCAGTACTTGATTTTTGTGCAGATAGTCTTGGAGTTTTAGTAGGATCCTATTTGTTTAGAAATAATGTCTTATAATTATTTTTCGTTAGCATTGTGTTGATATTTTTATATGGGTAGTGTCAAAAATAACATGAAAACTCAAATTTCAAATATTACAAAGCCCAAAATAAATCCAAAAATCCAAATTCAAAGAAAGCGGATTATGCTGTGAGCGAGAAAAAATATGATTTAAAAGAAAGAACATTTGATTTATTTGGTAATATTTGTAGTATTTGGATTTTGAAATTATAGCTTTTGACAATACGTTTATATGACGGAGGACGTGTTATATGGATTATTTTGATTTAGAAATACGCATTAGATATGCTGAGACAGATCAAATGGGTGTTTGTTATTATAGTAATTACCTTGTTTGGTTTGAAATGGGACGTACTGAATATTTCCGTTCATTAGGTCTTGTATACACCGAATTTGAAAAGAAAGGTTTATTTTTGCCTGTGGGTGAGGTGTATTGCCGTTACCATAAACCCCTCCGCTACGATGATCTCATCGTGGTACGGACATGGATTAAAAAAATAGGACGCACATCAATGCAATTTGCCTATAAGATTATGAAAAAAGGGGAAAGTGAAATTATTGCCGAAGGGTATACAACGCATGTTTTTGTTAATAAAGATATGAAGCCCTGCCGCATTCCTAATGAAATCCGAGAGAATGTTCAAGTAGTTTCTGGTGTGTAGGGGCGATTCATGAATCGCCCTGTTACCCGCTATTCACACATCCTGTGTTTACGACGAAAATTGAGGCCGCGAAAAGAATATTGCCTCACCCGTGCATATGCTGAAGAACTTATCACAAATTGTGATAAGTTCAAAAATCACCGTAATGCACAAGACGCATGGGCATTATAGGCATTCAGACACAGAGCTCTTTTCTCGCTACGCTCGACTCGGCAGTCCTGCCTCGTCTCACTGCGGCACTCAGCTATTCGCCCATCCTGTGCTCATCACGCTTCATGACGCCGCTCGAAAAGACTCTGTGTCTTCATTGCATGTAAAAGTTTCTTGAGAGAGAAGAGTGAAATTCCCGACGTTTATTTCTTAGGCAATTCCCCCTTGCCGTGCACCGAGCTACGCTCTGGTACACGGCACCCGTAGCATACCATACTAGAAGTCCACCCCAAAGAAGCTAGGAAGCTAAGCAGCTCAAGAAGCTAACCAGCTCAACGAGCATAACGAGCACAACGAGCCAAACTAGCCAAACGCACTCGACGCTCCAAAGAGCAATTTATATTGACGCATTTTTCCTTCCGTGCTAGACTTATCTTCCCTAAATTATAAAATCTAATATCGCTGAAATCCAATATTGACGGGCGAAATCACATGAATAAGAAAAAAGTTACTATTTTGGGTGACGGTGGATGGGGTACAGCACTTGCCCTTGTACTTTCTCGTAAGGGACTACGTCCAACACTCTGGGGAGCTTTTCCTAAATATATCGATGAACTACGTAAAACTCGGAAGAATAGTAAATTTTTGCCTGATGTTAATCTTCCAGAGTCAATAGTACTCTCCAGCGAATTACAAGAAGCTGTTAATGATTGTGATGTAATTGTTATTGCAGTACCAACTCTTTTTCTTAGAGATGTTTTAAAGAAATTAAAAGAGTGCTCTCTTGATGGGAAAATAATCATAAGCGGTACAAAGGGAATTGAAAATAAATCTTTATTAACTCCTACTCAAATCATCAAGGAATATCTTCAAAGAGTAAAACTTGCCGTTTTAAGTGGACCGTCTCATGCTGAAGAAGTTGCCCATAATATACCTACTTGTATTGTTATAACGTCAAACGATAAAAGTATTGCCGAAAAGGGTCAGAGTATTTTTATGGAATCACGTTTTCGTGTTTATACCTCAGACGATGTATTAGGTGTCGAATTAGGCGGTGCTTTGAAAAATATAGTTGCCATTGCAGCTGGAATTTGCGACGGACTTAAATTTGGCGCTAATACCAAAGCTGCTTTACTTTCAAGGGGACTCCAAGAAATAATTAGGCTTGGCGTTGCGATGGGTGCAAAGGCGGAGACATTCTTTGGACTTTCCGGAATGGGAGATTTAGTTACTACTTGTATTTCTCCTTATGGTCGAAATCGAGCAGTTGGTGAAAGAATAGCACGCGGTGAAAGATTAGGAAAAATTTTAAAATCAATGGAAATGATAGCTGAAGGTGTTTATACTACACGTTCGGCTCATGATCTTGCTGTCCGGTATAATATTGAAATGCCAATAACTCTTGAAGTTTATCGAGTATTGTATGAAAATAAAGATCCCTTGCAGTCGATTTCTGATTTAATGCTTCGAGCTTCAAAGGATGAAATTAAGATGTAAGATAAATTTAATAACGTTAAATAAAATTTAGGAAAAGGAGGTGAGATAATGAATAAGGCACAATTAATTGAACAAGTAGCAAAAAAACTTAATACTTCTAAGGCACAAGCTGCTAATGCTGTAGAAGCTGTTATTGATCCAATAAAAGCTTCTCTGAAGAAAGGACAGAAAGTCCAGTTAGTTGGTTTCGGTAGTTTTTCCGTTCGTAAAAGAAAAGCAAGAATGGGACGGAATCCGAAAACTGGCGAACAGATTAAAATTGAAGCTAAGAAGGTTCCTGCTTTTACACCTGGTGCTGAGTTGAAGAAAGTTGTGAATTAATTTTTCATTATTAAACTTGTTGGTAAAAGGTTTGCAAATTAGTCTTTAGTGGTTGTTTGCTAAAACTTATTTCTAACTTGATTAATTTGGATAATTAATTTAAATGAAAAAGAAGAAATATCGGGACGTAGCGTAGCTTGGATTAGCGCACTTGAATGGGGTTCAAGAGGTCGCCGGTTCGAATCCGGCCGTCCCGATAAGAGTAATATAATTAGAGGCGTTAAACAATCTTGTTTATCGCCTCTTTTTTTAATGAGTACGTAACTTATGGAGCCGGAATGGCGATGTGTGAATTTGCGCCTCTTGCATTCACCCCGTTAGACAACAAATGTCATTATCAAATGGCATATCTGTCTTTATGATTTTGAAAACTTATGTAAGGTTTTTCACTCTATTTCTATCGTTGTCTAACGGGGTTCATCCTGAATACGGCGCATCCCTGTCTGCCGTTTCTTTATTATGTTAATGTATCGACAGGCAGGCGCCCTTAGAAATCGCATTCCGATTTCAAGGACTCAGTCCCGGGAATCCTTCAGATTCCTCGGGGCCACGTCGGCCGCTCATTTTTTACAGGATGTAATTATCCCGCGTAAAACAGGATGTTTTGCTTTTAGCGCGGTTCCATCCCTGACTAGTGCATCTGTGCACGTTCTACTCCGCTGAAGCTTCGTAGGAACTACTCCTTCGTAGAAGAGTCGTATGGCGGAAACCCCGCTCTTTCTGACTTTTAAGTATCAAGAAAGGGCGGGGTAAGTGAAGTTGGCAAACTCACAGTCACTAGGCTATATGAGTTTTTAGTCTATTTAGGGAAACAGTTTTTGGGACAATTAACTGGAACGTTTATGGTATTGTAGTTATAATAGGGTGCCCTGGCTGAATTGTTTTGTTAATTATTTGCACATAGTAGGTTAACGCATGAAATATAAAAGTAGACAAAGAGGTAAGATTATAGTTTTAAGTATTTATGGCATTATTTGTCTTATTTTGGCCTTTTTGCTGGGGTTACAAAAGAATTTTTATTTTGCCGCTTTAAGCTTTCTTTCATTTTTTATGATTGCGGTTATGTTATTTCACCGAGTTTTTTTGCTTTTTAAGAGTATGAAGTGGGATAGTGAAGAAGAAATTGTCCGAGAAAAAAAACAGCGGCACTAAGTGCCGCTGCTTTTTTTGTATAATAATTTACAACGAAGTAATTATTTCTTTTTCTTCTTAGAAGCTTTTTTCTTTTTTGCTTTTTTCTTTGCTTTTTTCTTTGCCAATTTTTTCACCCCCTTCAAAGTTAGAGTTGAAAAATTTTACTTTTATTATATCTATATTCTCATAACGACATAATTTTGTAAATACTTTATTTTTTTTATAAGATTATAATAAAAAATTAATATAATATTTTTTATGAAAAAGATATTCATATTATTGTTTATTTTTATTTTATTATTTTTTACTTTTATTTTTATCCAAAATATATTCTTGAGAAATAAGATAGAATATTTTATTGATAAAATAACAGGATTTGATTTCGAAATTGGTTCATTGAACTTTAATATTTTTCATACATATGTAAGGATTAATGAACTTCGATTTTATAATCCGCGTGCCTTTGGAAATGAGACATTTGCTTATGTGCCTGAACTTGTAATTGATTATGATTTAATGTCATTTTTAAGGGGCAGAGAAATTCATTTTGAGAAAATTTCATTATGTCTTGAAGAACTTAATATAGTCAAAAATGAAGAAAAAGATGTAAACCTTTATCATTTGGCTGCCTTAAATAATAAAACTAAGGGGAGAGTTAATGTAATTGATGCGGATGGTTATAGTAAATTTACCAACTTATCTATAGATAATGTTGTAATTACAATAGAAGATGTAAGTTATATTAATTATAGTAAAGATGGGGTTAAAAAACATTTCGCAATTAGCATAGAAGAACAAAGATATAGGGATGTAAAAACACTTTATTGGATACCACAAATAATCGTATTTAAGGTTCTATATAATACACCCTTAAGTAAAGAAGTAGATATTGATGTTAATCTTTTGAAAGAATCTTTGAGGGATAAATATAAGAGTATCAAACATTCCTAAATTTTTACGTGACATAATTTATTTATATTTTCCAGAAAATGATGAACATAGACAAAAAATTTACTGAACTTATTGAAAAGATATTTAATGCACAAATGAAATATCCACAGGATGTTCATTTCGGAAGCATATGGTGTTTAAAACATGGGTATCATATAAGAGCAGCTGAGGCAGTATACCCTTTAGCATATTTTGCTCATCAGAGTAAGAGACATGATTATCTTCGCTCATCTATTAATTTAGCAAATTGGCTTTCGGCAAGACAAGAACCATATGGGGCGTGGATTGATCTTGAAACTGAAAAAAATACGACAATTTTTCAGTTGTTGGCCTTAGTACTTGCATTTCCTTTAATTCGTGATTCCTTGGGAGTACTAGATAAAAATGGCCTTGAAGAGTCTATTATAAAAGCGAGCTCATGGTGTTTAAGGAAATTAAAGTTGAAGCATCTATCTTCTGAAAGTGGAATATCACTTGCTATTGCATTGCATCTTGTGTCAGATAATTTTGGTATTGATGTGAATAAAAAATATGCAATGAAGATTGTTAAAAGAATATCAAAAAGGCTTAGATCTATGGGATACAGTCATAACCAAGTTTTAGGGGGTTCTTTTGGCCGTTCAATTGAAATGTTTAGATTTATTAAAACTAATGATAAAATTGACCGTGAGTACAGTGAAGATAAAAATTGTATAATGCCTGTAGTATATCAGGCTTTTGATGAAGCATTTAGTTTTCAGTTTAAATAGAAATGAGTGATTATGAATTTTTCATTTAATGCATCAGTTATAGTAGCAACATTCAACCGCAAAGAAATTCTTAAACAAGTTCTTGAGCATTTAGATGGGCAAAAGGGCGAATATAGTTCTCCATTTGAGGTTATAGTTGTCGATGACGGATCAACTGACAATACAAAGGAATTCATGAAGAAGATAATGGAGAATAAAACATATCATTATCCAATTTCTTATTTTAATACAGGGTTAACTGACACATATGGAGTGAATGTCGCACGTAATATAGGAATAAAGAATTCCCGAGGTAAATATTTATTATTTTTGGATGATGATTGTATCCCGCATGAAAATTGGGTTCATGCGCATGTTACTATGCTTGAAGCAGGAGAAAAGGTTGTAGTCGGTTATATAAGTCATAAGAAAGAAATATTAGAAAAAAAACTTCCGATTACTATAGATAATCCGGTTATGAAAAGATTGTATAAAGAAAGCCGGGAGGATAAATTATCAGAGTTATTGAGCGGAAACCTGGCTTTATCTAGGCAATGTTTTAAGCAAAGCGGTATGTTTGACGAGCGATTTGCTCATTTTAAGGTATATGGGTATGACGATATTGAGTTTGGACATAGGCTTCTAATAGGTGGATTTAAAATCAAATTTAATCCAAATGCTGTGGTATATACTCAATTAAAAGATTTTTCTAATAACAAAGAAAGAGAAGATATGAAAAATAAAGCAAAAATGGTATGGTGGCATATTGTAACGCACCCTCAGGAAGGGCTACCTATCACGCCTTTACTTTATTTATATGCAAGACACAAGATAGAAGAATTTAAGGTTAAATAATGTTAAGGCTTTTGAAAAATCAAACTAAATCATAGTATAATATTTTTCTTAAGTTGTTTAATACAAACAAATAACCAAAAAATAAGAAGTTGAATAAGAATAATTTAAGTGATAAAATATATTATAATAAATAGAACACCATCCTATGGAAACCTTTTATTGTAAAGGACAATTCATGTATATGAGTTGTTTGAATAGACTATAATTAATTTTAATTTCTAAATAGTTCTATAAAATTTACAGTAAAGGGTTCTTGCCAGATATAATTATATCTTCTAATAAGAGCTTCAATTGAGTTGAACCCTGAAAGACTTATTTTTAAAGAAATTTAGGCAATTGATTATTATGAAAAGAAAAATATTTTTTGGATCAGCTTATATATATCTTTTTATTACTCTTGTAATTATATTGACGATTATAGGTTTTGTGAGCATTAGGCTCCTTAGAGAGGAGAATCAGCAGAATTATCTTAAAAATGAAATTCGAAATATATCAACAGAGATCGAAAATAGATTTTTTTTAAAGTTAAAAGGAGTAAGCACTGTTTTAGCAAATGATGAACAAATAAAAGAAATACTTAAGGGTAATACTTTACCTGACAATAAAGATATATTGCTTATTTTAGAAACTGTTAAAAATACATTCAGTGCTTCAATTGTTTATGTAATGAATCAAGAAGGGACAGTTGTAGCTTCTACAGTGTATGATAAGGACAAATCTTTAACAGGTAAAAATTATGCATTTCGCCCTTATTTTAAAGGTGCTATGCAGGGGGAAAATGTTATTTATCCTGCACTTGGAGTAACGACCGAAAAGCGAGGACTGTATTTTAGCTCTCCTGTTTACATTGATAATATTAGAAAATCAAAAGGTGTTATTGTTATTAAAATTGGACTTAGAGAGTTTGATTCTTTACTTAAAGCGTTAACAGTACCAGCAGCTGTAGTATCATCTGAAGGGATTATATTTGCTACTAATCGTCCGTCTTGGTTGTATCGTTCAATTTATCCACTTTCCTCCGAAAAGCTCGCTTTTTTAAAACAGAGCAGACAATTTGCTGATATTGAAATTAAACCATTAGATTGGATTTTTTATAAAGATACCGTAAGTATTGATAATGAATGGCATTATATTGTAAAACACCCCTTTTTGTCTTCTAATTGGCAGATAATTTTATGTGAAAGAGTTTCAGAAAATTATCCCCTGACCAAGTCCCAAAAAGTAAATTTAGTTATAGCTTTTTTAATAGTTATTATTCTAATTTCAATTATATTTATGCTTATAGCAAACATCAGGCAAAGGAAAATAGCTGAACATCAGATTGCTTCCAGTGAAAAACACTTACGAACCATTATGGATACTACTATTGATGGATTTTGGCAGATTGATAAGAATGCTATCACAGTTGATATTAATCCATCAATGTTGAAAATTCTTGGGCTAAAAAGAAAAGATGTGATTGGAAAGTCTATCTTTGGATTTTTGGATGATAAAAATGCTGAAATATTTCGTAGCCAGTTGAATGCATATAGAGGGAGGAAGGAAAGTTCCTATGAGTTAACATTTAAGAGAGCCGATGGTACTTATGTAAACTGTTTGATTAATGCTACGCCACTTTTTGATAATAAAGGAAATCAAGTAGGATCATTTGCTTTGGTAAATGATATTACAGTTCGTAAACGAGCAGAAGAAGCTTTACGAGAAAGTGAGATGCGTTATCGCCTGACAATTAATGCAATGGAAGAGCTTGTTCATGTTATTGATCGTAATTTTCGTTTTTGTCTTTATAATACAGCATTTCACAAATTTGTTCCTGAACTTAATATCACTGATGATCTTTATGGCAAAAGTGTATTTGAAGTCTTTCCTTTTCTCCCCGATAAGGTAAGTGAAGAGTATAAAGAAGTTCTAGAGACCGGTAAGTCAATTATAACCCAGGAAGAGACTGAAGTAAGTGGTCGTACTGTTTGGACAGATACTCAGAAGATTCCTATTTTAGATGATACAGGTAAAGTCTATCGTATTTTAACTATAGTACGTGATATTACTAAACAAAGACAGGCGGAAAACGCACTCCGAGAGAGGGAGAAAAGATTCCGGGATATTACAGATAATTCGCTTGCATGGATTTGGGAAGTTGATGCCGAGGGTAAATATACTTATTCAAGCCCTATAGTTGAAAAAATATTAGGATATACTCCGGAAGAAATTGTAGGGAAAAAATATTTTTATGATTTATTTCATCCTAAAGACCGTGAAGAAATGAAAAATAATTCTTTTAAAATATTTGAAAAGAAGCAAGCTTTTCGTGAATTTGAAAATCAAAATATTCATAAAAACGGTAAATTAGTATGGATCTTAACTAGCGCTGTACCTATATTAGATAAAGAAGGAAAGTTGCTTGGCTATAGGGGAGGGGACACGGATATTACCGAGCGTAAAAAGGCTGAAGAAGAATTGATTGAATTAAAGAATAACTTGGAAATTGAAGTTGAGAAAAAAACAAAGGCACTTGTTGATGCACAAAACAAACTAATTCAATCAGAACGCCTTGCAGCAATGGGCCAACTGGGAAGTATAGTCGCACATGAATTCAGGAATCAGTTAGGTGTCATGAGAAATGCCATTTACTTTCTTAAAATGAAAATGAAAGACAAGGATGAAAAGATTCTGAAGCACCTAAAAATCCTTGATGATGAAATTGTACAAACTGATCTAATTATAGAAAATATACTGATGTTTGTTAGAACAAGAGCTCCAAAGTTAAAAGCCGTAAATATTAAAAATTTTATATTTGCTATATTAGATAAGATGCGTGTGAAACAGCCTAAAGAAATTAATATTAAGACGGATATTGAAGATAATCTCCCTGATATTTCTGTGGATGAAGTTCAAATGACCCAGGTTTTTGTTAATATTATTGCAAATGCTTTTGAGTCAATAAAAGTTAAAGGGACGTTATTAATTAAGGCTAAGAGACGTGAAAGGTATGTAAGCTTTATTTTTGAAGATGACGGTCCTGGAATCAAGAGGGAGATAATAGATAGAGTTTTTGAGCCACTTTTTACTACTAAAGCACGCGGAACTGGCTTAGGACTTGCAGCTGTTAAGATTTTAGTTGAAAAACATGGAGGCAAAGTGAGTGTTGAGAGTGAGGAAGGTAAGGGTGCTCGTTTTACATTACAGTTGCCTATAATTATTAAAAATTAATGAAGGTGCTATTTTATGACTTCTAAAAAGATGATTCTAATTGTTGATGATGATAATTTTATGCGTGAAACTATTTCTGATATTTTACGGGAGAAGGGATATGATGTTGATTGGGCTATGAGCGGGGAAGAAGCAATCAAAAAGGTGGAAGAAAAAAAATATGATATTGTTTTATTAGATTTAAGACTCGGTGGAATGGATGGATGTGAAACACATAAGGCTATTAAAAAAAGTAATTATTCAGCAAAAACCATTATGATGACAGGATATTCTCAAGATAAAACAATCAAAGAATGCCTTGATGACGGTGTATGCGGTGTTCTATATAAGCCTTTTGATATAGATAAACTTTTAAAGTTAGTTGAGGAATGTGCATAATAAAGTTATCAATGTGAGAAGGAATATCTCATATTGTTTGTTATAATAATATTATAGGGATTAAAAGTTGTAAAAAATTGTGATAATAAACAGAAACGAGGTTTGTTATGGAAAAAAATGAAGCTATTATTAATAAAAATAAAAATAGTGAAAATAAACGTGGTTATATTGTTATTGCTGATGATAATTACAATCTTTGTCAGACATTAAAGGATATTTTAGAGGAGAAAGAATATTCTGTAGATACGGTACATAATGGATACGAACTATTAGCATATCTGGAGGGTAAAAGGCCTAATATTATTATATTAGATATTATGATGCCAGTTAAGGGTGGGCTAGATATTTTAAATACTATTAAAAGTATTTCAGAGGATATAAAAATTATTATTTATACAGCCTTTAATAAGTATAAGAGCTCTCCATATGCAGGTGTGGTTGATCGATTTTTATTAAAAACTGAGCCTCCTAATAAAGTACT
>Ga0164318_10003371_pt1 | contig 15117 bp, 10 predicted proteins | sample GuaBasSedimGuay9_FD_113734 | JGI IMG/M metagenome (GOLD analysis project Ga0164318, IMG submission 113734) | Subseafloor sediment microbial communities from Guaymas Basin, Gulf of California, Mexico - Guay9, Core 4571-4, 0-3 cm | ecosystem: Environmental > Aquatic > Marine > Hydrothermal vents...
CCGGTACATGAGAATGGTATCCACCATTGAGGCTTCATCCACAACAAACACATCCAACTCAAGGGGATTGGCAAAATTTCTATCAAATGTCTGGTTTTCATAGTCAAACCCCAAGAGCTTGTGCAGGGTAAAGGCCTTTTTTCCTGTTACTTCTGAAAGGCGGCGGGCCGCCCTTCCTGTGGGAGCACTCAAAACCACCTTTAGATTCTTCATTTTAAAGACTTCACACAATGCCCGTATCAGAGTTGTTTTTCCGGTTCCGGGTCCCCCTGTGATCACCACAATTTTTTCATGCAGCACATTATTGACAACACTCAATTGCTCCGGGGATAATTTTATGGCAAGTTTTGTCAGCACCTCTTCAAGAATTTGATCTTTGCGGATTTGATGAGATATAGCAGGCATGGATAAAATAGCTTTCATCCTTGATGCAATACCAAATTCTGCTTTGTAAAGTCTTGACAGGTAAATTTTTATATCCTCTTCATCCGTTTGGTCTCTTACTTCATCCGAATCAATCAATGCTTCTAACGCCTGCTCAAACAATTCTGGCTCCACGCCCGATGTTTTTGAGCATAATTTAAACAATTTTTTTTTTAATCCATAGACATGCCCCTCCTGTTCAAACATTAACAGGCTGTGAATCAGACATGCCTGGAGACGGCTTTCGTCATCTTGTCTGCCCCCTGCTTTCAAAGCAATCATATCCGCTATGGCAAACCCTATCTGTGGAATATCCTTTGCAATGGCATAAGGATCATCCTCCAGAATATTCATGGCCCCTGACCCATAGGTTTGAAGAATAGTACTGGCATGATACACACCCACAGCCTTTTCCTGGAGAAACTGCATGACCCGCCTGACGGCATGGTGTTTGTTCCATGCCTGCTCAATGAGTTTTTTCTTTGCCTCTCCGATGCCATGAATCTTCTTTAACTTATCCGGTTCATTTTCAATAATATCCAGGGTTCTTTCCTTAAAATGATCCACTATTTTATCGGCCAGTGATTTACCGATGCCCTTAATCATACCCGACCCTATATATTTGCGGATACCTGCGACACTGGCAGGCAAAATAACCTTGTAAACTTCTATCTTAAACTGGTCTCCATATTTGGGATGGGTGGTCCATTTCCCTGATATCTCAAGGCTTTCACCTTCAAACACTCCGGCAAGATGGCCCACAGTGGTAACAGGATCACTGATTTTAGCGATCCGAAGTTTTGCAATGGTATAATGGTTGTCCGGATTTTGATAGGTGATCCGCTCTAAAATGCCTTTGATGGTGATCATTTAATCTTTCATGCTGTTGATGATCCAACAGGCTGCTTCATAAAGATCTGAGCCGATAAAATCAGGTGTGATTCCTTTTTGGGAAAGCTCTTGCGCAGTCTTTGATCCATTCCCGGTTTTGACAAGAATTGTTTTTAAACACCCGGCATGAAGCGCACATTCTATATCTTTGGCACTGTCTCCCACCATGCAGGAGTAAGACAGATCAATATGATATTTTTTTTGTGCCTCAAGGATCAAGCCCGGTTTTGGTTTTCTACAGGAACAATTTTCTTCCGGGGTGTGCGGACAAAAGAAAATATCTTTGATATCTCCCCCCGCCTTTCTTACCCCCTTTTTCATTTTTCTAAAAATGGCATCCAGTGTTTTTTGACTTGCCATCTTTCTGCCGATTAAAGACTGGTTGGTGATCACAATGACCTGAAAATCATTTTTGGTGAGAAGGGCGATTGCCTCAGGGCTTTTTGGAATAAATTCAAACTCTGATTCATTTTTTATATAGTCGGAAGAGTCCTTGTTAATAACGCCGTCCCGATCCAGAAAAACAGTATATTTCATGATTTTTTTTCTTTATTCTGCAACTGCAAAAGCTCTGTCAAATCCCTGTGTCATAATTTTTTCACTGAACCTTATGGCATCCTTTAAATTGGTAAACCTGCCGATTCTCACCCGGAAAAACGTTCCCCGGTCATCTGTAAAGGTAACGAAGTGAGCATTTTGATAGCTTTTTGATAATTTATATCGATATTTTTCTGCATTGGATTTAACCTTAAATGCCCCCACCTGGACCGTAAAATTTCCTTTCCAGTAATCAATGGGTTTAAAAGTGATAGGATCTTTTGTTTTCTTGGAATATGATGTCGCCCTTCCAAGAGCGGTTATCCTTACTTTTGTGGTCCCGGGACCCACAATCCCGATCCGTTTTGCCCCGGTGTAAGAAAGGTCTATAATCCTTCCATATACAAAGGGGCCCCGATCATTGACCCTCACCACAATTTTCCGGTTGTTTTCAAGGTTATGCACACTGACCCAGGTATTCATGGGCAGTGTTTTGTGAGCAGCAGTCATGGCATACATATTGTACGTCTCACCATTGGAGGTTTTTCTGCCATGAAATTTTCTGCCGTACCAGGATGCAAGCCCTTTCTGGACAAATCCGCTGGCACTGGCAATCGGGGTATATTTAACCCCTTTTACTCTATAGGGTTTCTGGGTTCCAACTTTTTTCTGACTGCCGGATGACTGCGTGCCTGTTTTATAGGTTGATGATTCAGACGAAGGAATATGAATTGGATCATACGATGAATCAAGGGTGGCAGAACATCCAAAGAAAATAAGTATGAACAATATCAGGATCACTGGTTTGAGTTTCAAAAAGAAGTCTCCGCAATACATAGCATTATCAGTTAAGCGCTAATTCTAATACACCTTTCATCTTGCCCACAAAGTGAAAATCAATGGAATCTTTTATATAGTCGGGTACATCCTCCATATCTTTTTGATTCCATAGCGGTAGAATAATTGTTTTGATTCCGGCCCTGTGTGCCGCAATGACCTTTTCCTTGATCCCGCCCACCGGCAGGATCTCTCCTCTAAGTGTAATCTCGCCACTCATGGCCAGCCGTCTTTTTACACGCCGTCCCGTCATCAAGGAAACAAGGCAGGTCAACATGCCTACACCGGCAGAGGGACCATCCTTTGGGATAGATCCTTCAGGCACATGGATATGGAGATCATGATCGCTGAAAAAGGATTCATCTATTTTTAATTTTTTTGCATTGGCCCGGATAAAACTTAAGGCTGTAGTGGCAGATTCTTTCATGACATCCCCAAGCTGTCCTGTTAAGGTCAGTCCTTTCCCGCCCTTCATGGCCACCGCCTCTAAAAAAAGGATCTCTCCACCATAGGGTGTCCAGGCAAGCCCCACAACAACCCCTGGATTCTCTACTCTCAAGGCCAGATCCGGCATATTGGATGCCGGCCCGAGATAGGCGTGAAGATCTTTCTGCCCCACAACAAGATTTTTGGCTTTTTCTTCTGCAATATTACTTGCAACGCCCCTGCACACTGATCCGATCTCTCTTTCCAAATTTCTTAATCCCGATTCCCTTGTATATCCTGAAATAATCTTTTTAACAGCACCGGTCGTGATTTTAATCTGGGTTGCATTAAGACCGTTGGCTTCCCTCTGCCGGGGAATCAGATACCGTGTGGCAATTTTTAATTTTTCTTCCTCAGTATATCCGCTTAACTCCAGAACCTCCATTCTGTCTCTTAAAGGGGCCGGAATAGTATGAAGTACATTAGCTGTGGTTAAAAACATCACATCGGAAAGATCAAAGGAGACATCCAGGTAGTTATCTGAAAACGAAAAATTCTGCTCCGGGTCCAGGACTTCCAGGAGGGCGGAAGAAGGGTCTCCATGATAGGAGGAACCCACCTTGTCTATTTCATCGAGCATAAATATGGGATTTTTTGTACCGGCTTTTCTCAACTGCTGAATAATTCTTCCCGGCAGTGCTCCCACATAAGTCCTTCGATGGCCCCTGATTTCAGCTTCATCACGAACCCCGCCCAGGGCAATTCTGACAAACTTGCGGCCCAACGCCTTGGCAATGGATCTGCCAAGAGAGGTTTTTCCGGTTCCCGGAGGGCCTGAAAAGCAGAGAATCGGACCTTTTGAGTCCTTTTTCAATTTTCGAACAGCCAGATATTCAAGAATTCTTTTTTTGGGCTTTTCAAGGCCATAATGATCGTTGTTCAGTATTTTTCTTGCAGCTTTTATATCAAGCTTGTCTTTGGAACTCTCATTCCAGGGTAAAGATGTCAGCCAGTCAAGATAGGTTGAAGCCACCACATATTCAGAAGATGACGGGTGCATTCTGGAAAGACGCTGTATCTCTCTTTGAGCTTCTTTTTTCGCCTCTTGTGACAACCCCTTTTTTTTGATTTTAGCCTGGTATTCTTTTATTTCAAGACTTTCATCTTCTGTTTCACCCAATTCCTCTTTGATTGCTTTGAGCTGCTGGCGAAGATAGTATTCACGCTGCTGCTTATCCATATCTTCTTTTACCTGACTTTGAATCTTGGAACCCATTTCAAGGATCTCCAATTGATCATTGACCAGCCGGGTCACTTTTTTCAACCGTTTATTGACATCTACAAGTTCTATCACTTTCTGCTTCTCATTGACAGGTGCATTGATGGTGGAAGCCACCATATCTGCCAGCACATTGGGTTCCTGCAATGATTTGATCATATGACCCATTTCTGAAGGAAGTCCGGGAGACAGATCCACAATTTTTTCATACTGTTCAACAATATTGGCCATCAATGCTCTGTTTTCTTTATTCCGGTCGGCATTTTTGCTTTCCATCACATCAATTTTGGCCTGCATATATTTTTTGTCCTGCAAAAACTCTATAGCCCTGAATCGATTTAATCCCTGTATTAAAAGCTGGGCTTTGTCATCTTCCATTTTAGACATCTTTAATATAATGGCAACCGTACCAATTCGATGAAGATCATCTGCCGTATGTTTGGAATTAATATCTGATCTTCTGGACAAAAGCAGTCCCAGCATTCGATTCCCGGCCATGGCTTCATCAATTAACTCGACGGCTTCATGTTGTATCAATACCAGCGGCAGCACCATTTTCGGGAAAAGATTGGTGTCAACAATGGGAAGAATGGGTATAATGTCCGGAATATTATCTGAAGTTATATTACGTGAGGAAGACTTAAGATCATCCATTTTTGTCTGGTTCCTTTTGGAATCTACGGCTTAAATGAAATCTATGGAAATATTTCGTTTGCTCTTAATATTTCTGCTGAACAACTTTCCCAAAGTCAGTTCTAAAAATCCATTTGAAAATGTAGCGGATACTTTTTCAACATCAATAACACTCGGCAGATACAGGATCCGCTCAAACTGTCCAAATTGTATTTCAGCAAGTCTGTATGTGGCTGTTCGATCAGGGTAATTACATTTTCTGCTTCCTGAAATCTTGACAGCTTTGTTACTCACTTCAATAATGATATCTTCTTTTCTTACACCTGCAATCTCAGACTGGATCATAATCTCATTTCTTGTTTCAAATATATCCATCTGGGGTTTCCAGATGCGTTTTGAAAAACAGAACATGGGATTGACAGATTGAAACATCTCTTCAAAAGATTTTTCTTCAGTTGCATGTGTTTCAAGGTTGTCTCCAAACCGAATTTCTATATGTTTCATATAAAACTCCTGATGATGCCGTTAAATCGATCATCTGATCAATCTAATTAAAATACCATTTGAGTCAAATATTGTAAAGCTGTATTAAAATACCAATTCACAAAATTCTAGAAATCCCCTCAAACAATAAAACATATTGAGATAAATTCTTGTGAATAGTTGATGCATTTTCTATACCAGATAATTTTTCCCAGGGAGTTAATCCAGGATCTGTCGGAGGGTTCTTGCAAATGTATTCATAGAAAATGGTTTTTGAATAAATCCATGGCAGCCTTTGTTTAAAAACCCTTCTATTTTTTCATCCACTGCATACCCGGTAGATATCAGTATTTTTGCATCTTCCTGGATATTTTTTATTTCTGCAAACGCCTGTTTTCCGTTCATTTTCGGCATGATTAAATCCAGCACGATTAGTGAAATATCATCTTTGTAAAGCCTGAATATCTCAACCGCCTCCAGGCCATTTCTTGCAATCATGGGTTTATACCCAAGTTTTTCTAAGAAATTCTTACCCACATTAATAATGTCTTCCTCATCATCCACCAACAGAACAGTTTCCGATCCTTTTTGCATCTGCTCAAAAGATGGGGATTCTTCTTTTATCTCTTTTACCTGGATATTCTTGGATGCCGGCAAACAGATATGAAAACTTGCCCCTTTTCCTTTTTCACTGTCAACCAGAATGAACCCGCCATGATTTTTTACAATACCGTAAACCGTTGACAACCCAAGACCTCGACCTTTTTTATCACCAATTCCTTTTGTCGAAAAAAACGGATCAAAAATCTTATCCTGAGTTTCCAGATCCATACCGATACCCGTATCTTTTATGGTCACCTTAATATATTTACCGGGATGTATCTCAAAGAGATAATCATGATCTTCTTTGATAACTATATTCCGGGTGGTCACAAAAATATCACCATGTTCCGGCAAGGCCTGGGAAGCGTTGATCAGCAAATTTAAAAATATCTGCTCGAGCTGGGACTGGTCGGCATCGACCGGATGAAGCTTTTCTTCATACGTTTCATGAACGATAATATCTTTTCGTGTGGGATTAAAAATAGTCAACGACATAGCAAGCAGTTCATTTACGTTTAATACTGAAATTTGATATTTCCCGCCCCTTGCAAATCCAAGCAACCGACCCGTCAGTTCTGCAGCAGTTTTTACAAGTCGGCGGATATGCTTGGCATGGGCCGTTACTTTCTCAGTATTGGATACATCAATCTGCATTAATGACAAATGTCCCTGAACGCCCATTAAAATATTATTAAAATCATGGGAAATTCCGCCGGCCAACACGCCAATGGCTTCCATTTTCTGAGCCTGATGAAGCTGAATCTGAAGCAGTTTCAGCTCTGAAATATCGGTAATAACAAAAATTATCCCCTTTGATAGATCTTGTTTATTGAGTCTTGAAGCTCTAATCCTGCAATCAAACATTGAACCGTCTTTTTTTACCAGCTTTGTTTCAACAAGGCCAATGTTACATTTATCCAATTTGGAATACAGATCAACTCCGACCCTGTCGTACTCTTTCTGATCTGCATAAAAAATTCTTGTGTCCTTTCCTTTTAAAGAATTGGATTCATACCCAAGCATCGAACATAAAATATCATTGGTCCAGCCAAGCACTCTATTTTTTACAATTCCTATCCCAGCAGGAGAAGATTCCAGCATGGCTCTCATTTCCTGGAGAGTCAGGTCCTGCTCTGTTACAGCAAACGGCTCATCATGGGTTGAATCGTCTTTAATATATTCTTCTACGCGGTTATACTTAGGTTCCATAAAAATTACCTGTTGCCGGTTACAAAATTTGACTGCTTCTCGACTAGCTGCTAAGTATAGCAAACTTTTTTCAATAATATAAGACAAGAAAATTAAGATGGATCAAAAAATCAAACTCTTGCTGCTCAGATACTTTTCAACCAAATATTTTTCAGCACTGATAAGCGGCCTTCTTTTAACCCTTTCTTTTCCTGAAACAGGGCTCTTTTATCTTGCTTTTTTTGCCCTTGTTCCCTTTTTTGTTTCCATCAGGCCACTAACATCTAAAGAGTCTTTTTACTATGGTTTTATAGCAGGATTTTTCCATTTTTCAACCCTTATTTACTGGATTGTCCCCACCGTACATGTATATGGTGGGCTTCATCTGGTTCTTGCCATTTCAACACTCATTCTTTTCTGTTTCTATCTTGCCCTGTACGCGGCGATTTTTGCTTTTTTTTTAAAGATGATCGATCCGAAATCATGGGTTGCACCACTATTGGTATCCTGTCTCTGGGTCAGCCTTGAGTATATCAGAACCTATGCATTCACAGGCTTTTCATGGGGCGCTCTGGGATACAGCCAGTATGAAAACCTATTCTTAATCCAGATTGCTGATTTTTCGGGAGTTTATGGCGTATCCTTTCTCATTATCCTCGTTAACTATCTTCTGGCTTCCATCTGGACATCCTTTAAAAACAGGCAGCAAAAAAAAACGCTTATACCTGTTGTCTATACGCTCATCCTGGTCGCAGGAGCAGGGTTCTATGGCAATAAAAAAATCATTACCATTGATTCTCAAATTGAAACCGCACAAAAAACAGCCATTACCGTTGTTCAGGGTAATATTAAACAGAATTTAAAATGGAGTGAAGACTTTAAGGCCAAAACGATTAGAAAATATATCCGTCTTTCCCATGCTGAATCAAAAACGGCAGATCTTGTGATATGGCCGGAAACGGCTCTGCCCTTTTATTACGGACTTGACAAGCCACTATCAGACCGGGTGGATCAGTATATCCGGTCAGCAAAAACCAATTTTCTCATTGGAAGCCCTGCATTTTCGTCTGATGAAAACAAAGTAAAATTTTACAATCGAGCCTACATGCTGAATCAATTTTCTATTGTTACAGGTACCTACGACAAGACCCATCTTGTGCCTTTCGGAGAATATGTTCCTTTAGGAAACTATCTGACATTTTTAGGAAAACTCACAGCCCAGGCAGGCAATTTTTCCATGGGCGACAAAACATTTATACCCCTTAAATTCAATGATCATAACCTAAAGGTCACACACAAAACAGGCGTACTCATCTGCTTTGAAATTTTGTTTCCTTCCATTGCATCTAAATTTGTAAAAAATGGGGCGGATATCCTTACCACCATTACCAATGATGCCTGGTTCGGACATACATCTGCAGCGATGCAGCATTTTTCCATTGCGGTATTCCGGGCCGTTGAAAATCGCAGAGCAATCGCAAGGGCGGCAAATACCGGAATTTCAGGCTTTATTGATCCCAAGGGGGAAATACTTGATACAACACCTCTGTTCACAGACATGGCGATTACACGACAACTGCCTGCCTTAAAGCAGATCAGTTTTTATACCCGCTATGGGGATGTCTTTGCCATAAGCTGCCTATTTGCAATCTGTATGGTTTTCATGTTAAAAGGTGTCAGAAAAAAGTTTTGAGAAACGTTTAGGAGAAATCAAAATGAGTATAGAATTAAAACAAGATATCCAAGCCATATATACCAAAGCAGACAAGCTCAAGGAGTATCTTTGACCTTCCTGTAAAACAAAACCGTCTCCGCGAACTTGAGCATATCATTTCCAAAGAAAATTTCTGGAACAATTCAGACAAAGCCACCGGTCTTTTAAAAGAGAGAACCTTTCTCTCAAATCTTTTGGAAACCTGGGAAAACATTTACAAAGAAATTGAAGATGCAGATGTTCTTTTAGAGCTTGCACTTGAAGAGTCGGATAAAGACAGTGAAAATGAAGTGGCCGCTCTTTTATCTGTTCTTGAGAAAAAAATAAAAAAATTCTCTGTTCAAATCACTCTTGACAGTGAAGATGATGCAAGGGATGCACTTGTTTCCATCAATGCCGGTGCCGGTGGGACAGATTCTCAGGATTGGGCTGAAATGCTGTTTCGCATGTACACCCGATGGATTGATAAAAAAGGATATAAATATCAGATTATTGATTATCAGCCAGGGGATGAAGCCGGGATTAAAGGGGCAACCCTTCGTGTTTCAGGAGAAAATTGTTATGGATTTATGAAGGTTGAATCAGGCGTCCATCGCCTGGTCAGGATATCCCCCTATAACGCCAGCGGAAAACGTCATACATCTTTTGCCTCTGTATTTGTCTACCCTGAAATAAAAGATGAAATTAAAATCGACATTGACGAAACAGAATTGAGAATAGATGTTTACAGAGCCAGCGGTGCCGGCGGACAGCATGTGAACAAAACAAGCTCAGCGGTCAGGATCACCCATTTTCCCACCGGAGTGGTGGTCCAGTGTCAGCAGGAACCATCCCAGCACCGCAACAAAGAGATTGCCTTTAAGGTTCTAAAATCAAGGCTTTACCAGCTTGAAAAACAAAAACAGGACAAAAAAATGCAAAGCCTTCACGATGGTAAAGATGATATTGCCTGGGGAAGCCAGATCAGATCCTATGTGCTTCACCCCTATCGAATGGTAAAAGACCATCGGACAGATTTTGAAATGGGTGATGTGGACAGGGTTTTGAATGGCGATCTGGATCCATTCATTGAAGGCGTCTTACTCTCATAAAAATGGACCCGCTCACAATCATTGAGAAATTTTATACCCCTGGTACGAAGCTTTACCAGGTTCTTGTTCATCACAGCCGGATCGTCACTGAAAAGAGCCTTGAAATTGCTGCCGGCCTGACACATCTGAAACCGGATATTAACTTTATCAAGAAAGCTGCCATGCTGCATGACATCGGTATCTATCTTACCCTTGCCCCATCCATCGGCTGCAATGGAAAAGAACCCTATGTCTGCCACGGATACCTGGGACGAAAGCTTTTGGATGAACAGAGTCTGCCCCCTGAGTATGGTCTTGTCTGTGAACGACACACGGGCGCGGGAATTACAAAAGCAAACATCCTGTCAAACAATCTTCCGTTACCCCAAAGGGATATGGTACCCATACGTCTTGAAGAGAAAATTATCTGTGTGGCAGACAAATATCATTCCAAAAGTCCAAAACATGCGGGCAAAACCATATCCACCATTCAAATTATTGATGAGCTTGGAAAAATAAATAAAGATCATGCAAAAAGATTTTCAATCTGGGCTGATGAATTCAACTTGTAATCTTTAACGAAATATAATTGTTAACAAAGGATGTTGTCCGCTTCAGTAGATTCATTTTTTCATATGAAAAATTGCTTTTTTTTACATTTTTCCATAGAATAAATTGCTTTTTTCTGTTTTTTTTCATAAAAAGAACCATTTATTGAATAAGGATTATTGAAAATGAAAAGAAAAATTTATAAAAAGTTAGTTGACTGGAAAAATACGTTACCTCGAAAGCCTCTTTTATTACAAGGTGCCCACCAGGTAGGTAAGACCTATTGCCTTGATGAACTGGGGAAAAATGAATTTGAAAAATATTATGTTTTTGATTTTATGGAAAATCCTGGTTTAAACCAGATCTTTGAGCAGGATTTACAGCCGCAAAGGATTTTAAGAGAACTAAGCATTTATAATGATATTGATATTAATCCTGACAAAGATTTGATAATTTTTGATGAAATACAGCAATGTCCAAAGGCTTTAACTTCTTTAAAATATTTTTCTCAAAAATTACCAGATGCATATATAGCAGCAACTGGTTCTCTGCTGGGTTTAGGATTAAGCAATGATTCCTTTCCGGTAGGCAAAGTGAATCGATATAAACTTTACCCTATGGATTTTGAAGAATTTTTACAAGCCTTGGGGCAGACACGTCTTGCTGAGTTATTAAATTGCTTTACACACCAAAATCCTATAGTTGAGCCAATACATCAAAAAATATGGACATTTTTTAAATATTTCATGATAACTGGTGGGCTTCCTGAAGTAGTAAAAAATTTTTACAAAAATATTGATACTCCTTCTAAAGCATTTTCTATTACCCGTAAACTCCAGGAGAATTTATTAAAAGATTATATAGATGATATTGCGAAACATTCCGGTAAACTGAAATCAGTAAAAATTGAAGCTGTATTTAATAATATTCCTGTTCAGCTTGCAAGAGAATCAAAAGGTGTAAAAAAATTTATTTTTAAAAATGTACTTTCAAATGCATCAAGGTATTCAATACTTGAAGCTCCAATTGAATGGCTCATAAAAGCCGGCTTGATTATAAAAATTCCCATATGCAATAAGGCACAATTGCCATTACAGGCTTTTTCAAACGAAAAACGATTTAAAATATATATGTTTGATGTTGGAATACTTGGCTGCATGCTTGATCTTTCACCAAGAGCGATTTTTTCTTACGATTATGGTTCTTACAAAGGATATTTTGCTGAAAATATCGTTTTAACTGAACTTGTTTCCCATTGGGACGAAACTATTTATTCCTGGAATCAAAATACTTCGGAAATAGAGTTTTTACTGGTTTATGAAGAAAATATTATTCCCATAAAAGTTAAAGCGGGAATAAATACAAAAGCAAAAAGTTTAAAAATTTATAACCAATATTATTCGCCAAAAACAGCACTTTTGCTCAGCGGTCGCCCAATGCTTCCTTCAATAAAAAATACCATGCAATTACCTCTCTATGCAGCTTCAAAATTTCAATCATTAATCTGATTGTTAAATTATGCCTAAGCTTTTACCGATAAGCAAAAACAAATAGTCCTTTTATTTGTTTGACATCCCAAATAATAACTATTAATTGATCATATTGGTATGAAAAGGGGAGATGATCAACTTTTAAAAATGAAAGAGAGAGATTATGGGTGGTTTTTTTGGTTGTGCTTCTAAAAAAGCATGTAATAAAGAACTTTTTTACGGGACAGATTATCTGTCACATCTGGGAACCAAACGCGGTGGTTTGGCTACGGTGAATAAAAAAGAATTTCATCGATCAATTCATAACCTTGAAAATGCATATTTCAGATCAAAGTTTGAATCGGATATTGATAATTTGAACGGAAATATGGATAGGCGTTATCAGTGATACAGATTCCCAGCCGATTATTATTCATTCCCACCTTGGAAAATTTGCCGTTGTCACAGTTGGTAAAATTACAAATCTTGAGGACCTTGCCAAAGAAGCATTTTCACAGAATATCCACTTTGCCGAAACAAGTGGGGGTGAAATCAATCCTACAGAGCTTGTGGCAATTCTGATTGGTCAGAAAGGATCTTTTGAAGAAGGCATTTTAAATGCTCAGACCAAGATCAAAGGATCCTGTTCAATGCTGATTTTAACAGATTTCGGAATCTATGCTGCCAGAGACCGGTTGGGCAGAACCCCCATTATAATAGGAAAACGTGAGAATGCCTATGCGGCAAGCTCTGAATCCAGTGCATTTTCAAATCTCGGATTTGAGGTTGAATATTATATCGGCCCCAATGAAATTATCCTGATAACCCCCGAGGGTATCGAACAGGTTCAGCCGCCAGGTGACGACATGCAGGTCTGCTCATTTTTATGGGTATATTACGGATATCCGGTATCATCCTATGAAGGGATTAATACGGAAAAAGTCCGTTATAGCTGTGGGGCAGCTCTCGCAAGAAGGGAGACAGAAAAAGTGGATCTCGTAGCGGGTATCCCTGACTCGGGTATCGGACATGCCATTGGATTTGCCAATGAGAGTAAGCTTGCCTACATGAGACCCTATGTTAAATATACACCAACCTGGCCCAGAAGCTTCATGCCTCAGAACCAGGAAATGAGGGATCTTGTGGCCCGTATGAAACTGATTCCCATTAGAGAAATTATCGAAGGAAAGCGGATCATATTCTGCGACGATTCAGTTGTGAGGGGAACCCAGCTAAAGGATAATACCCAGATCTTATATGAATACGGTGCAAAACAAGTTCATATGAGAATTGCCTGCCCCTGCCTCATACATCCCTGTGAATTTTTAAATTTTTCAACATCCCGGTCAACCCTTGACCTGGCTGGCCGAAAAGCCATTTACGAGATTGAAGGGATCGAAGATACAGATCTGACAGACTATGCCCTGGATGGATCACAAAAACACTCGGCCATGATTGGCAGAATCATAGATCGCTTAAATCTTACCAGTCTCCGATACCAGAAACTGGAAGATCTGGTTGAAGCCATTGGTCTTCCAAAAAATAAACTTTGTACACATTGCTGGGATGGATCGAGTTATTTTTAGATATGGAGAGACCCTTCAGTAAAGATAAAATAACGGACGAAAAACAGGAAACTCTGACTGCTATACGCCAATGTATTCCCGTCTTAGAAAAGATGGCGGACCAGTCCGAACTTCTGGCATATTTGCCGGAATCAGAGCGGATCGCCTTGATCACTGCGGCAGGAAAAATATCACGTCCGGACAAAGAGGAAATCAAAAAACGCAAAAAAGACAGACAACAGCAAAAACGGTTGGCCATTGTGAAAAAAGAACATCGGCTGAGAGCGGCCACTGGGATTCGCAAGGCCAGAGAAAGCAAAATCTTTAGTGCGCCTCAACAGATTTCGTTTACGGATAATGAAACCAACAAAAAAGATAATACACAGAGCCTTAAAACACCCCGCAACTGTTATGTATGTAAAGCCGAATTTACACAGCTCCATCATTTTTATGACACCATGTGCCCTGAATGCGCAGAGTTTAATTATCAGAAACGATTCCAGACAGCCTCCTTAAAAGGACAGGTGGCATTAATCACAGGCTCACGGCTCAAGATCGGATACCAGGCCACTGTGATGATGCTTAAAGCCGGCGCAAAAGTGATTGCCACCACCCGCTTTCCCAAAGACTCGGCCTTACGGTTTTCCAGGGAACCTGATTTTTCCGACTGGGGGCACCGGCTTCAGATTTATGGGCTGGATCTTCGCCACACCCCCAGTGTGGAGCTTTTTTGCGATTATATCAAGCAGCGCTATCAGCACCTTGATATTCTCATCAACAATGCTGCCCAGACTGTCCGGCGGCCGCCCGGGTTTTATGCCCATCTCATGGAGAATGAAACAAAACAAGTGGCAAAATTACCAATAGATGCCCAGACCCTTCTAGGACAGCACCAAACCTGTATCTCCCAGCTGGAATACAGGCAGTCAGAAAATGTGGGCAAAGAAAAGGCCCTGCCCGTGACCTGGAATGGTACAGCACCCGGTGTGGGATTGCGCATGTCAGCACAATTGTCCCAGATCCCTTATTCCTATGATAATTCCCTGGATGTACCCAAAGTCTTTCCTGCAGAAAAACTGGATGCAGACCTCCAGCAGGTGGACCTTCGAAAAACCAATTCCTGGCGGCTGAGGCTGGGAGAGATCCAGACGTCTGAAATGCTGGAGATCCAGCTGGTCAATTCCGTGGCCCCTTTTGTCTTGTGCAACCGGCTGACAGATCTGATGAAACAAGATTTTACAGGGCAAAAACACATTGTCAATGTTTCGGCCATGGAAGGCAAGTTCCTGCGGTTTAAAAAAGGCAGCCGCCACCCGCATACCAATATGGCAAAAGCGTCCTTGAACATGCTCACCCATACCGCAGCCAGTGATCTGGCCAAGTATGGAATTTTCATGAATGCCGTGGACACGGGCTGGGTCACGGATGAAGACCCTGCCATTCTGGCCAG
>Ga0164318_10003372_pt1 | contig 15115 bp, 14 predicted proteins | sample GuaBasSedimGuay9_FD_113734 | JGI IMG/M metagenome (GOLD analysis project Ga0164318, IMG submission 113734) | Subseafloor sediment microbial communities from Guaymas Basin, Gulf of California, Mexico - Guay9, Core 4571-4, 0-3 cm | ecosystem: Environmental > Aquatic > Marine > Hydrothermal vents...
GAGCAGAAAACAGTAGCGAAGTCAGAAAACAGAAGTCGGATTTCGGTTTTCTGTCTTCTGCACGGATTTCGGTTTTCCAACAGCTGATTTCCGATTTCTCTTTTTTATTAGCAGTTCGCATAATTAGCATATTAATTCGCATATCCGCATTATATTTATGAAAAAAGACATTCATCCAAAATATTATAAAAACGCAACAGTTAAGTGTGCTTGCGGAAATACTTTTACTGTTGGTTCAACTAAAGAGTTTATAGAAACTGAAATCTGCTCAAAGTGTCATCCTTTTTATACTGGAAAAGAAAAAATTGTAGATACGCTAGGAAGAGTGGAGCGATTTAGAAAAAGACTAGCAAAAAAAGAAACAAAAACAAAGAAAAAGGGTAAAAAATAATCCGTCATCTGTTGACTATTATCCTGTCATCTATTTCAGATATTTATAATGTCCCTAGAAGAGATAAAAAAAGAGTATGAAACTCTAATCCAACAACTCAGCAACCCTGAGTTGATTTCTAATAATAAAGAGAATCTTGAAGAACTTTTAAACAGAAAAAAAACTCTTGAAAAAATTATTAATACAGAAAAAGAAATTAAAGAAATAAAAATTAAAATTGAAGAAGATAAAGAAATTTTAAAAAACCCTAAATATACAGAACTCTCGGACTTGGCTGAACAGGAATTAAAAGAGCTTTTAAAAAAACAAGAAATATTAGAAAAAGAATTAGAAAATTTATTAATTCACAAGGACCATCCTAAACAAAAACAAGAAAAAAATTTGAAATCAAATTCAGTTATTATTGAAATCCGAGCGGGAACCGGAGGAGATGAAGCAGCTTTATTTGTTAAAAATTTATTTAAAATGTATTCGAAATACGCTCAAACTCAGGGCTGGAAGCAGAAAATCTTAGATTCTCATCCCACTTCTTTTGGAGGATTTAAGGAAATAATTTTTGAGTTTAAAAATGAAAATGTCTTCTCTCAAATGAAATATGAAGGAGGGGTGCATCGGGTCCAAAGAATTCCAGAAACTGAAAAAAGTGGACGGATTCACACTTCCACTGCTTCAGTAGCTGTTTTGCTTAAACCTCAAAAAACTCAACTCAAAATAAACCCAAAAGATTTAAGAATTGACCTCTATCGCGCTTCAGGTCCTGGCGGACAACTAGTTAACAAACGCGAATCAGCAGTTAGAATTACTCACTTGCCAACCGGCTTAGTAGCAAGTTCTCAAACCGAAAGAAACCAATTGTTAAACAAAGAAAATGCAATGGCTATTTTGGAAGCAAAACTTTTAGAAAAACAGGAGCAAGAACAAACAGAAAAACTCGGAAACAAAAGAAAAGCACAAATCGGCCAGGCAAAACGCGCAGAAAAAATCAGAACTTATAACTTTCCCCAAGATAGAATCACTGACCATCGTATTAAAAAAAGCTGGCATGATATTGAAGAAATTATGGAAGGAAAATTAGAACCAATAATTAAATCTTTACAAATAGAATTAAAAACCTAAATTAAAACTGTACATATTTCACCCACGACCGCAGGTAAAATATGTACAGCAAATTTTTAAGTATCCTATAAACATTCTCCTCTTCTCTTCTATTTATCTATCTATTCTAATCTAATCTAAAAAATCTAGTAAAACTTTAAACATCCTACTTTAAACATCCTATTTATTATATCCTTGAATTACGAAATAGATTCGTAATTCAAAGTAAATCCAAAATCCAAAGCACTAAACCCTAAACAATATCAAAATTCAAATGTTCAAAACTCTAAACAAGAAATTCTAAGTTCTAAATTCGAAATTCTAAACAAAGTTCTAAATTCTAATGTTCTAAATTCTAAACGTTTATGATTTAGAATTTGTGATTTAGGATTTTGTTTAGGATTTAGGATTTCGGATTTAGAATTTTCTTTCATGGATTTTGAATTTTGGCATTTGGATTTGTTTAGAAATTAGAATTTTAAATTTGGTGCTTGTTTTGAATTATATTCTGTAATTCAAGAATTATATATTTTAAAATTACGATTTTAACTACGACTTTTTGCCATAATTTCCGCAACTTTTTAAAGTTTAAACCAAAACCGCAGGTCAAAAAACCTGCGGTCTGTTTTTCTCATCTCAAATTCCATTAACTTCACGATCGTAAAGATAATGGAATACAAGATACAGCTTAAAAAATTCATATACTCTTTTATATACTCTTTTTTATATACTCTTTAATATACTCTTTCTTTAATATATTCTTCAAAAAATATTCTTTATATATTCTTTAATATATTATCTGTAAGTTTAATAATGTAAAAGATTTTTAAACCTGAAATTATTTAGCTTTAATCAACTCTATATCTTTTTGATACTTTTGAGCCAAAGCTATTACACTTCTTCCGTAAAATTCTTCGTATTTTGACCAATGGGGTCCGGAAAAATAATGCATAGCCGCCCTAAATTCATTTTTTGCTCCGCCCAAATCTCTTAAATATAAACCTGTAGCCAAAAAAGCGTCTTTAATATTCCAAGGGTCTGCAGATTTTCCAGTAATTGCTTTAACTTTATCTCTGTATAAAATCCAAGTAGAAGGAATAAACTGGCCCGGACCCATTGCTCCTCCCCAGCCGTATTTCATTGGGCAGGAAACTAAAGTATTATAAGGATCACGTCCCAATTCTTTGGTTATAGATAAAAATGGCTGAATATCTCTGCTCGGCTTCATTACTCGAGAAACTTTTCTTCCGTTATACGCCACTATCCCCTCTCCTGTTGAAAAATTGGTCAAATAACATTGCCCGACATTCTTTCCTATATTTGATTCCTGAGTTAAAACTGCTAACAAAAAAGCTGGTCTAATCCCAGTTTGAAAAGAAACAAACTCAGCTAATTCTAATGCTTCGCCAAAAGTTGGCGCTTTAGGAACCCCAATTAATTCAAAAATTCTTGCTCTAATCTCCGCCGCTTTTTTTTCAATTTTTTCTTTCTCTTTAATCTGCTTTTGATACTCTTTCTCGGTTAATTTCAAAAAATACTCCTGTTCTTTTTTTGCTTCAGCGCTTCTTTGTTTTTGGAGTGTTTGAATCTTAACCGCGTTTCTCAAATCCTCTCTCTCTTCGTCCAAAGCTTGTTTTTGATTTTCAAGATAAGATTTTAAACTTTTAATATTTTGCAAAAGCTCTTGATTTTTATGACTTAAGACTTCCAAAGCCGTTAAATTATCAAAAAAAACAGAAAGCTTAGATTCTGATAAAAGAATTTCCACGACTGATTTTCGGTCTTCTTCGTAAATACTTCTCAAAATAGCAATCAATTTTTCCTTTGAATCTTTAATTTTTAAAGAAGTTTTTTCAATAGAAGATTCAGTGTCGCTAATTTGCAAGCTAATATCTTTAATCACTAAATTACTTTGGTAAATTTGATAATCCAAGTTTTTTATCTTTTTTCTTAAAATATAAATTTGATTCTGAAGGGTTCTTTTTTCCTGCTTGGTTTTAGTGATATCTTTTTCTATCTCCTCGGATTGTTTTCGGTAATAAGCCTCGCACTTTTCTAATAATTCTCTGCACTCTTTTGAAGAAAGAGTTTCGCATTCTTTCTCAATTTTTTCTATTGATTGGCAAATTTCGTTAAGGTCTTTCTTGTTTGTTTCTTCTGCTAAAACTTTAAAATCTGGCAAAACAAAAATCAAAACCAGAACAAACAAAAAAAATAACTTGGCAATACGAGAAAACATAATTTAAAATGACTAATAGTTTTTATAATAAAAGGAATTTCCTCCCCTTCCTTAGTCCTCCCCCTCCCGAAGGGAGGGGGATATAGGTATGAGAGAGAAAAAATATAAGAAAAAGGAAAGGTCAAATACAAAGATTAAGGAGAAACTCGTCCTAATTGTTAACAACCTGGTGAAACTTTACAATTAGACATCTTTACTTTCTTCCTCCTTTTTTTCTCCTTCTCCTTCTTCCTTCTCTTCTTTCTTTTCTTTTTCTATCTTTTCGGGCTCTACAATCTCTTCCTCAACCGGCTTTTCTAGTTCTTCCTCAACCTTTGTTGGCGGACTAACTAAAGCCACTATCTCCTCTGGTTCCTTCAAAACTTCCACACCTTCTGGTATGTCCAAATCTTTAACCAAAATATTATCTTCAAAACTTTCCAGCTTTCCTATATCAACTTTTATCTCATGGGGAAGATCTTGAGGCAGGGCTTTAACTCCTATTTCTGAAATATTTTTAACCAAGGTTCCATTTAAATTCTTCACTGCCGGCGCCTCTCCTTCAAAAACTAACGGAACCGTGGCTTCTACTTTTTCCTTTAAAGACGGCTGATAAAAATCAATATGAATAATTTTATTGGTTAAGGGATCCTTTTGGATAGCATGAATTAACACTAAAAACTCTCTAACTTTTAATTTTTTGTCCTCATTTTTCGGCGAACAAGATTCAATTTTTAATTTTATCAAAGAACTCTCTCCTGCTTTACTGTAAACTTTTTCAAACTCTTCTAAGTCAACTTTTAGAGCTAAATTTTCTAATTTTGGTCCGTATAAAACCGCAGGCAAAATACTCTTCTCCCTTAGAGAATTTACTTTTCTACCCATCTCTTTTCGAATTTTTGCTGATAAGGTAAGCATAAATAAATTTACGAACTCCAAACGAATTAAAACGAATAATGATACGAATAAGGCAGTTTTTACACAAAACTTACGCAAAATTATTTAACAATAAAAATCATTCAATCTTAAATTCGTTGGAATAAAATCTTTTAGACTCTTTAAAATCTTGTTGAATTTTACATCCAATACAGCAAGGAATCCTAATTCTATGAATCCCTTTTTTTATTTTAGGTAAAGTTGTCATAAATGCTTTTATTTGTTCTTTTTCCATACATTTTTCTGCCACATCAGATTCTGGACAATTTTGATATTTATAACTCTTCCATCCTTTCTTCTCATCCTTTTTCTCTAAAAAATAAGGATAACAAGAAGAAAAACAAACATTTTTTGCAAAATTATTTTTAATTGTTAGTCTTAACAACTCTCCTGACCTATATTCTTTCTTATCAGTAGCGATAATTATACCTCCTGTCTCAGGAATAATTTGTTCTATATCCTGATAAATTTTCCAAGACCGTATTATTATAAATAAAACAGCTACAATTAGAACTACATTAATTAAAAATTTTCTAGTCATAATTTCGATACTAATATACTATTAATACAAATTATACTAATACATTCTTTGAATTACGAAATAGATTTGCAATTCAAGGAAAAAACCAAAATCCAAAACACTAAATAACAAATAAATTCCAATGACCAAAATCAAAACGAATTTAAGCGTAAAACTCAAAACTCAAAGCGCAAAATTACAACTTAAAGCGTAAAACTAATTGAAAATGCAAAATGCAAATCTCAAAAAAGAAAATTCTGAACCCGAAACTTAAATCCTAAACAAAATCCTAAATCACAAATTCTAAATCATAAACATTTAGAATTTGGAACATTAGAATTTAGAATTTTGTTTAGAATTTCGAATTTAGAATTTAGGATTTCTTGTTCAAAATTTTGAACATTTGAATTTTGAAATTGTTTGGGATTTGTAATTTTGGATTTGGTGCTTGCCTTGAATTACATTTTGTAATTCAAGGTAATACATTATATTTATATTATTCGTATCATTAGTATGTATTCGTAATTGGTATCGCGTATTGTTGTTATTGAGAAAATATTTTGGTTATTTGATAAATATCTTTATCAACTGCTTTCTGTCCTTTAACCTTATCCAAAGATAAAGATATAACTTTATTTTCTTTTAAAGCCACCATTTTATTGAATTCTCTTTTAGAAATTAATTCGATTGCTTTTACTCCGAATTTAGTAGCTAAAATTCTATCAAATGCACAAGGAGTACCTCCTCTCAAAATGTGGCCAAGACTTATCCATCTAGTATCTTTTTTAATATTTTTTTCAATTAAATCAGCTATCACTTCTCCGATTCCTCCTAATTGAGGATGGCCAAAAGTATCCCTCTTTTTAGTTTTAAGAACTACTTTGCCTTTTAATTTTGCTCCCTCTGAAACCACAATTATACTGAATAATTTTCCTTGTTTTTCCTTTTGTTTGATATTATCACAAATTTTATTTATATCAATAGGATTTTCGGGAATCAAAATATAATCTGCCCCTCCTGCTATCCCTGCATAAGCAGCAATCCAGCCAAAATCCCTACCCATTACTTCCAAAACCATAACCCTATGATGAGATTCAGCAGTAGAATAAACTTTATCTATAATATCCACCGCAGTTTGAACCGCGGTATAGAATCCAACACAAAAATCAGTCCCCTGAATATCATTGTCAATAGTTTTCGGAATCCCTACAATTGGAATACTTTTTAAAAGCCTTCGAGCTACTCCTAAAGTATCATCTCCTCCGATAACTATCAAGGCCTCCATCTCTAACTCTTTAAAATTCTTAATTACTTTCTTTAATCCATCTTTAACTTTTAAAGGATTAAATCGAGAACTGCCTAATATTGTTCCTCCTTTAATTAAAATTCCAGAAACCTTTTTTTTGTTTAAAATCTCGATATCTTTTTTTATTAAACCTTCCCAGCCATTTTTAATTCCAATCACTTCAAACCCTAATTGTTCTCCTCTTACTACTACTGCTCTTATCGCTGAATTTAAACCAGGACAATCTCCTCCCCCGGTTAAAACTCCCACTTTTTTTAAAATTTGAATAGACATTGCTTCATTTTTAACCTCTTACAACTCTCTAATTTTAAATCTTTTTTCTAGCTTCTTGAGAGTATCAACTAATCCTCCATACTCTAATTCATGTTCCGGCAACATCGCTGAACCGTAGAACCCCTGTCTCCTAACTTCTTGAGCTTCTTCTGATGCCTGACTCCTCACATAATCCCAATAAGGATGGTCAAACACATCAGCAGGTTCAGTTAATTTACCATTTTTTACAGAAAAAGCTAAACAATTTACTGCAGGAGGACCATCAAAAAAAGAAATAGAAGAATTCTTTTTAACCGGCATCAAAGGTCCGACATGGCTTCCTCTCATAAAACCAGAAACCGTAGGAGTTAAAGTGTAAGGTGAAAGAATTTCTCCGGTAGCTGGAAAATTGTATTGAGTTCTAACAAGCATTACTGGATCGTCTTTCCCTACATATTTCCCCGCAATATTATGCAAACGAGTAGTGCTACTTGAAACAATCTGCTCTCCGGTCAATCTAGAAAAAATACTTTCTACCACAAATCTATTCGGGTCTCTTAACAAGGCGGCGATATCATAAGTTTCTTCTGGAGAATTTAACTCAATTATTTTATCTGCCTTAGTATAAGAAACATCCATAATTCTAAATTTAAATCCTTTCTTTATAGAGGGAGAAAGAATAAGTCCGGCAGTATGCATTGGATCAGTAAAAGACAAATATAAAGGAAGATTATATGCACCTGCATCGGTCTTATCCGCGGTAAAAAGAAGAAACGGCTCTGCTTTTCTTTCTTCCATCTCTATCTCTGCTACCGCCGGCCCCATTCCTTTTACATTCTTTGAAAAACTTTCTTTCAGCAAATCCTGACCCGCTCCATAAAGCCCTAATTTTTTAGCTATCTCACTGCCTTTTTTAAAAGCATCCCAGCAAAGCTTATGAATCTTTGGATTCAAGGTTCCCTTGGTATGGGTAGTAAGAATAGCTATATCATCTCCAGTGTAACCAAGGTAAAAATCAATTATTAACCCTTTTCCTTTGGTTTTTATATAATTTCTTACTGTTTCAATAACTTGTTGACTGGGCTTAATATGTCCGCCGATACTTCCAATATCAGCTTTAATAACACTTAAAGTAATTTTCATATAAATTACGAATTACGAATTTATTACGAATGTACGAAATAGAAATTAGTTAATAGAAATTGGAAATTAGTATAGATAGTATAGAAAATTGAAATTAGAAATTAGTTGATTCTTTCTATTTTCCATTTTCTAACTTCCATACGGTTTTCTATCTTCCAATAACTATTTTCTAACTTCTATATTTCATAACATTCGCACAATATTCGTAAAATCGGATTAATTTTTAATTTTACTTCATTAAAACTACAGCTCTAACGAAGTTTACTTAAATTTAAAATTGTTTTAACTACTGTATCTGAATTTAAAGAAATACTTTCTATTCCTTGCTTTACCAAAAATTCAGCAAATTCTGGAATATCACTGGGACCCTGCCCGCAAATCCCGCAATATTTCTTTTTCCGTCGACAAATCTTTATTACTTTCTTAAGCATCTCTTTCACCGCTTCGTTTGTTTCATCCCCTATATAAACTATTTTAGCATTATCTCGGTCAATTCCCAAAACTAATTGAGTTAAATCGTTCGAACCAATACTCATTCCGTCAAATATTTCTAAAAACTCCTCTGCCAAAACAACATTAGATGGAATTTCACACATCACATACACTCGCGGATCAGACGCGGACCTGCTACGCGGATCTAACGCAGATATTAATTTAAATTTTTTCAGCAAAGCCATTACCTTTCTTCCTTCCTCTAACGTCCTGCAAAACGGAACCATTAAACTTACATTTTTTAACCCAAACTCTTCTCTTACTCTTTTTATTGCCTGACATTCCATTTGGAACGCTGGTTGAAAATCTTTATCTAAATATCTACAAGCCCCTCTAAAACCGAGCATTGGATTTGCTTCTTCAGCTTCCTCGAAAAGCTCCCCGCCAATTAAATTCCTATATTCATTAGTTTTAAAATCAGAAACTCTATCAATTACTTCTTTGGGCCAAAAAGCTGCGGCAATCTGGGCAACTCCTTCAGCTAACTCTTTAATAAAATGCTCTTTCTTATCCTTATGCTCAACTGTTATTTCTTCAATCTCTTTTATAATTTTTTGAATTTTAAAATTTTGGATTTTGAATTTATTTTGGATTTTGGATTTTAAACTTCGGATTTCCCTATAGTGATAGAGGGCAAGTGGATGCACTCTAACTTTCTCGGTAATAATAAATTCTTCTCTTGCCAATCCTACTCCGTTATTTGGCAAAAACGAGGTTTTAAAAGCTATCTCCGGAGCGCCAATATTTATCATTATCTTAGTTTTTATTTTCGGCAACTTTCTCAAATTGTATCTCTTAACTTTAAAAACAACCTTTCCCTGATAAATTCTTCCATTTAAACCTTGAGTGCAATCTACTGTAATATCCTGCCCATTCTTCAAAACTTTAGTAGCGTTTAAAGTACCCACTATACAAGGTATCCCCAATTCTCTTGACACTATAGCAGCATGGCATACTTTTGAACCTTCATCAGTAATAATAGCTGAAGCTATACGCATTACAGGCAACCAATCCGGGTCTGTCATTTTTGTTACCAAAACTTCTCCTTTCTGAAACTCTCCTATCTTTGATAAGTTTGAAATTATTCTTACCTTTCCTTGCCCAATCTTGTCTCCAACGGCGATGCCAGTTAAAATCGGCTGTTTTTTAGTTTTAATTTTATATTCTTCATAAGTTTCTTTAATTTTTGAAGTGTGTACGGTCTCTGGCCGAGCTTGGACTATAAAAAGCTCTCCGGTTTTTCCGTCTTTCGCCCATTCAATATCTTGAGGAATTTTATAATGTTTTTCAATTAAACAAGCCCATTTTGCTAAAGTTAAAATTTCTTCATCATTTAAACTGAATTTTAACTGTTTTGCTTTTTCAACAGTTACTTCTTTTAATCCTCCGCTCTTTAAATATATGTATTTTTTATTTTTTCTTCCTAAATTCTTAATAATTATAGGCTTATATCCCTGCGCTAAAGTTGGTTTAAATACATAAAACTCATCTGGGGTAATCTTCCCCTTAACTATCATTTCCCCTACCCCATAAATTGAATTTATCAAAACCACATTCTGAAAGCCGGTTTCAGTATCCAAGGAAAACATCACTCCTGAAGCTCCTAAATCTGACCTTACCATCTTTTGAATTCCTACTGATAAAGCAATTTTTAAATGGTTGAATCCTTTCTCTTCTCTGTAAGAAATTGCTCTGTCTGTAAACAAAGAAGCGATGCAATTTTTAATAGCCTTCAATAAATTCTCCTCCCCAGAGATATTTAAAAATGTCTCCATTTGTCCAGCAAAACTAGCAGTTTTCATATCTTCAGCTGTAGCTGAAGAACGCACTGCAATATCAACATTCTCTTTATTATATTTTTGAGACAATTTTTTATAATTCTTTAAAATTTCCTTTTTTAAGTCCGGCGGAAAACCAGCAGTTAAAATTAAATCTCTAGCCCTTTTTCCGGTTTCTTTTAAACTTTTCAAACTTTTAGGATTAAACTGCTCAAAAATTTCCTTTAATTTCTTATCTATTTTATTAAACTTTAAATAATGCCAATAAGCAGAAGAAGTCAAACAAAACCCATTAGGCACTTTTATCCCTTTTTTGGTCAATTTAGAAAACATTTCTCCTAAAGAAGCATTCTTTCCACCAACCAAAGGAACATCTTTAGAATTAATATCCTTAAACCATAAAATATACTTTTGCGATTTAGATTTCATAAAATAATTATAAAATAGAGTTTTGGATTTAGGATTTATTTATAATTTGGTGTCTTGCGTCGCCTTAACGTTGCTAACAACTTCACTAAGAATAAAAAATTCGCTTTTATACTTACCTTAAATTTTATTTCACATCCTCAAAGTTTATTATACTATTTTTAAAAGATTAAACCAAGAAAAAAGAGTATATTCTAATCTTTTAAAAATTTTTAATATATGAAATATACACAATCCTAAAAAACATTCCAAACAATACACAACATTACCTGTACATATTTTACCTGCGGTCGTAGGTGAAATATGTACTGATAGTTTTGTATGTTTCATCTTTTAACAAAATAACCAAAATAAAAAATCGCCAAAAATTCTTTTGGCAATTTTTTAAAAAAATTTAAATACCAAATCGGATTTTATTAAATAAATTCACTTATACTCACAACTTATTATATTGGCTCACAACTTATATTGCCGGCAGAATGACAATTACCCTCGCCAGCATCCCCTGGATTAAAGTCAACCTCCTCTGCCCTTCCGGCGCTGTCTATGCAATAATACAGAACATTTCCTGCTTTTTTACTATTTAAAATTTTATAAGCACAATATTTCTTTTTATCCGAACTTAATACAATAATAGGATGATTTTTATCAGAAGATTGACTAGCAATATCATCACAAAGAGTCTCCATCTCCTCAAAACTGCAACTAAGCTTAGCATAATCTCCTCCTTCAGATATCATAATTATCTTTGCCACAGCTCTAATCTGGCTCATATCTGCAGTGATTCTTGCATCTTTTGCTCTATTTCTACTGTTAACTATGGTAACTAAACTTATCAGCGATACAAGGGTAATAATAGCTATTACCACTAAAAGCTCAATAAGGGTAAAACCAATTCTTTTTTTATAAATTCTTAATTTTTTTAGCAATCGCAAATTCTTCATCGGTCTTAATTGCTAAAATTTTAGTATTATTTAAAATATTTAGACCTTTATAGATTTTTTCCCTAATTTTTTTTGAACCAAAACCAATTGCTCCGGTAAATATTATTATATCACAGCCATCTAAAATCCCGAAATATGAACCAATATACTTTTGCACACGGTAAACAAAAACTTCTAATGCTAATTTTGCTTTCTTGTTTCCTTTTTCAGCAGCTCTCAGAACCTCTTTCATATCAGCCAACTTACAAATTCCTTTAACTCCTGATTCGCAATTTAAAATATCACTTAAACTTTGAACTTTTAACTTTGAACTTTTAACTAAATATAATAGTATCCCCGGATCAATATCCCCGCATCTAGTCATCATTACCAATCCTTCCATCGGAGTAAACCCCATTGAAGTATCAATCGCTTTGCCATATTTAATTGCGGTAATTGAAGCTCCTCCTCCCAAATGACAGCTAATAATTTTTAATTTTTTTAATGGCTTTTTAACAATTTTTGCTGCTTTTCCTGCTACATATTCATGAGAAATCCCATGAAATCCATATTTTCTAAATTTATATTTCCTGGTTAAGCTCTCGGGTAAAGCATACGTATAAACCTTCTCCGGCAAATTTCTGTAAAATTCAGTGTCAAAAACTGCAAACTGTTGAGACCTCGGAAAAACTTCTTTTGAAACTTTTATTCCTAAAATATTAAATGGATTATGCAAGGGGGCAATTTCATTATACTTTTCCAATTGTTTTAAAATTCTATTAGTCAATTTTATCGGCTCCCTGAATTTTTCTCCTCCGTGGACCACCCTATGACCAATTTTTAAAATCTTATAATTTTTTAATTTATTTAACTCTCTTTTTAAGATTTTTTTAAAGTTTTTAGAGTTTTTTATTAAAATACTGTTTTCTCTTACTAATTTAAGTTCCCTTACTTCAAACAGTTTCCATTTAATAGATTGACTCCCACAATTTAGTATTAGTATCATGTATTAAGCAGTTAGTATTTAAGTATCAAGTTTATCTCAAATTTCAAATATTAGATGTCAAAACCATATGTTAAATGTTAAATCCAAAAAAACAAAATTTGACATTTAAGATTTAGGTTTAAGATTTGACATCTAACATTTGACATTAAGCTACTACTTGCGATTTACTACTAAATATCCTTTTCCTCCCTTGCTTATTCCTGCAGCATTAGCTTCATCTGTGTCAATATGCATCACTAATTTAAACTTTTCATCAATTCTAATTAAAACATTATGAAAAGTTACTGACCTCTTTCCTTTAATCTTTACAGAAACTAAATCTCCATTTTTGAGTTTCAATTTTTTTGCTTTATCCGGACATATGTGAATATGTCTCAAAACAACTATTACTCCTTCTTTAATTTTAATCTTTCCCTTAGGACCAATCAAAGTTAATCCCGGAGTTCTCTTGAGATCTCCTGATTTTCTAATTGGAGGACTTATTCCTAAATAAAAACAATCAGTAAAAGAAAGCTCAACTTGAGTTTTGGCACGAACCGGCCCTGATATTCTTACCTTTGAAATCTCCTTATCTCCATTTTTAATTCTCAAGGTTTCTTTTGCAGCAAACAACAATCCTGACCGGGAAAGGTGTGGAAGGTCTCTTAAATTAGTTAATTGATATCCTTTACCGAAAAGAACTTCTAAATGTTTTCGCGACAAATGAATATGACGAGCTGAAACTTCAATAGGAATAATCATTTTAATTTTTGATTTTTAATTTTTAATTTTTTTTCCAATAAATTCAGCGAACTGCGCCAATCTACAAGCATATGCCCATTCATTATCATACCATCCCACTACTTTTATTAAATTATCTTTTACCATAGTAAGCGATAAATCAACAATTGCTGAAAAAGAATTTCCTCTAAAATCAGAAGAAACTAAAGGAATTTCTTCCACTGCTAAAACTCCTTTAAACTCTCCTTTATCTGCGTAATTTTTAAATGTATTATTTACTTCTTCAGCAGTAGTAGATTTCTCTACTTCGCAAATTAAATCTAAAATTGAAACCACTGGAGTAGGAACCCTCATCGCTATCCCATCTAGCTTTCCCTGCATTTCTGGTATCACCTTACCAATAGCTTTAGTTGCTCCAGTAGTAGTAGGGATAATATTCACTGCCGCCGCCCTCGCTCTTCTTAAATCCTTATGAGGTAAATCTAAAATTCTCTGGTCATTAGTATAACTATGAACAGTGGTCATAAATCCTCTAACAATCTTAAAATTATCTTGCAATACCTTAACAATCGGAGCTAAACAATTAGTAGTACAGGACCCCATATCAACAATATCATCTTTTTCAGGGTCAAATTTCTCTTGATTCACCCCTAAAACATACGATGGAATCTCTTCGCTTTTTGCAGGAGCAGAAATTATTACCTTTTTCGCGCCAGCTAAGAGATGTTTTTTTGCTCCTTCCAAATCTCTAAAAATACCAGTGCATTCCAGCACTATATCAATCCCCAATTCCTTCCAAGGCAACTTCTCTGGATCTTTTTCAGAAAAAATTCTAATCTCTTTCTCCTCTCCATTTTTATCTATTAAAAGATTATCTTCTTTAAAGCTTACCGTATTTTTATAAATCCCGTACAAAGAATCATACTTCAGCAAATGAGCCAAGGTTTTTGAATCAGTTAAATCGTTAATAGCTAAAATTTCTAAATCAGAATGGTTGTCTATAATTCTTTTAAGAGCAGGACGACCTATACGGCCAAACCCGTTAATAGCAATTTTTATCATAGGATACTACGAAATACGAAAATAATACGAATACACGAAACAGAAATCAGTTAACAGAAAACAGAAAACAGTTAACAGAAAAAAAGAAAATGGATTTCGGTTTTCCGTCTTCTGTACGGATTTCAGTTTTTCAGCAACTGATTTCTGTCTTCAATATTCCGTGTTTTCGTATTAAATTCGTAATTCGCTAAATTTGCAATTCAGAAAACTAATTTTCAATTTTTAACAAATCGCAGATTTTCTCTCTATCAAAACCTACTATAATCTCTCCGTCAATATCAATAACCGGCACCCCCATTTGTCCCGATTTTTCTACCATTTCTTTTAAAGCATCTTGATTTTGGGACACATCAATATCTTCAAACTCAAAACCTTTCTCTTTCAAGAACTGCTTTAAAGTACTGCAGTATGGACATATTGGAGTGGAAAAAATACGAATTTTAGCCATAATTTAGCAAATAATTAACAAATTTTTCTAATAAAAATATTATCTGTTACCTGTTATCTGTTATCTGTTATCTGTTATTATCTATTATCTGAAGCAGTGCTGCTCCAATTGCTCCAGCGTAATCCCCTAACCCTGCTTTCTTAATCTTAACATATTTTTTAGAAACAGGCGAAATTATTCTCTTCTGCATTTCTTTTTTAGCGGATTTCAGAATAAACTCCCCTGCCTTAGAAATTCCTCCGCCAATTACAATTACTTCTGGATCTAAAATATTAACTATATTAGCCAATCCAACTCCTAAATTTTTTCCTAATTGTCTATAAATTTCTTGAGCATTTCTATCTCCTCTTTTTGCCTTTTTTTCAAGTTCAAGAGGCGAAATTTTTGTTTTTCTTTTTA
>Ga0164318_10003373_pt1 | contig 15111 bp, 7 predicted proteins | sample GuaBasSedimGuay9_FD_113734 | JGI IMG/M metagenome (GOLD analysis project Ga0164318, IMG submission 113734) | Subseafloor sediment microbial communities from Guaymas Basin, Gulf of California, Mexico - Guay9, Core 4571-4, 0-3 cm | ecosystem: Environmental > Aquatic > Marine > Hydrothermal vents >...
CCATAGGCAGGGCAGACATTGAGACAGGCCGCACACCGGATGCAAAGAAGAACCTCACGAAACTCGGGATCAGCCAAAATTTTTGAACGGCCGTTATCCAGTATGACAAGATGAAATTCTTCCGGCCCGTCCAGCTGGTTTTCTGTCCTGGGACCGCCGATATAACTGACATAACCTGCCATATTCTGGGCAGCCGCTCCCCTTGAAAGAAGGCGGAACAAAACATCATGATCCTCCAGTTTTGCCACCACCCGTTCCATGCCCATGAAAACCATGTGAATTTTCGGCATGGTTGTGGACATTCGGATATTGCCTTCATTGGATACCGTTGTGATATGGCCTGTCTCGGTACAGGCAAGGTTACAGCCGGAAAAACCCATGTCTGCTTTAAGAAATTTTTCGCGTAATGCTTTTCTTGCGGCCTGGGTAAGAAAAGGCGGATCTTCACAATAGGGAATGCCCAGTTCTTTTGTAAACAGTTCTGCCACCTGTTTTCTGGTCTTGTGGATGGCAGGAGCAATTATATGGGAAGGCGGTTCCCCGGCAAGCTGAATGATATACTCACCCAGGTCTGTTTCATTGACTTCAATCCTGTTTGCTTCAAGGACCTTGTTTAAACCGATTTCTTCTGTGACCATGGATTTGCCCTTGACCACCATTTTTACCCTGTTCTTCTGGGCCACTTTCAGGCAATAGTCCGTGGCCTGGGCAGCATCTTGTGCAAAAAAGACTTTTCCGCCCCTGTCCCGGATTTTATCGACCAGAGTTTCCAAAAGAATATCCAGGTTATTGATGGCAAATTCCCTGATTTTATGGGCTTTGAGCCTGAGTTCAGGGCCTTCGGGAAGGTTTTCATAGGCCAGGGCCGTTGCAGGACCCAGCCTGTCCTGGACATTGGAGAGTGCATTTTGCAGCACCGTGTCTTTTATGGCTTTTACTGCATTCTGTTTATAAGACTCTGTATTTATCTCAGCCATTTTGTTTCCTTTACTGGGCCAGCAGTTCTGCAATATGCATAATTTTGATGTGAGACTTTCGCCGGTTCAGCATCCCTTGAATATTCATCAGGCAGCTGATATCACATCCCACCACTGCATCCACTTCTGCGGCCACGATATTGTCAACTTTTTCTTCCAGTATGGCAGTGGAGATATCCGGATATTTTACGGAAAATGTGCCGCCAAACCCGCAACATTTTTCTGAGTTTTCCATTTCAACCAATTGGGTACCCCTGACATTGGCAATGAGTCTCCTTGGCTGGTCAGCCACACCAAGATTTCTTAAAAGATGGCAGGAATCGTGGTAGGTCACCTTTCCCTGAAACCTGGCCCCCACATCCTCAACCTCCAGGACATCCACAAGATATTCAGTTAATTCAAAAATTTTTTCACTGACGGCTTTTGCCCTTTTCTGCCATGGAGAACCATCCCTGAAAAGATTGGGATATTGGTGCTTAACCATGTCCACGCAGGACCCGGAAGGGCAGACAATCACTTTGGCACTCTCAAATATAGTAATAAACCGTTTGGCAGCTATCTTTGCTTCCTTTCGATACCCTGAATTAAAGGCAGGCTGGCCGCAACAGGTTTGATCCAGGGGAATATTAACTGAAATGCCAAGTTTTTCAAAGAGCCGTACCAAGGCCTGCCCCACTTCCGGATACATACTGTCAACAAGACATTGGATGAACAGTGTGATGGTTTTATTTTTGTCCATGATATGAAGCTGCCTTTTAATATAAGTTGATGAGCATAATAAAACGTACCTCTGCTGGTGTAAAGCGTATTGTTAGATTATCCATACGCCACTGATGTATAACTTTTTTGATTTTATATAAATGATTCTGCAATGGCTCTGATTTCATCTCTGGTCAGGCATCTTCCTAAGGCGATGCTTTGGTTTTTTATGTTTGCTGTAATCTTTACCAGTTTTTTTTCATCATAAGTAAACTCTTTTTGATCCAGATATTTTTTTACCAGTTTTTTTCCGCATAAACTATTTAAAAAAAAATGTTCTTCTTCTGCTATCCCGTAAACACCTTCTGCATGAGTACCGGCCACATGGGTTTTAACGGCATCACCAAACACAGGAGTATTGGCAGTCAACAGGTGTTCATTCGTTTGTTCATATACAATGGAATCAATATACTTATAATAGGCTTTAAATGTGTCGATATCATTTGTATTGAGATTTATATCAAATCCCTGATCCTGAAGTGTTTTTACGGTGGTATAAAGATCAGCTATTCCGTTTCTTTCTCCAATGCCCAGGGCAGAAGCCTCCAGTACTTTGCCGCCTGCCAGAATCCCCATCACCGAGTTGGCCGATGCCATGCCTAAGTCATTATGACAGTGAACCGAAATGTCAGCCTTCCCGGTTTTGGAGGATAGTGAATTAATCTTTTCAAAGATCTGGTTTGGGGCCATCATACCTGATGTATCCGGTAGAGAAAGAATATTGATATGATGACTTAAAAAGGAAACGCATTGCTCTAAAATTCCATCATCTGACTTACCGATATCCAGCATGGCTATGGACAGGGCAGCATTGGAATTATGTTTTTTAATAAATTTAATGGTGCTTAAAAGATCATTTAAAATTTGATCAAGCTTGTCCTGTGTTACATCATTTTTGATATGCAGATGAAAATGCAGGTCATTGACGCCGGCGCCGAGTAAAATTTGAGCATCATGGATATTGGCCCTTCCCATGGCCGCAATGCGGATATTATAGTTATTCTTTCGAGCATGCTTTAAAAGCATTCTGACAGCATCGACTTCAGACTCATGGGCAGGGGGATAGCCTGCCTGGCAGATATCAACAAAAAGTTTTTCCTGGAATTCAAGAATGGTTAACCGCTGCTCAGGTGAAAACATTAATCCTCTGTACTGCATGCCTTCCCTGAGGGTTTCATCAATAATGGTAATTTTATTATTTTTCATTGTGTTCCCTTTTTAGATTAAACAGGGACGGATTAAAATATCCATGCTTCAAGTCAGGAAAAAGAAGTGACAACTCTTTTATGATGGTTGCCATTCCCAAGGGTTTGCCGCTGTCTTCAACCGCTGACATGAGACCACAATATTTTTTGGGATCAAAGTTTAAGTTACGCCACTGAATCATATCGATCTTATAGGTTTTAATAAATTCTTTTAATGCGGCAAATTCTTTTTGGGAATCGGTAAATCCCGGGCAGTTAAGATAATTGATGGAGACAAATTTCCCCTGCTGCTTTGCTGTATGGATACTTTTAAGAACATCGGTAAATTGATAAGATCTGGGTCGAAAATAGGCGTGATAACAATTTTCTCTGACAGAATTTAAACTGACCCGCATGGAATCGAGTCCGGCATGGCAAAGCTTTCCTACTTTTCCCGGCAGGCTCGCATTTGTATTCAGGTTGATGGTGCCCTTGTCTGTTTTCTTGCGAACCAGTTTTATAGCAGGCTCAATGGCGTTGAAAGCCGTTAAGGGGTCTCCTTCACATCCCTGGCCGAAACTGACAACAGCATTTTTAACATGGGAAATATGTTCAAGACAAACCTGGGCGATTTCTTCAGGGGTCGGGGTAAAACGGATTCGTTCCTGGCAGGCGCAAAGGTTGTTCTGCGTTTGAAGAGAGATACATCCAAGGCAATTGGCATTGCAGACCGTTGATGTGGGAAGTGGGGCTTCATACCGCTTGAGAAAAAAGTTTTTTCCGGCCGGGCAGCCATATTGCAGGGCACAGGTTTCAAGGTGGCGCATCAACCGGTTAAAGGGATATTTTTTCTGCATCTGATTGACACCCTTAACGATACCTTTATGGGGCATCTGCCTTAGATCCTGTCGGGGTTCTTTGTCCACAAGAATGGCAGCGGATCTGAAGTTATTTTTTCCAAATCCAACGGCTCCATAAGAGAACAATGGCAGCATATCCTTTATTATCTCATCATCATAGGCACTAAAATGCCGGTTCACATAACCCGGTGAGTTAAACACGGCAACCGGGAAGATCTTTTCGCCCGGTTCGAATGGATTATCTTTGATAATTTCAAACGTTTTGTTTGCAATATTATAGACAATGGGTCTTCTGTGGGGCAGCATCATCAGTTCACTGCCATGGGGCATGGGCAGGGTTAGTTCTTTTTTTAATACACTCTTTGTATTGCCCGACATTCCTACGGCACCATACCCTTCCAGTTCAAAAATATCACCGTTTTCTGCCGCAACAACAGCGGTTAGAATATTTTTATTGATGTATCCGATACCTTTTCTCCCATTATCTTAAAGTGTATTAAGCCAGGCTCCGGTCAGATATACCAGATCAATTCTTGATTGCCAATATTCTTCTTTACAGGATTGTAATATCTGACATTCATTACTAAATTTATTAATAATTTATGCAGTTTTTTATATTCGATCTTTCATTTTAGAATAGTTTGATCTATACAAAATAAGCAATTTTAGAAATGGTGAAGAAGATATTGCAGTCTAAATCTATCTAACAACTGATGATCTTTGAGGATTAAAAAAAATGAACGGAAAAACAATGGTTGAAGTTTCCAATGATATTTTGAGCAATACATCTTTTGCAGCAGCTAAACAATCTTTGCTTTTAAAAAAAGAAGTGGTCATGAATTATTCCAGGCGATTCTTCCTTTATCTTATTGTTTTATGCTTCATTTTCGTATTGCCATCTATTGCTTTTTCTGAAGATGACCGTTCAAAAATCCCGATACCGTTTATCAATCCAGCCGGTGATCTATCCGTGTATGAAGAAATTTACCATAAGCCGGATCTGTCTAAAGAGTTTGAATTGCAGGACCCTGACGGCAAGGCAGTTCAGATAAATGCCCGTGGTGAATACTGGTACATGAGCATGGCTGCCGGCAACGATGCTGATGAAATGAAAGAAACCTTGCTGTCCTATCTTGACTCGATCAATGCGTCAATCCATATAGACAGGGAAGATACCATTATTTTTTCTGTTAAAAATGGAGAATCTGAGATCTGGTGGGGATTTGCAAATTTGAGAAGTTATCTGGAGCTTACCGTTATCAAAGAAAATTATCTAAAACCAGGTAAATCTCTTACATTTAAAATGGGTAAAGATGGCAAAGCCGATGACTTTTTTTATATCGATATCCCGGGAAATACATTCAACACTCTTTTTGTCACCGTACCTGACGGTACGATTAATCTGCACGCTAATGTGGTAACAGGTGCCGGCTTTTACAGCAAGAGCAGAGACCACTCATGGGTATTGGATGCAAAACGGGGTTCGCCTCTGATGATAGACAATCTTCCCCAGGACAAGGGTAAATGTATTTTCCACCTGTCCCGGTATTATGATGCGCCTTTTACACAAGTCACTATTCGTCTGGTTGAAAATTCAATTCATGTACCATCCGTTAAAATGGGTGAAACGGTTGGAGCCCTGCGGATTAAGAATGTACCGTATGGTTGGGCAAAGATTGAGCCCGAATATGTCAAAGGCGGCGTTTCAATAGAGCACCCGGAATACCCGGGAGGGCATGGACTGTTTACAAACGGTGACTTAACTCCCAGCGGTGATATCTATATGAGGGTACCGGCAGGATTGTGGAAAGTGGTTGTGCAGCCCCGGGATCAAACATTGGCGGATGTTCTCCAGGCACGTCATATTCCGGTAAACTCAGGCGAGGAGACAGTGCTCCAGTGGCCGTGGTCCATGACCAGTGTTTTTGGTGTCACAGGTGATGGTGGTCTCAAAATTAATGATGCATTCGCTAGCTTAGTTGACGGAAATATTGCAGAAATTACATTCAGCCTTTTGGGCAAAGATGCTGAAGGTGTGAAACCTGACAAGAAAAATATAGAAATTCTGGAAGGTGGTGTTGCCACAAAGATCCTGGATGTCAAACCGAGTAAAACCCCCATGGATGTCGTACTGCTCTTAGATTCATCCGGGTCCATGAAGGGCCAGATGAAAAAAGCCCTTGTTGCTACACAAAATTTTGTAAAATCATTGCCGGACAATGCTGTGATCCGTGTTGTGGATTTTGATACAAAACCCAAACTTCTCAATGGAACCACCAAAGAACAGGTATTGGAAAGCCTCAAGGCAGTCAAAGCTAACGGAGCTACTTGTCTCAACGATTCTGTCCTGCTGGGTCTGGATATGCTTAAGGATTCAAAACGGCCGGCTCTTTTGCTGTTTACCGATGGATTTGATGCCAACTGGGATGACAGTGGCCCCGGCAGCAAGGCAAATAAAAAAGAAGTACTCAATGCTGTCCCTAAGGCCGAAATTCCGGTTTTTACCATAGGTTTCGGGAAAAATCATGACCGTGACACATTGCCCAGGATTGCATCATTGTCAGGCGGACAATACTTTCCTGCAGATAATCAAGACGCCCTCAGGGAGGTATTTTCTCTTATTAACAGCAATCTGGGCAATACCTTTGAGGTGACATATAGCCGTCCTGAAAAGAGCAGGCCTTCAGATGTACCTGTCATAAGCTATGTGGTCGATGTCAGTGGGTCCATGGATGTTCCCCTGCCGGATGGAAATGGATATCGTAATGACAAAATAGGAGAACTCCTTCATAATTTTATTCTGGGTCTTCCCGATACTGTTCTAGGCCAGGTGATCAGTTTTGACGGCGCCATATATTTTAACCAGGTGATGACGGATCGCAAAGCTGATTTGCTGCGCAGTATCAGCATGCTGCGGGGAACTGCCGATGGTACTGATATTCTTGGTGCCGTAAACGCAGCTTTAAAAGCTCAGGCAGCAGTACCATCGAATAAACGAACCATGGTTTTTATTACCGATGCGGCTCTTGAGCCGGAAGCAGATAACCGCAAGTATTTTGAAACGCTACTGGGTCGTTTAAAGGATGAGAACATCCGATGCCTATGGATTGGGATCGGTTCCGATCTTGATGAGAAAGCTTTTAAGCATGCCGCCCAAAAAACAGGAGGGCATTATGTGATAACCGAAGACCCTGAAGCCCTGACATCTGCTTTTACCGATTTAACAAATGACATTCGTCAGGATAAAGAAAAAGCCGGCAGTATCAAGACGCTGCTCCAGTTGACGGTAAAACATCGTGATAAATCAGGTCAAAATTTTGCTTTCGCCAATTCTAAACAAGTTAAATTTTCTGCGCTTAAAACTGATAAAAACGTGGAGATACCGGCAAGTATTGCCTTTGATTTTAAAAAACTTGAATCCCGCTATAATGGGGAAATCGCAGATCTGGTTACCGGAGACAGTGTGCCTGTCCGGGATGCACAGATTTTAAAGCGACTTCCCATCGGGGTGACAGGAGCTAACAACGCCGCTTCCATTAAAGTCAAAGAAGCACTTTTCCTGAACCGGCTGCATGGTGTTACAGCCCCATCGGATAAGCGCTTTTTAGCCCTGACCATGGAGATGAAAAATATTCTTCCGGTACAGGATGTCAGGGTTTACAAAAACGGTGCCAATCACCCGGCGGCCTGGCTTGGCAGCAGTGAAGCCACCAAAGGTGAACTCAAAAAAATGGTTCCCACCTATCTGATTCCGGATCTGAAACGGCATCTGTTTCTTCGCTGGAATAAATCACAGATGGTAACACTTTCTCCTGCTACGTGGCTGACATCAGCTCCATTGACTGTTCCGGGAGAAGATGCCGTGGCCCTTGGTCCGCAAAAACCTGTAAAGGGTACCTGTGTCTATCTTGTATCTGCAGAGGCCATGGATCAATTATCCCTGCATTTTTATGACATGAACTACGGCCATATGGATATTCCCCTGGTGGGTGCCATGCCGGATGTGGCTGAACATCTCAGCGCGTTGCCGCCAAAACCGCCAGTAGAGCTTTCTGATGCGTTCAAAATAGCCCTGCGTGAGGTGAAGGATGTTGAACAGATCAGTGGTTTCAAAGCCGGCGATGACATGGTATTGCGTATAGTTGAAGCTGATTTTATCTCCAAGGTTCAGGCATTACTTGATGTCAGCCCGGCTAAACGGTTTTCCCTTAGATTGATGACACCAGAGGGCGCGCTTCATATTCCCCTTCATAATTCGACATCCTTGCTGCCTCTGGGATTTATGAGTCCCACAATGCTCTCACCGGGTTCATCAAACCGTATTCGCCTTGCATTCCGGATACCCAAAGAAATTGCAAAAGATACCAAAGGAGAACTGGTCATTGATTTGAAGGGCAGCGGAGTTGTGATCGCCCTGGGTAAAAAGGACCAAACTCAACCCAAAATACCACTAGTCAAAAATCTTATATCCGGCAATGGGATTGACCTTAATATCAATAAAATCGGTACCGTGGAAGATGGGGTTACATACCAGGTTGTGGACATCACTCTTTTTGATAAAAAGGATGGAGAATCCACAAGCCTTTCAAATGCCTTTATACTAAAACGCAAAGGATTTAAAGGTGAACCAGACGGCGGAGCACCCCTGCGAACCCCTGAGGAACTGACAACAGCCAAAGGACTGTCTGGTTTCGCATCCGGCAACAGTCTGTCACCGCCTGGCATGTTGTACCCTGACCGGGAGACAGAGAACCGTATTTTTGGATTCACTGATAATACGATTGTTCCGGATGGCCAGCATCTTAGAGGTATTTTGTTGTTTCAACTACCGGGAAGTGACAACAACCCATCGGACTGGCAGCTTGAATCACCGTTTTTTAAATCACTTAACCTGGACATGCAGCCGACGGCTTATCAACAAGAAAACCTGCTGGCAAAACGCCTGCAGATCAACATTGACCCAGGCTCAAATTACGCTGTGGCACTTGAAAAAGCCCTGATCAAAGTTACCCGTGAAAGAAAGGCGCTAACATTTGAAAAACCAGGGAGAATAAAGGCTTATAGAACAGATCTTGAAAATTCAGGTCCGCCGGTAATGGAGGTTCCTGTACCGGAATTTACAACTGCCGGCAGTAACCTGTTTAAGGATATTCGGGATATCAAAACCCTCAAAGCGCGCCTGACAAATGTTCGCTGGCTGCCCACTCAGCGTGATTATGCCTGGGCTCATCGTTTTTCCCCGGAAGCGGTTTTAACCCAGAACTGGGGTACAGAAGGAGACCTTGCCCGGATGGCGGAGATTGTGTTCTCCCGCCAGGGTACCAAAACCCGTCGTGAATATGTAGACTTGACGGATGAGGGACGAAAAGCTCTTGCCAGACTATGCGGATTAGAACAGATCGAAATGAGCACCCTGCCTGCCTTAATGTATTATAATGAACAAGGCGGTAAACATCTTTTTGTGGCACCGTTTATGAAAGATCTACGGAACATTAACGGGTTTGTAACTGACAAAGGAAAGGACGACGTCGATGTCGCAGCTGCCACCGGGTCCATTAATGTTTCACTGTTGGTTGTACCAAAAGAAGAAAATGCCCGGGGAACAACCGGTGATATGGGGTCGGCCCTGGCCGGTGAAGACGAGGTAGGTGCCGGTGAATGGATTAAGGTATTTTACCATTCTCCGGAACTGCCATCATTGAGCCAGGGGGCTGTGGATATAGGCTTTGCCGTTGTTGGTTATAAGAAAGGTCCTTTGATTACAGCGATTTTTGATGGTAATAAAAACAGGATGATCGGACAGGAATCGATCGATACCGGAGACTTTAGAGTTGTGGGTGGAAAAATTGAAATTAACCTGGGCACAGATGACATGGTTCATGAATTCCACCTGTCCGGCAAAGAAAAAATTACTGATTTTTTCCACACTCTGGGACTCAATTTGCCTGATCTGAGTGAAACTGCTGCCCAAATACTGGACCAGAGAATGAAAGCCGAACATAAAGATTCTGATACACCGGATGATCTTTCCGGACTCAAATGGTATACCCGTCATAAGATCTACCCGTTTATTATCGCCCAGACAAAATTTGAAGACGACCTGGCTGCCGGGTTAAAACTGGTTACCGGTCGGGTTGTTCATCCGCGAGCGATCCTGGTCACCGTCAGCCGAAAAACAATAGACTCGCCTGTGGTAACCCGACTGGATCTGCAGCAGATCCATAACGATATACACAAGGGTTCAGAAAAAGACCGTGCAGCTTTCAACATTGCCAGCGGTATTTTCTGCTCACAGCTGGAAGAAAGAATTCTGGGTGAGGAGTCCATCGGATATTTCGGTTTATTAAAACAATATCCTGAAGGTACCAAATTAAGATGGCTGACACCAGGAGATCGGGACAGCCTTTATGATCAGATGCGTGAACTGAAGTATCCGAAACGTGTTATAAAGCTGCTTGAAGCTTCCCCCAATACGGTTCTGTTTCCCTCCAGCCCTGCAATTTTTGACGGGAAGCCCCGGTGGGCATGGCTTGAAGTTGATCCGTATACCTTTAGAACCATCACTGTCCTGGATAATGGAGACCACGGCAGTATGACGGAAAAAGCCATGACTGATTTTGGCAAGGATGCCATGAGTTACCTTGGCGGGGGCATGATGGGGGCGGGTATGTCGGTGTGGGGGGTTAGTGGTTTTTCATTGATCACTGATGATTATAAATTGATTTTAAAGGAAGCCCGGGCATTTGTAATGGGGCTGGGGGAAATGTTTTCCCAGAACAAGACCCTGGGACCTGGTGATATCAGCTGGGATTTGGGAAAATTACCCCAGGGAAATTACTCGGGTAAGTTTAAAAACTATAAAGAGATGTTTGAAGCACCCAAAGCAGAGTTGGGCGGATTCTCCCAGGGTTTCAAAGACGGTGTGGCAGCCTATTTTTATATGGCACAGTAAAGGGCCGGTATGCAGATATGTTCCGGCCCCTTGCGATGAAAACAATCCAGGGATTGATACAAAATCTGATAGCTATTCTTTTTGTTTGCCGAATATATTCATCATCTGTTTCATCTGCTCTTGTAATTCGGGTGTCATTTGATCCTGACCAGTGGACGTCGGAGCAACGGGAGCTTTACCCATTTGAGAACCAGAACCCGCACCCATATTAGAACTTTTCGGGTGGGTGCCGTCCAGGAGCGCTTTAATAATGGTTTGAGCCCTGTCCTGCATCATTTGATCTACTTGTTTATTATGTTCAAACTGAATATTTTGCGGCAGTTTGAACTTGGATGATGCGGCACTTTCTTTCTTAATACTGGTGACAGTCTGGTTCATTTTCATCCCCATATTGTCCCCTTTGATTTTCAATGGCAGATCAGTTCCGCTGAACAAATACGCAGTAGTACCCGGCATGCTCACTTTGTCACATTGGTAACCCAGAATTTTTTCAACATTTTTTTCAAGTGTTCCATCCATCCCTTCAATGGTTGAAACACCAAGGGTTTGCGCATTTTTAACCACTTTTTTCTGTTCGGCCTTTGAAAGATTATTAAACTCCTGAATCAGGAATTTTTTTGGGTTGGCTTGTTTGGTACCCGTGTTTTCAATTAGGTCAATGGTATATTCCCAATCCGGTGTAGTAATGATGGTTTCCTTTTGTGGTTGTTCCATACCGAACATTTTCATGGATGTGTCGCTGTATTCAGCTGTTGTTCTGCCATAATCTTTAATATAAATAATCTTCTCACCGTTCAATGTGCCGGAAATTTTATACTTAATGACAGCATTTTTAAAAGGAAGTTTTGTGTCCCACGGATTTTCCAGAGCAAATGCGGATGATGCAAATATTAAAACAATTAACAAAGGTAAAATTTTTTTCATTTTCATCCCCTTATTTTGTGATGTGAGTAAATTCATATTTCAATAAAATAGTATTTGTATTGTAATGGTCTGGATAAATCAATCAAATAAGCCAATTTGGCATTCATTTATTTTACAATAAGATAAATTTATTAATATTTGTCCTGCATTTGGAATGGGACTTTGTGTTATTTTCACCTCATCTTGACATCACCGAACAGATGATATAGAAAATTATAACATATTGAAATTATGTATAAATAGTTAAGATGATCAAGAGTTATAAAAAGAAATGGTTTCAAAAATAAGAATGGCTGGTAATTCAATGATATCCGGGCGAGTGGTTCAAGGAGCACAAAAGGCTGAATTTTTCACAGAATTTGCCTGGGTGAAAAAGCAGTGCCTTGAAAAGTTTGGATTTATTCCTTTTCCCGGAACCCTTAATCTTGAAATAAGGACATCCGTGGTTGATTTCTTAGAAGGTTTGTCAAATGAAATATGGCAAGAACTGGCTCCGCCGGATCAAACGTTTTGTTCATCAAAAATTCTGCCTGTATCAGTCGGACAGATAAAAGGGGCATTGATCCTTCCCGAGTCCGATGCAAATATCCACGGCAGTGATGTGATTGAAATCCTGGCACCGGTAAAGCTGCGGAATGCTTTAGGGTTAAATGATGGAGATATGGTCACGGTTACACTGGGTAATAGCATGCCAGTTTCTGTGCCTCAATTTAGTGTGGATGCGGTTCTGTTTGATCTTGACGGCACCTTGATAGATTCCATCGAATCCTATTACCGCATCGTGGAAATTGTTCTTGAGAAGATGAAATTTCCAAAGGTTCCACGACAGACCATTTTAAAGGCAGCCCAAAACGATGAGTTCAACTGGGATATGGTCCTGCCGGATGTGCCGGGGCAAACGAGAGAAAAAACTGCCAAAAAGGCCTGGCAGATGATCGAAAAAATCTATCCGGACATGTTTTTAAAAAATGTCAGGCCTTTTCCCGACACCGGCAACGTGCTTCGGCAACTTCATGATTGCAATATCAGGATTGGGATTGTGACGTCAACACTACAAAAAAATATGAATGATAAAATGAAAATTCTGGATCAGACCGGGGTTTCAGATCTGATTGACGTGGTGATCTGTGCCGGGGATACTGAACGTAAAAAACCATTTCCCGATCCGTTGATCCTGTGCAGTGACCGGATGGGTCTTGAATCAGGCCGGTGCATATATGTGGGAGACATGGGTATTGATATTTCTGCAGGCAGGGCTGCCGGGATGAAAACTATTGGCGTTGTGACAGGATTTGAAACCCGTCAGGATCTGGCAGAGAACAAACCAGATGCGATTATTGATTCTATTTCAGATTTGCCTGGATTATTGGGACTGTAGAATGTTATATTAATTTTTTTATTTAAAAAGGATTGGATAGAAAGATATGTGTTTAGCTGTACCGTCTAAAATTATAGACATTAATGATCAGATTGCCAGAGTGGATGTGGATGGTGTCATCCGTGAAACCAGTATCATGCTCATAGATGATGCGAAAATTGGGGATTATGTCATTGTTCATGCGGGATTTGCCATCAATAAGGTTGATGAAGAGGCTGCGCTCCAAACTTTGGAAGATATGCGCAATATCCTGGCAATGGAAACCCGGCAGGCCACTGATTTGAATGATCATCTTTAAATCTCAATGAACGTGTCGATGGCAGCAAAAAAACTGGAAATCAGCGGTGTGGTTCAAGGTGTTGGTTTTCGACCCTTTTTATTTGTCCTGGCCAAAAAATATCATTTAAAAGGTGAAGTCTCCAATACTTCCGGCGGCGTGCTTGCTATTGTGGAAGGAACACTGGATAATATTAAAAGATTTATCCGTGATATTTATGATAAAAATCCGCTGCTTGCGTCTGTGACACATATTGAGTCCTCTGACACGCAGGTTCAAAATTTTTCTTCGTTTCAAATTGTAAAAAGCCGTGCTTCCAAAAGCCGGGCAACTTTAATTTCTCCTGATGTAAGTATTTGTTCAGACTGTCTTACTGAAATGAAAGACTTTAACGACAGGCGGTATGAATACCCGTTTATCAATTGCACCAACTGCGGCCCGCGGTATACCATTATTGAAGATATTCCCTATGACCGTCCCAAAACATCCATGAAACATTTTAAGATGTGTGCGGTCTGTCAGCAGGAGTATGATGATCCGCTGGACAGAAGATTTCATGCCCAGCCCAACGCGTGTCCGGACTGCGGTCCCCGGGTTTTTTTAACAGACAATAAGGGTAAAAGGATTGATTCGGATTCAAAAAATGCCGTCACACTTGCTGCACAGTATTTAAGCCAGGGTAAGATTGTTGCGGTAAAGGGGCTTGGCGGGTTTCATCTGGCCTGTGATGCGTCCAGTAAAAAGGCTGTAAAGCGATTAAGACTAAGAAAAGCACGGCCCCATAAACCCTTTGCCCTGATGGCTGAATCAGCATCCCGCCTGTTTGATTATGTCCATGTAAGTCTAAAGGAAAAACAACTTATAGAATCCTATCACAGACCCATTGTTCTCTTAAACAAAAAGCAGACAAAAAATAATCATGGACCGGTATTGGATGTGGCTCCTTATAATAAAACGTTTGGGGTCATGCTGCCCTATACACCCTTACACTATCTGCTGCTTGAAAAGGGACCTGATATTCTTGTGATGACCAGCGGCAATCGTTCAGGAGAGCCGCTTTCCATTGACAATGAAGATGCTTTGGATGCATTCTCTCACATTGCTGATTATTTTTTGCTTCACAACAGGGACATCTATTTCCGGGCAGATGATTCCATTGTAAGGTTTCAGGCCGGTGAGCAAAGATTTATTAGAAGATCCCGTGGATATGCCCCTCTGCCGGTTCTTTTAAATAAAAAAATGCCGAAGATTCTTGGATGCGGAGGCGGGCTCAAGAGTACGGTCTGCCTGACCCGGGACAATTATGCATTTTTAAGCCAGCATATCGGTGATCTGGATAATGTGAAGGTATACGGCTTTTTTAAGAACAGTATAGATCATTTAAAAAATATCCTGGATATTCAACCGGATATCATTGCCCATGATATGCACCCGGGCTATATGAGCACCGATTATGCTACTGCACAAAAAGATGTGAAAAAGATAGCTGTTCAGCATCACCATGCCCATGCCGCAGCCTGTATGGCAGAAAATGATCTTGATGAAGCAGTCATTGCCATAACCCTTGATGGCACTGGATATGGAACCGATGGCCATATCTGGGGCGGAGAAATTCTTTTATGCACACACAAAGCATTTAAAAGAAAAGCACACCTGTCATACATTAAAATGCCGGGTGGTGATGCTGCTGTTCTTGAACCATGGCGCATGGCAGCGTCGGTTCTTTATCAGGCCTTTGGAAATGATTTTTTAAGTCTGGATGTTCCCTATATAAAAGAGATGCAAAAAGAAAAACTCTCC
>Ga0164318_10003374_pt1 | contig 15110 bp, 13 predicted proteins | sample GuaBasSedimGuay9_FD_113734 | JGI IMG/M metagenome (GOLD analysis project Ga0164318, IMG submission 113734) | Subseafloor sediment microbial communities from Guaymas Basin, Gulf of California, Mexico - Guay9, Core 4571-4, 0-3 cm | ecosystem: Environmental > Aquatic > Marine > Hydrothermal vents...
CACATTTTGCATTTTTTTGTTCCAACATATTTATGTGCATCTTCTTCCGCAAAAACGGAGACCGTCATAAAAGCTGTTAAGATTGAGATAATCAAAACGATTGCAGTTAATTTTTTCATTTCACACCTTTCATTTTTTGTTATAACTTATACAGTTAGTCATACCACTTCTTTCAATATTTTTTGAAAATATCGCCAGAAAGGCATATAGTCAAGGATAAAAAGATACAAATTTAACGGTTAGAAATATTAAGAAATATCTTGATAATTCTTTAAAAATCAGTAGTTTATCTTTTGGATAAGTATGAGAATTTTAATTGTAACACAACATTTTCCTCCTGAAAAGGGGGCTGTCAGAAGGCTTTTTGAATTTGCCCGGCTTTTTGTGAAAAAGGGTATAGATGTCACTGTTATGACGGCTATTCCTAATTATCCCGATGGTATTGTACCAGAAGAATATAGGGGTAAGTTATTTTATAAAGAAGTCATAGATGGCGTCAAGGTTTATCGTAGCTGGGTTTTACCTGCATCTAACAGCCAACCCAAAAAGAGGATGATGGGTTTTATAACTTTTTTGGTAACTACAATTATTAATTCTTTTAGAATTAGTAATAAATTTGATATTGTTTTGGCATCAACCCCGCCGGTTACATCCCCGGTTATTGGGTGGATATTGAGCCGATTTAAAAGGGCTAAATTTGTAATTGAAGTAAGAGATTTGCAACCGGAATCATCGGAAGATTTTGGAAATTTGAATCAATCAATTTTTACCCGTTTGGTGAAATGGGTAGTGCATTCTCTTTATAAAAAAGCTGATAAAATTGTTGCAGTTACAGATGGAATTGGTCGGTTTATGGCTGATATTGGTATTCCCGCAGAAAAAGTTGATGTGGTAAAATCTGGCGTCAGTAACGAATTTATTGCTTCGAATACTAATGGAATTCGCAAAAAATTTGGCTGGGAAGAAAAATTTTTGGTTTTATATTCTGGTACTTTAGGTTGGGTTAGGCCGCTTGAAACTGTAATAGAAGCGGCTCGGAATTTAGCAGATCAACCGAAAGTGCATTTTGTTTTTATTGGTGAAGGGCAAAAAAGGAAAGCTTTGGAAAATATGGTAAGGGATTACGGATTAAAAAATGTAAGCTTTGTTGGGGGGCAACCCTTAGAAACAATTCCGTATTTTCTTAAATCAAGCGATGTCTTGGTTGATTGCTTAAAAGAAGTTTCTGTTGCTCGTTTAGCATTTCCTTCAAAGATGTTTGAATATATGGCTTCTGGTCGTCCGATTGTTTTTGGCTCTCATTATGGTGAAGCTATCGAAGAACTGAAAATTGCCGGTGGGGCACTAACATATTCCTCGGATTCTTCAGAGCAATTATCGGATTTAATTATGCAGTTAAAAAATGGTTCGATTGATGGTGATAAATTAGGCAGGGATTATCATGAGCATATAAAGCTTAATCACCGTCGTGAAATTTGGGCGGAACAATATTATAGTATTATCTCTAATATTTAATTTTTCATTCTTTATCTTTATTATTATTTTTTATATATTTAGTCAATTAAACATTGAACTATGGAGAGAAAATGGGCACAACTATAACTACTCACGAAGAAATAAAAAATATATCAATTAATGATTTACCGGATTTACTTATTGGTGCTGATACTATTGTTCCCACAATGCATGGTCAGGAAAAATATATTAATTTTGATAATGCCGCTTCGACTCCTACTTTTCAACCTATAGCAGATGCTTTGGTTTCATTTCTTAAGTGGTACTCAAACGTTCATCGCGGTACCGGTTTTAAATCTCAATTAGCCAGCTGGGCTTTTGAAAAATCAAGAGATATGGTTGCAGATTTTGTGAATGCTGATCTTAATAAACATGTTGTGATTTTTACCAAAAATGCAACTGATGCAATCAATAAATTATCAAGGCAAATAAATTTTTCCGATGACGATATAATTCTTACATCACTTATGGAACATCACTCTAACGAGCTTCCGTGGCGTCGTGCCGGCAGAGTAGAACATGTCCAGATAGATGAAGATGGATGTATCAGTAAAGATGATTTTATGGCGAAAATTAAAGAGTATGGTTCACGAATTAAATTAGTTGCCATAACCGGTGCCTCGAATGTTAGTGGATATATTACTGATATAGATTTTTTTGCCCGTGAAACTCATAAGATTGGTGCCAAAATAATGCTTGATGGGGCTCAATTAGTCCCCCATCGTCCGGTCGATATGAAACCAAACGATCCAGAATGTTACCTTGATTATCTTGTATTTTCTGCACACAAGATGTATGCTCCTTTTGGAGTTGGTATATTGGTTAGTGACAACAAAACTTTTGAAGAAGGTGACCCACAGGAAGTAGGCGGTGGTGTTGTTGATATTGTTACATTGGAAGAAGCGTACTGGACAGACCTTCCCGAAAAAGAAGAAGCCGGAACTCCGGATATAGTTGGTGTTGTTGCTTTAGCTAAGGTTATTGAATTGTTTAAATCTGTTGGATGGAAAGATATTATCGATCATGAATCAGAATTGACCGCTTATGCTCTTAACAAATTTAATGATATTAAAGGCTTAACAATTTACGGCGATACAGATCCGGCAAATGCATCAAATCGTCTTGGGGTAATTTCTATAAATGTTGATAATGTCCCTCATGCTTTGGTAGCATCTATATTAAGTTATGAAGGTGGGATAGGTGTTCGTTCCGGATGTTTCTGTGCTCATATTTATGTGAGAACTTTACTTAAGGTTGATATTGAAAATTGTAAAACATTGAAAGAAGAAATTCTTGCTCGGGACAGATCAAATTTACCGGGAACAATAAGAATATCATTTGGTATTTATAATACAAAAAAAGAAATTGACCGACTGGTTGAAATGCTTCAAAAAATTATCAATGGTGATTATTATAAAGGATATATACTTAATAAAGAAAAAGGAGAGTATGTTCCTGATAATTTTGAATTGAATTTCGAGGATTATTATAAAATTTAACTTCGCATGAAAAATGCTGTTGTATTAATTAAGCACAAGTCTAAGTTTCTCTATCCGTTAATTCTATCTAAGGGCGATATTGTAAAAACCGGAGATGAAGATGATGAATTTCCGGGATGGATTTGGTGTACAACATCAGATAAAAATTCCGGTTGGATACCTAAGGCATATCTGGAAATAAACAATAATAGCTCAGTTCTTAAAAAAGATTATAACGCTACAGAACTAAACGTTGATATTGGACAAATTCTAAAAGTCTTTTTTGAAGATGCTGGTTGGGCTTGGTGTGAGGCAGAAAATAATTTAAAAGGCTGGGTGCCGGTTAATAAAATTAAATATTTTAGCTGATAAAAGATTAGCGGCTCCATAAATATTCTATTAAGTTTTTCATTGATTACGCAAAATTTCAAATAATAAAAGACAATAAATATTGTCTTTATTAATTCAATATGTTTTGATTGATACCGATATTCTGAATAGTTATTGTAATTATAAATAATGAGGTAAGTGATGGCAAATATAAATAAAATTAAGGGCGTAATAGGAATTTTAACTGGTGGAGGGGATGTCCCGGGTTTGAATCCGGCAATTAGGTCCATAACGTTTAGGGCTTTGCGCGAAGGGTACAAAGTTGTTGGGATAAAACGGGGTTGGGGTGGATTGATGAGCATAATCCGTGATGAAGAAGCTGATAATAGTGGTAATTTTAAGTTTTTAACGGAAGAAATCGTTAATAAGGCGGCTCGTACCGGAGGAACATTTTTACATAGCTCAAGAACCAATCCAAGTAGAGTTGGCAAAATGAAAGTTCCTGAACATTTGCAAGATATTTATACCGATGAAATAAATGATCTTACCGACGAAGTTTTGGCTAATCTGGATTTTTTGGGAGTAGATTATCTTATCCCTATCGGTGGCGATGACACTCTCAGTTATGCTGTACGCTTATATCAGGAAGGGGTCAAAGTAATTGCAATGCCGAAAACTATGGACAACGATGTACCTGGTACTGATTATTGTATTGGTTTCTCTACTTGCGTAACCAGAACAATCCAAATGACAGATAGTTTACGAACATCGGCAGGCTCCCATGAGCGGTTCTTGGTTGTAGAAGTATTTGGTCGTTATGCCGGATTTACCGCAATGCTACCAACTATGGCAGGAGTGGCACATAGGTGCGTTATACCAGAATATAAATTTGACATTGAACTCCTAACAGATATGCTCACCCATGATCGCAAAAAAAATCCAAGTAATTATTCAGTAGTTATTGTATCCGAGGGTGCTATGTTTGAAGGTGGTGAAATGGTATTTAAAGATATGGAACGGGATGCTTATGGTCATGCAAAATTGGGTGGGGTGGGTGATTTGGTTTCATCAAAATTAAAAGTGTTATCACCTAAATATAATAATGGTACTCCAGTAAATGTAATAACTCAGAAATTGGGTTACCTTGTAAGGGGAGGAGCTCCGGACGCTATTGATTCTATCGTTCCGATGGCATACGGTAATCTGGCTTTTGATTTGGTTCTGAAAAATGTGCATGGACGTTTAGTAGTTTTAAGAAATGGCAGATATGATAATTCTCCGATAGATGTTGTAACAAGTTCCAAAAAATTTGTTAATATTGAAAAACATTATAACACGAAACGTCTTCGCCCGATTTACAGTTCATTTGAAATGAAACCATTATTCATAATGACCAGCGAATAAACGGAGGAAAGTTTTCCTGTAGGGAAAGCCTCGAAGAGGCTTGCCTTGTTGTATAACAATAAAAATTATTGTGAATAATATGATAAATAACAGAGTAGGTTTCTTCGAAATCTCCCATACTTGGGGAAAAATTATCTTAAAAAAAATTAAGATTTAGAAACTTTTACGGGTCGATCAAGTTCTGTTCTGACTGCTGCTCCAATAACTTTTTTCGTAATAGGTTTCTTTACATATGCCCCGGCACCCAATTTTTGAACCTCAAAAACTCTATCAGACTCTGAATATCCCGATAAGATTATTGCCTTTTGGTCAGAATTAATCTCAAGTATCTGCCGGTATGTCTCTGTTCCGTCAATCCCATTTGGCATAACCATATCAAGAATCACGAGATTCTGCGGATTTTCCCTTAAGAATTCAACAGCCTTTTCACCATTTTTAACAGTGCTGATTTTATACCCCAATTTTTTTAGCATTTGTGAAGATACTTCGCGTTGCATATCATCATCATCAACAATCAATATTGTTTCATTTCCGCCACAAATTTTGCCTGAAACCTGATTATCCATTGATTCCCGGGTAATAGGGAAATAGATATAAAACGAAGTACCCTCGCCGATTTTTGTACTCAAATCAATATAACCGTTGTGGTCTTTAATTACAGCATCTACAACACTCATGCCGAGTCCGGAGCCGCGTTTTTTATCAGTAGTTTTGGATGTAAAAAATGGGTCGAAAATTTTCTGAACGATATCATCAGAGATTCCACAACCGGTATCAGATATGGTAAGTTTTACATATTCCCCTTTAGGCACCAGACCGTAAACTATTGAAACATCATCAACATAGTAATTCTCTGTTTTAATAGTGATTTGTCCAATATCCTGCATGGCGTCTATGGCATTGTGTAGAAGATTACTTATCATTCTGTGGAGCTGTGCACCACCTCCAAGGATATCCATCAAATCATCACTGAGATTGATTTCGAAAGCTAAAGTTTTGGAATAAGGCTTTAATTCTTCTAAACTGTTTTGAATAATTGTATTCAGATTAAGTACGTTTTGGTTGTAATGACCCCTACGACCCATAGTTAAAAGGTCCTGGTTGATTTCAGCTATTTTGTGTGATGCTTGCTCAATCTGGTCTAGATATTTTAGAGTAGAATGATTTTTGGGAAGTTCATCACGGATAATCTCCGGATAAGCCATCAATGGAGCGAGAAGATTATTGAAGTCGTGAGCTACCTGTCCGGCGATTGTGCCGGCTGTTTCCAATCGTTGTGCTCTGGATTCCAATTCCTGCAAACGTTTGGTTTCGGTGATGTCGTTTTTGGCGGCAACATAATTAATAATCTTACCTTGAGAATCAAAAACAGGGGAGATGATGGCATTTTCAATATAAAGAGAGCCATCCTTTTTTTTATTAATTAACTCACCGCGCCATTCTTTACCGCTTGTTAGAGTTTCCCACATTTTTTTGTAGAAAGCGTCATTATGTTTACCACTTTTCAATAGTCGTGGGTTTTGGCCAATAGCTTCCTTTTTTGCATAGCCGGTTATTTTCTCAAAAGCAGGATTAACATATTGAATCGTTCCCTCTGTGTCCGTGATGACAATTGTTTCATCCGCCTGTTCAATAGCTCTTGAAAGTCGGGCATTATTCTCTTCTGCTTTCATTTGCTCGGTAATATCTTTTCCGATAGAAATTATCAGATGGTTTTTTTCATTTTTTTCATCATCGATTCTGGTTGATTGCCATGCTATTATTCTTTTATCACCATTTTTTATTCGGATGTCGTTAATATATGAATGGGCTTTTACTTTCCATGCATCTTCCCAAACTTTGTTCATCTCATCAATCATTTCAGGTATAAAAAATATCTTAAACCAATCTTCCCCTAATACATCGGCACTTTTGTGTCCAGTAATTTTTTCAGCACCTTCATTGAATAATTTTATTCTATGGTTTTTATCAAGTCCAACAATTATGGCACTGCTTGTATTGATAATTTTATCAGAAAATTCCTTTTGTATTTTTAATTCTTCTTCCGCCTGCTTGCGTTCGGTGATATCTAATAGCGATGCCACACTTTTATCTGTACCTGGAATAACATCTATAATTAATTGAATATTTTTTATATTCTTTTGACTGTCAACAAATCTGAATTCGTATTTATTTAGTGCTTTTCCCCTGTTTTTTCGTCTCAGTTTGTGCTGTTTGCTCATTTTTTCTAAATCATCTTTTAAAACAAACTCCATCCAAGTTTTTTTATTCTGTATTTTATTGATATTGCATGCGGCTAAATGGGCAAACTGTGTGTTAGCAAGAGAAATCATTCCATCATTTTCTATAATACAAGTAGCTGCTCCCGTATTTTCAAAGACTGTTTTATACCGTTCTTCGTTCTCCTTGAGTGCTTTTTCCGCCTGCTTGCGTTTGGTGATATCTCTTATTGCAGTAACTCTGTATTCTTTTTCTTCTATGTTTCTTGATTCAACCTCTATTGGAAATAGTGTCCCGTCTTTTTTTCTCGCAATTATTTCATACGGTTTTGCTTGGTTTTTATTTATGTTCTTTTTTATTGTTGTGTGATATTCCTGTGGAATAATTAGTTTAATTAAATTTTTTCCAATTATTTCTTCTCTTGAATAACCAAGCATCTTCGTAAGCGATTCATTTGCATCAATAGCAATGCCTTTATTATGAATCAATATCCCTTCAAATGTGAGATTAGAGAGTTTTTTGAACCGTTTCTCGCTTTTTAGCAGTGCTTCTTCAGTCTTTTTTTGTTCGGTGATGTTTGTTAACGAACCTATAATAGCTGTTGTATTACCGTCTTCAACATATGGAAACTCTCTGACTCTTATCCAAATTTTCTCTCCGTTTTTTTTAACTAATTCAAGTTCGTAAGGCGGTTGGCGCTTACCGGTTTTTATTGCTTTTACAGTATGTTCAAAACCGATTTCATTTATGGGATTATCTGATGTAAGTTCTGTCCATTTGATCAAAGCCTCTTCTTGAGTGTATCCAAGCATATCTAAAACTTGAGGACTTAAATATGTGAGAACATGTTCTGGGGTGTGAGAATAGATAGTATCATTACTATTTTCAAATAGGTTTTTGAGCTTTGTTTCGCTTGACCACAGATCCTCTTCAGTCTGATTGTGCTTAGTAGTTTCAGATTTTTGTTCTTCCGTTAGTTTTTTATTCAGCTCAAGAACTTGTTTTTGCAGTTCTTCAATTTCTTCTATTAGTTGTTTTTTTGATTTTCCGTTTTTTATCATCTGACCCTCAAATTTTTACCCAATTAGATATAGCAGATAAAACAATAATGCTTTAATTAGAATTATTTGTCCACGGTTATATTTATCGGTAAATTTTGGGAAAAAACAACCTAAAAATACTGTTGATAGCAGTCTTGGTATTGGCAAGCCCCTGAAACTTGATATTGTGAAGAGATTGCCGTAGGCTGAAGGTCTGCCAGTGGTGGATGACCTGACATTTAAGTAGTTGTAATTAAAGAGCGGTAGGTCACAAAAATCTATTTACATAGATTTTCAGGACCCACCGCAACATCTGTGAGACTTTTTCAACAAGCCCGTTCGCAGGAATGACAGGACAAAAAGGAATGACAAGACAATTGAACCTATATCCATACTTTTGGGTTTGTTGAAGAACCCCGATTATATAATTGCGAGGAGGTCACCGTAGGTGAACGACGTGGCAATCTCTCTTTAAAATGAGGTTGCTTCATCGTTCCGCTTCTCGTAAGGATAGAATCAAGGTTTTTTAACAACCTTATTATAAATCAAATTATTTCCTTATTCAGGATATCTACCTCCAATATTTTTTAATTGAAAGTGGATTTCAAAACAATTTAAACCTTTTTTGTCGTAAAAGCTAAAATCATTATAAAAAGCTTGACTATATCTAAAAAGTGAATAACTTTTATCAAAAAAAATGTGAATACTGTCACATAGCCCGGCGTTAGTCCGGCATAGGAGAAATAAATGTCAGCCTACTTGGCAATTCCAATTTTTATCATTGCCGGAACGGCGATTGTTTTAATTACATTCACCATTGCCCGGTTAATAAGACCATCTAATCCCTATCCAAAAAAGACAGTAACTTATGAATGTGCCGAAGAGCCAATCGGAGATTCATGGATAAAATTCAACCCTCATTTTTATATTTTTGCATTGATATTTGTGATATTCGATGTTGAGATAGTTTTTTTATTCCCTTGGGCGGTTGTATTTGGTCAACTTGGTCTTTTTGCGCTAATTGAAATGGTTTTATTTATTGCTATTCTTTTTTATGGATTATTCTACGCCTGGAAAAAAGGAGTCCTTAAATGGGTATAATCAAAAAACTTCCAGTTTATGCCGAAAAAGTTCCGGGTGGAGGGATAGTTACTACCTCTTTGGAAATGGTTCTTAATCAGGCACGGGCAAGATCTCTTTGGTATCTTCTGTTTGGAACTGCCTGCTGTGCTATTGAACTAATGTGTACCGGAGCCTCTCGTTATGATTTTGATAGGCTTGGTATGATATTTCGGGCAACCCCCCGGCAATCAGATGTTATTCTTACTGCCGGTACTATTACTACTAAAATGGCACCTCGCCTAAGAAGATTGTATGATCAAATGTCTGAACCGCGTTATGTTATTGCGATGGGTGGTTGTACTATTAATGGCGGACCTTTTTACTATGATAGTTATTCTGTAGAAAAAGGGATTGACCATATTATTCCGGTTGATATTCATATTCCAGGATGTCCTCCCAGACCGGAATCTCTTTTAGAAGGTTGTTTGCATCTTCAGGAAAAGATTAAAAAAGAAAAATTATCAGATTGGCAGGAAAAGTAATATGACAAAAGAACAATTACAAACTGCTATTACTGAAAAACTGGGTGATAAAATGACCCTGTTAGATACTGGACGCCACGATTTAATGTACGAAGTCAAAAGAGAAAATCTTCTGGAAGTTTGTAAAACTCTAAAAGATGATGAATCTTTGGCTTTTGATTATTATTTGAATTCGCATGGCGTTGATACTAAAGAAAAATTTGAAGTTGTCTATAATCTTGCATCAATAATTCATAAAACCAGAATCGATTTCAAAGTTATTCTTCCTTATGATTCAGCGGAAATTGAATCGGTTCAGACAATCTGGCCCGGAGCAAATTGGTTTGAACGGGAGATGTGGGAATTATATGGTATAAATGTGTTAAACCATGATAATCTGACAAGATTCCTCCTTGCCGACGATTGGGATAAAGGTTTCCCGATGCGAAAAGATTGGGATGCGCCGGGTTTCATACGTATGCCGGAGTTATAAACGATGGGTGGACTAAAGACAGAAGAATTTATTGTCAATATGGGACCACAGCACCCGTCAACCCATGGGGTTTGCCGGCTGATGCTGACAATGGATGGAGAAATAGTTAAAAAGATTGAACCTGTAATCGGTTATCTCCATCGGGCTCTTGAAAAAATTTGCGAAAACCGAACCTATGCTCAGTGCATTCCTATTTCCGATCGGTTCGAATATGTTACGGCAATGTCCTGTAATCAGGTCTTTTCGATGGCGGCAGAGCGATTAGCAGGAATAGAAATTCCGGAAAGAGCTGAATATATTAGAGTTATTATGCTCGAATTAAACAGAATAGCTTCGCACCTCATTTTTTATGGTGTGACAGCGATGGATATTGGTGCTTTGACACCTTTTCTTTATGGATTGCGGGAGCGTGAGGCGATTATAGATCTTTTTGAAATGACCTGCGGACAAAGACTAACATATAATTATATCCGACCTGGTGGTGTTTCCAAAGATTTACCAAAAGAATTTGTTCCGCAATGCCGCTCAACAATTGCTATGATTAAAGAAAAGCTAAATGATTACGAAGGTCTGCTTAATGAAAACCCAATCTGGTTGGCACGTACTAAAGGTGTTGGTTATCTTGATCCAAAACTTGCTATTGCTTACGGTGTTTCCGGTCCGGTATTGAGGGCTTCCGGAGTTGATTATGACATCAGAAGAGATGACCCGTATTCAATATATGATAGGTTTGATTGGAAAGTTTGTACTCGTCCAAATGGAGATACCTATGACAGGTATCTAATAAGACTGGATGAGATAAAACAATCCATTAAAATAATTGAACAGGCTTTGGATGGCCTTCCCGAGGGAAATATCAAGGCAAAAGTTTCTCCGAACTTCAAACCACCAGCGGGCGAAAATTATGCCCGTGTTGAAAACTCAAGGGGTGAATTGGGAACTTATATGCAATCTACGGGTGAGAAAAAACCACTCCGAGTCAAGATGCGGGGCGGTTCATTCTGTCAACTTCAAGCTTTACCACATTTTGGGACAGAGTGTTTTATTGCTGATTTAGTGGCAATTTTCGCTTCGCTTGACATTATTTTACCGGAGGTGGATCGATGAACGGTATTATCGCTTTTGGTGAACTTCACGGTGTTTTTGCCTGGCTGTATGACCTTCTGGCAAGTACTGGTCTTTCACAACCTTGGCTTGATGTTGTAAGGTACACTGTTCTGGGTGCAATGATGTTTGTTGTTCTTGCTTTGATAGCTTTGTTTTTAGTTTGGTGGGAAAGAAAAATTGCCGGACATATTCAACAACGTTTTGGACCGATGCGTAACGGATGGCACGGCTGGTACCAAACAATTGCAGATGCAGTCAAGCTATTGCAAAAAGAAGATATTCTGGTTGATGCTCGTGATAAAATGGTATTTTTCTGGGCGCCGGTTCTCTGTTTTGTGGTTGCTTTTTTAGCTTATATTGCAATTCCATTTGGCGAAGGATTGATTGTTGCTGATTTGAATATTGGCATACTTTATATTATTGCCATAACAACTTTTACATCAATTTCATTATTGATGGCTGGTTGGGGGTCTAATAACAAATATGCACTTTTGGGTGGAATGCGTTCTGCGGCTCAGGCTGTTAGTTACGAAGTTCCGCTGGTAGCCTCGATTTTAGTTATAATACTTTTTGTTGGCTCTCTTTCGATGGTGGATATTGTTAATGCTCAATCAGGATTTATGTATAATTGGTTTATTTTCAGAGTTCCTTTTGGTCCTATAGCTTTTGTTACTTATATCATTGCGGCAACTGCCGAAGCCAATCGTACCCCGTTTGATATTCCCGAAGCCGAACAGGAACTGGTCGCCGGATATAATGTTGAATACTCCGGTATGAAATTTGCAATGTTTTTTCTTGCTGAATTTGTTAATGGTTTTACAGTCTCTGCCATTGCTGTTACGCTTTTTTTGGGTGGATGGCATGGACCGTTGGACGGATCGTTTTTACCTTCATGGGTATGGTTCTTTTTGAAAACTTTTGCTGTTGTCTTTTTATTGATGATGTTCCGTTGGACCTATCCAAGGCTTCGTGTTGACCAACTGATGGAATTTGCCTGGAAATTCTTAGTCCCGGTAACCTTCGCAAACTTAATTCTTGGCGCTATTATAAAATACGCCGGATGGTACTGGTAGGGAGGTGCAATATGGGAATATATAAAGATATAAAAAATTTGATTCTTGGAATGAGAATAACCGGCAAACATTTGGGACGCCACGCTATAACTATTCAATATCCTGAAGAAAAATGGACGATGCCGGAACGCTCTCGCGGCGTAGTAGTTCTTTTGTCAGACAAAGAAACCGGAGATTTGAATTGTACCGGTTGTCTGCTTTGTATGAAAGCTTGTCCATCTGCGGCTATCCGTATTGATGCTCCTCGCGATCCGGAAACTAAAAAACGAACTCTTCTTTCTTTTTCCGTTGATAATACACATTGCTGTTTTTGCGGATTATGCGAAGAAGCATGCAATTTTTGTGCTATCAAAATGGCAGGTAATTATGAAATGTCTGTCGAAGATAAAGATACACTTGTATGGGATATGAATAAACTTCAGGAAATGGGTCGGGACGTTCCTTATGTAGATACTCGTAAGAAAAAAGTTCCAAAACCCAAACCAACCGCTGAATCAAAAACTCCTGCAGAACCTAAACCAAGTGCTGAGCCAGAACAAAAAATACAACCTAAGAGTGAAAATAAAAATGATAATGAAAATAAAGATACTAAGGATGAGGAATAATATATGGATGTAGGATTAAACATACCCTTTTGGATTTTGTCAGCGGTTATTCTAATATCCGGATTTATGGTTGTTACTTTGAAGAATATTTTTCATTGTGCCTTATTCCTTATTTTATGTTTATTTTCTGTAGCCGGTATTTTTCTGTTGCTGAATGCTGAATTTTTAGCCGCCGCTCAAGTGCTTATTTATGTTGGAGCGGTAGCAATCCTTATGATATTTGCAATAATGTTGACATCCCAAATTGCGTCTAAAAAAATATCCCAGACAAATGAAAACAGAGTTGTTGGATTTTTTGTTTGTCTGGTTTTTGCATTAAGTGCAATTATTTTGATTTCCAATACTAAAGTCTGGCGCTACACCGATCAAGCTCTACCATCAGATAATATTTTAAATCTGGGTGGTACTTTAATGACAGATTTTGTTCTACCGTTTGAAGTAGTATCAATTTTACTATTGGCGGCGATGATTGGTGCTATTGTCTTAGCGAGAAAGGAGCGCCCATAATGTTTCATTATCTCGTATTAGCGGCTATTCTTTTTAGCATTGGCTTGTATGGAGTTTTAACCCGCCGCAATATTATTGGTATTTTAATGTCGTTGGAGCTTATGTTCAATGCGGCTAATATCAATTTTGTAACTTTCAACAGATACATAATCAGCGAAGGCTTAACCGGACAAATATTTGCACTTTTTGTAATAGTTGTTGCGGCGGCTGAAGCGGTTGTCGGTCTGGCGTTAGTACTGCTTATATATCGCAATTGGCAGGGTATTAAAACTGATTATGTTAACGTGATGAAGTGGTAAGGGAAACAATATGACACAACATGCTTATATAATTGGTCTGCTTCCGCTTTTATCATTTATAATGATTGTCTTTTTCCTGCGCTGGAAAGAAAAAGTTGCGGCTGGCTTTTCAATTTCAATGATTTTAATCTCCTGGATTATGTCTGTCTGGGTACTTTTGGAAACTATTGCCAGCCATAGTGGAAGTTATGAATCTATCTTATACGAATTTGTAGCTTTTGGCAGTTTCAAGCTTGAAATAGGATTACTGATTGACCCTCTTGCGGCTGTTATGCTGGTAGTAGTTACAACAATCGGAGCCTGTGTAGAAATATATTCAGTCGGGTATATGCACGGCGATCCTCGTTTTAGCCGATTCTTTGCTTATCTTTCTTTATTCCTATTTTCAATGTTGGGATTGGTCTTAGCGAATAACTTCTTTATGATATTTATTTTCTGGGAACTTGTTGGATTAACTTCATATCTTTTGATTGGTTTCTGGTTTGAGAAAAAATCTGCGGCTGATGCCTGTAAAAAAGCTTTTATTACTACTCGTATCGGGGATTTGGGTTTTTTACTAAGTCTTTTACTAATGGCATTTTTTGCCGGAACTTTAAATTATGCTGGTGTATTTGAACAGGTTGCCGCCGGAGCATTTCCTCCTGCAATTTTAACTTTAACAGCTATCGCATTGTTCTGCGGAGCAGTTGGTAAATCAGCCCAGTTTCCGCTTCATGTTTGGCTTCCCGATGCTATGGAAGGTCCAACGCCGGTTTCTGCTTTGATTCATGCCGCTACGATGGTTGCCGCCGGTGTTTATTTGGTGGCAAGGTCGATGGAAGTTTTCGTGGCAACTGCTGATGGAGCATTAGTTGTTGCTATTATCGGTTTGATAACATCGTTCTTAGCCGCTACTATTGCTATCACACAAAATGATATTAAACGAGTCTTAGCTTATTCTACTGTAAGTCAACTTGGTTATATGATCATGGCTTTAGGGCTTTATGGATATGACACTGCTTTGGGTCATCACTCTGCCGGTTATTACGCCGGAACATTTCACCTAATGACACACGCATTCTTTAAAGGACTTCTATTCCTTGGTGCTGGTTCGGTGATTCATGCGGTTCATACGAATGATATTCAGGAAATGGGTGGTCTTTTAAAGAAATTAAAAATTACAGCCCCAACTTTCTTGATTGCTTCACTGTCTATCTCTGGTATTTTCCCTTTTGCCGGTTTTTGGTCAAAAGATGAGATTGTTGCATCAACTACAGGTCATCCAATATTTATGTTTTTCACTCTGCTTATTGCATTTATGACCGCTTTTTATATGTGGCGATTATGTTTCCTTACATTTTTTGGAAAACCAAGAGACCAGCAGAAGTATGACCATGCTCATGAGTCTCCACGGTCAATGACCTGGCCACTTGCATTTTTAGGTTTTTTGGCAGTTACTGCCGGTTGGGTCGGTATC
>Ga0164318_10003375_pt1 | contig 15110 bp, 13 predicted proteins | sample GuaBasSedimGuay9_FD_113734 | JGI IMG/M metagenome (GOLD analysis project Ga0164318, IMG submission 113734) | Subseafloor sediment microbial communities from Guaymas Basin, Gulf of California, Mexico - Guay9, Core 4571-4, 0-3 cm | ecosystem: Environmental > Aquatic > Marine > Hydrothermal vents...
AGCGACGAAGCAATCTCAATAAATATAATGCGTTATGTAGATTGCTTCGTCGCTTCGCTCCTCGCAATGACGTAAAATTCTCATTTTGCAGAACTCTTAAGCATATTATTTAAATGCAGTTACAAATACGAACAAACATTGTACTATAATTCCCGTAAATTTCAAGCGTTTATTTCAGCATTGTCCGTTACACTCCACCCGATCCCGGTCAGGGGCTGGCCAGCCTCAGGCCGGGATCGGGATAAAATTACGCTTTTCCCATATTTTGAAGGAACTCTTTGTTCGTCTTGGATTTCTTCAAACGGTCTATAAGCAGTTCCATGGCCTCTGTGGCATCAAGATCGCTGAGCGCCTTGCGCATCAGCCATACCTTCTTCAACTCATCCTCACCGACCAGAAGCTCCTCTTTACGGGTATTGGACCGTCTTATGTCAATAGCAGGATATATCCTGCGCTGGAAAAGATTCCTGTCCAGCTGGATTTCCATGTTCCCGGTGCCTTTGAACTCCTCGAAGATCACTTCGTCCATGCGGCTGCCCGTGTCAACCAGCGCCGTAGCAACGATGGTCAGGCTCCCCCCTTCTTCCACGTTACGCGCCGAACCGAAAAACCTCTTGGGCCTGTGCAGGGCATTCGCGTCAACGCCTCCGGAAAGGATCTTACCGGAATGCGGAACCACTGTATTGTACGCGCGCGCCAGGCGGGTTATCGAATCCAGCAGAATAACAACATCATATTTATGCTCCACGAGCCGTTTCGCCTTTTTCAGGACCATCTCGGCTACCTGAGTATGTCTCTGTGCCGGTTCGTCAAACGTCGACGCTATAACCTCCGCCTTAACCGAACGCTGCATATCGGTAACCTCTTCCGGCCTTTCATCTATGAGCAGTATTAAAAGCTTGGCCTCTGGGTAATTATGAGTAATACTGTTGGCGAACTTTTGAAGAAAAACCGTCTTTCCACTGTAAGGGGGAGCGACTATCATACCCCTCTGCCCCTTGCCCACCGGGGTCAGAATGTCCATTACCCTCATGGATATTTCGCCCGGCTCCGTTTCCAGCACAAACCGTTCATTTGGGTACAGCGGGGTAAGATTCTCAAAAAGTATCTTGTTCTTAGCCACCTCGGGGTTTTCGTAATTGACCGCTTCTACCTTCAAAAGGGCAAAATACCGTTCGCCTTCCTTTGGAGGCCTGATCTGTCCGCTCACCGTATCCCCTGTCTTCAGGTTGAACCTTCGGATCTGTGAAGGAGAAACATATATATCGTCCGGGCAGGGCAGGTAATTATAGTCAGGGCTTCTCAGAAACCCGAACCCGTCCTCCAGCACCTCAAGCACGCCTTCACCGTAAGCCATGCCGTTCTTCTCGATCTTCCCCTGCAGTATCTTGAAAATAAGGTCGTGCTTTTTTATGCCGCTGATACCGTTGATCTTTAACTCCTTCGCGAGTTCCGACAGTTCGGACATCTTCATGCTCTTCAGCTGTATGATATCCAGTTCTTTTTCGTTCTTCAGATTTTTTTCCATATTCTGTCTACTCCTTCTTTTACTGCCCTCATGTCCATATCGCTATCTATAATATAATCGGCGAATTTCGCTTTTTCCGGAAGAGGCATCTGCTTATCTATGATATTTCCAGCCTCCTCCTCGGAAATTCCCCGATCAGTCGCTCTCCTCAGCTGTGTTTTCTCCCCTGCGGTGACAACAACCACAATGTCCACATAATCATGCAGCCTGGTCTCGACCAGGAGCGGGGCATCGACGACAACTATCCGTTCCGGGATCCGTCCCGCCTGCTCTTTGACGCTCCGGATAATCGCCGGATGCAGCACCCGGCAAAGACTGTCCATCTTTTCCCTGTCGAAGAAAACTTTTCCGGCCAGTTTTCTGCGGTCGATCCCGCCATCCGTAAGGATATCATCGCCGAAAATATCTATCACTTTACGCCTGATCTCGCCGTCTTCCTTCAACAGCCCATGAGCGATCTCGTCCGCATCGATCTTGACCGCGCCCCTGCCGGCGAACATATCCGCCACGGTCGTTTTCCCCGTGGCAAGACCGCCGGTTATTCCTATTATTATTTTTTTTTTCATATATTTAGTACTTTATTTGTAAAAGTTCGTTATGATTTACGAACACTATCGTGTCCGTAAATCATGTGCTCATTTAGCTCTGCTAAAAGATGTTCGGACTGTTTTGAGCAGGGCGTTGGATGTCCGAGCGGGCAAGGTTCCCGAAGGCCGAACATCTTCTTCAAAATCATTAGCCAGGTTGTTAGGGACACAATTCACAAAATCCCCACAGGTTCCATGTCCAGCCAGCTCTCGCCCGCTTCGATATCCACCTTAAGCGGCACTTTAAGCGGGGTGATGCCTTCCATGAGATCCTTCACTCTTTTCGCTGTATCTTTCAGGATGTCTTTTGGAACCTCAAAAATAAGTTCGTCATGCACCTGTATGATCATCCTGACCCCGGTATCCTTGAATTCATCATGGCACGCTATCATGGCGAGTTTTATGAGGTCCGCGGCTGACCCCTGGACCGGCGTATTGACCGCCACCCTCTCGGCGAAACCCCTTACGCGCTCATTCGCACTGCCTATCTCCGGGATATAACGTCTCCGCTTGAGCAACGTGGTCACAAAGCCCTTTTCTCTGACCCCGGAGATCGTCCGGTCTATAAACGATCTTATGCCGCTGTACCGGTCAAAATAAGAATCGATGAATTTCTGGGCCTCTTCCACGCTTATTTCCAGATCTCTCGACAGACCGAACGGACTTATGCCGTAGACTATTCCGAAATTGACTGTCTTGGCCGCCGAACGCATCGTCCCGGTCACATCGCCGGGAGGACAATCGAATATCAGCGATGCCGTGAACCTGTGGACGTCTTCTCCATTCTTGAATGCCTTTATCAACATGCTGTCCCCGGACAGATGCGCCAGGATCCTGAGCTCGATCTGGGAATAATCGGCAGCCAGCAAAAGCTTTCCTTTTCCGCTGGGAACAAATGCCCGCCTTATCTCCTTTCCAAGCACCGTCTTTATGGGGATGTTCTGAAGATTGGGTTCGCTGGAAGACAGCCTTCCGGTAGCTGTTACCGCCTGGTTAAAGCGGGCATGCAGTTTACAGGTCTTTTTATCCACCAGCGTTAATATAGAATCATAATACCCGCTCTTAAGTTTACTCATCTCCCGGTACTCCAGCAAAAGCCGGGGAAGCTCATGAAGGGCGGCCAGTTTTCGAAGGACCGATTCGTCCGTCGAAATACCGGTCTTTGTCTTTTTTATAGCGGGAAGCCCCAGTTTGTCGTATAAGATCACCTGAAGCTGCCTGGGTGAATTTATATTGAATTCCTCTCCGGCAAGCCCGTAGATCTTCCCGGACACATCCGCAAGTTTCTTCTCCATCGCAGAGGACCGTTCCTTCAGATACTCTATATCGACGCCGACACCGTGGGTTTCCATATCAGCCAGAACACTGACAAGCGGCATCTCTACGTCCCGTAAAAGCGCGGTAAGATGCTTCTCTTTCAGCAGAGTGGCCAGGACGCCATAAAGCCGCTGGATTATATCGCTTCGCTCGCATCCACGCATGGACTCCTCTTCCACCGAAAGATTGTATCCAAGGTGCCGCATGGCTATGCCCGCCAGGTCATGCCGCGGCCGCGAAGGATCGTTCAGGTAATCGGCTATCATGACATCAAACGCTATACCCCTTATCTCGATGCCCCAGCTGCGCAAAGCGACCATATCTTTTTTGATATCATATCCTGTCTTTTTGACCGCCCCGTCTTCAAGCAAACCCTTCACAAGGATCGATACTTCCCGGGCCTCGGATCCACTCTGCTGCTGAGAAACATCCAGCGGGACAAAACAGGCCTCCCGTTCCTTCCATGAGAACGCGATCCCGGTGATCCGACTGTCCACGGAGGCGCTTACCACACTCAGAGAAACCGTTTTCTGTTCGGCGATCTCTTTCACCATTTTTTCGACCGCACTCCCGGTGGCTTTCACGGAATATCTGCCCCTGTCCGCCTCCTTAGGTGTGATCTCCCGCAAAAGCTTCTCGAACTCAAATTCCCTGTACAGCTCTGCCAGCTGGTCCAGATCCGGACTGGCCAGCCGGGCCTTGTCAAAATCCAGCTTTACGGGAACGCTCCTGTCCAGCTGCACGAGTTCACGGCTGAATTCAGCCGTTTTTTTCCCTTCCAGAAGTTTTTTTCTTATCGATTTAGAGGGGATATTCTCGATATTCCTGTAAATATCCAGGAAACTGCCGTATTGGTCTATAAGTTTGACCGCGGTAAACCGGCCGATTCCCTTTACCCCGGGGATATTGTCACTGGCATCTCCCGTAAACGCCATCAAATCCACTATAAGGGCGGGGCTGACCCCGTATTTCTCTTTGACTCCAGCGGCATCATACACCTTGTCCCCGCTCGTATGCAGGCTCAGCACATTGACTTGATCATCGACAAGCTGCAGCGCATCTTTGTCGCTGGTGACGATCGTTACAGACAATCCCCTTGTTTTTGCCTCTTCGGCCAGAGTGGCGATTATATCGTCGGCCTCATACCCTTCTAATTGGCATATGGGGATTTTGTGCGCGGCTATGACCGCCTTGATCTCCGGGATCTGAGCGACAAGGTCATCCGGCATCGGTTTCCTGTGGATCTTGTACTCTTTATATTTTTTATGCCGCACCGTCGGGGCCTTCATATCGAAAACCGTAGTTATCATCCCCGGGTTGTACTCTCTGATGAGTTTCCGCAGGATGCTCACAAAACCGTAAATCGCGTTGGTAGGCATGCCCCTGGAGGTACGCAACTCGTTTATAGCGTAATACGCCCGGTAGCAGATGCAATTTGCGTCTATCAGATAGATATGTCGGCTGTCCTTGTTCATGCCAGATGAAATAAAAAAAGGTCGGAAAAATTCAACAAATCAAAAGGAGTGACAACATACAGCACTTAACAGGGTTTTTTCAATAAAAAATAAGGGAATACCTTTTGGCGAGTTCTTCCAGTCACCTATAGTATAATGTTCCCGTAATCATATGTCAAGAAAAACTATAAGTCATGAACACTGAACTTATCAATGTTCTCCCGCAGTTCCACGATCTTTTCCAGCAATCTCTTCCCGTCATGTCCCCCCTCCATAACCGCCGTCTCCAACTCACCCATATCCCGTTTCACGGCATCGAGCGTTTTCTCCCGCCCCTGCCGCTCTGAACGCAGTTTTGACACCAGAAGGTTCAGGGATCCCGCCAGATCCTGAAGCTCGTCCTTTTCCCGCAGCTCCAGATCGTTCTTATATCTCCCGTTGGAAACCTTCTGCAGAAATTTCTGGATACGATAGATAGGGCCTGCTATCCTGTTGGATAATACAAGCCCTATGAATATCACGAGGGGGCTCAGCAGTATCAAACGCAGGAACAAAACCATGTTAACCTGTTTGACAATATCCAGTAAAAGACCCTGAGGATAGACCGCGGCCAGTTTCTCCCCGAACATGACCCAGGTGGTGACATATACCGTATACCCTGCCAGGACAGCCGTCATGAACATGAAAAACAGGATCAGGCTGATGTATCTTATCTGGAATCTTCCGGTTATAAAAAGGCGTGTCCGTCTGCGGAATTTTTTCATGCGCAACTACCCTTTTCTCCAAAACGTTATGTCTCTCCGGATAACGATCTCAATTTTCTTGTTCTGATTTTTTTTAATAATCCCGGTGACCTCGGACAAGGGCATATAACGCGTATTCTTTCCATTTATCCTGTGCAGCAGGTCCCCTTTTCGAATACCGGCCGCTTCAAAAGGCCCTCCCGGGGTTATACTGTTTACCGTAACACCCCTGTTCCGAAGTTTGAGACCGGCGCCCACGATTTTTTTATACCTGCTGAAGAGTAAACCGTCAAACAACGCCCCGGCGGAAGACAACTCGGGAACGACTGTCCGTTCGATGGCGAATCGGATCTCACCGGGGACCAGGAGTATGCCGGCCACTTCATCCACATCCATATAAGCCGTCATCTCTCCACAAACCGCGACAATCCTGTCTCCCGGCCTGAGTTCCGCCCCCCTGCCTGACGGGTTACTTCCCATGATCTTTTCGATGCGGACGTATTTTGCCCCCGGCGCCAGGACAAGGCCGAGTTCGTCGGCTACCCTCCGGACAGGGGTCTTTTCCCCCGCGTTCCCAGAACCTTCTCTCCTGGTGACTATACTGCGGATGACGTCACGTCTTGCCTCTGTCTCGAGATAACCTCTTATGTAATGCAGACGTTCGCGCGCCCTTTCGAGATCAGGATTAAATCTCAGGGCCTTCTCGTAGAGATAGTATGCCTTGATATAATGGCCTTTAGTGAGCTGATTCTCACCTTCCCGTATAAGCGCTTTTTCCTCGCTGTCATAGACCGCCGATCTGATATCCGATCTCTTGATCGTCTTCTCGCCTTCTGCGGTTGAGAGGGTTATTCGATCCCTGAACTCATCGAGAATGAGTCCCTTCACCCTTTTTCCTCCTTTCAGGATCACGGTGTCAGCGTAAGACTCCCCAATGGCCCCGGGGAACGAAAACGCACAAATGAACGACGCCACCGACATCCCGACAATGATCCTGCGCATATCACGGATTACCCCCTAAATATCACGACCAGAAGGACAGTGATCAGAACCGCCGATATAATATAAAAATCGTTGAAATACAGAAAATCAGCGATCCTGTCCCGGAACGTATTGCCTCTCCTTCCGTCGTTCAAGGATTCGAACCGCTCCTTGACCTTTTTTCGCGTTTCGCTGACAACTATTCTGTCGGCTTCACTTACGCGGGAATCTATTTCCGAACGTATGGCGTCGATCTGTCCTTTGCGAAAACGCAAAAATTCGCCCCCGAGGTTGTACGCAAAGATCACCTTGCTATTGGCAAGAGAAATTATCTTCTCTTCGCTGATCTGCAGGTATTCGGACAACTCCCGTAATGTCAGCAACTTTTCGGACATATCACTCCTTAACCTTGCCCTCTGCTATCCACTGATCTACTTTGGATCTCTCGAATATCCATTTGCCGCCTTCCCTGGTCCCTGGAAGTATGCCGCTGTCTACCCACTCATTGACCTTTTTCGTCTCCACTTCCAGATACTTCGCAAGCTCCCCGCTGGTCATCCAATCGCCCCTGGTTACGCTGCCGGCCGGTGCCTCATGTGCCATTCGGAGCCGGCCGTTCAGAACGGCGCCTTCAACGATCGACAGCTTCGGGGTCTCGACATCGCCGCTGAGCCTGGCGCTCTCTTCCAGTCTCAGGGCTTTCGCGGCCTTTATGTTGCCGTTAACCCTGCCCGCTATGGAAATACTTTCCCCCGTTATGTTGGCTTTTACATCCGCTCCCTGGCCGACCATCAGCACGCCTTTTGTGTCCAGCGTCCCCTCGAATTTTCCATTGATCCTGAGATTCACCGGATCGTCAAAACGGAGCGTGCCCTGCATACTTGCGTTTACATCCAGTATTCCATCCCCTGTCTGCTGTTTTTCTTCCTCTCTTCTTCTTCTCATTTCTACCTCCTCTTTTTAGAAAAATTTAACCTTTAAACGGGATTTGGGATTTACTTACTTCCATCTCACATCTTCGATTCCCGAAAGAGAAGCAACCTCCCCAGCGACATCTCCATAATAGAGGCGGGGCAGTATAAGATCAAAAACGACATTCCTCCTCTTCCCGCTCCCGTCATCCTCGGACGTGATCCGTTTCATCCTGCCGCCGTAGGTCTCGATAATCTTCTTTATATCATCCGTACTGGTGACGCTATCCGCGCGTAACACGATCCTCAGCTTTTTCCCGGGCTGTTTCAATCTTATGCGTCCTTCCAGCCGGGAAAGTATGAGAACCGTAAGACCCACAATTGTGGTTATCGCGGCTGCCTCATACATGCCTGTACCGACAGCCAGACCGATCGCGGCAACGGCCCATATGCTTGCCGCGGTGGTCAGGCCGCGGATAGAGGCCCCGGCTCTTATTATAGCACCTGCGCCAAGAAATCCAACACCTGTTACAACGCCGGCGGCTATCCGTGAAGGGTCTGTTTCCCCCACGTGCCCGTAACTCATGCCGACCATGACAGACGTCATCATAAAAAGTGTTGCCCCCATACAGACCAGGATATGCGTTCGCAGCCCCGCGGCACACCCGTGGATCTCCCGCTCTATGCCGATAAGTCCACCCAGGAACGCCGACAGTAGTACGCGCCACAAAATAATCAAAGTTGTCATACCGGATATCTCCTCTCTCTTTTCCCGCCCGTTCTGAAAAGCTCTTCTCCCAATGCCGCGATCATAGCGGCATTGTCAGCACAATACTCCCTGGCCGGCAGGTAGAGTCCAGCGCCCTCTTCCCTGCAGCGTAAGGCCAGACGCCGGCGAAGGGCCTCATTATTGACCACTCCGCCTCCTACGGCAAGTCTCTTCGCCTTCGTGACCCGCATAGCCCTGGTGATCTTTTCATCCAGGACGTCCAGCACGGCTTCCTGAAACGAAAAACATATCCTGTCTTTTTCGGCTTCGGTCTTTGCGGAATCCCGCCAATAGTACATAACGGCAGTTTTGAGCCCGCTGAAACTGAAATCCAGATCGGACTTATCCTTAAGGAGAGCACGGGGAAATTCGATACCCCTCCCGCCGGCGAAATTCCCGGCTCTTTTCTCTACGATCGGCCCTCCGGGATATCCGAGTCCCAGGATCTTGGCGACTTTGTCAAACGCTTCACCCGCCGCATCGTCCCTTGTCCTCCCTATCAGCGAGAACTCCTTCAATCCCCGGCAAAAGTATATACTAGTGTGCCCCCCTGAGACTACCATCCCGACAAAAGGGAACATATCCGCGACAGTGTTCTTCCCTTCCCCGTCCAGGAAACAGGACAATATATGCGCCTGCAGATGGCTTACCCCGATCAGGGGTATCTCTCTGGCGAAACTGATCGCCCTGGCAAAGGCCATGCCTACGAGCAAAGAGCCGGGAAGACCCGGTCCCCGGGTTACAGCCACAAGGCCGACATCGTCTATGGTCCGGTGCGCGTCCTTTAAGGCCTTTTGCAGGACCGAAAAAATATATTCGGTATGGAAGCGCGACGCTATCTCGGGGACAACCCCTCCATAATGCGAATGGAGATGGACACTTGACGATACTTCACTGGAGATTATACGGCGGTCCTCAGCCAGTGCCACCGCCGTTTCATCACAGGAAGTCTCGATCCCAAGAGTAATCATAATGCCACATCCCTGCCCCTTACACGCCCTCAGCGTTTACCTTCAATTATCTCCGACAGCGCCACAAAACGCAGTCCGTTCTCTTTCATCTTCGGGACGACTGCCCGCAGGACATCAATGGTCACGCCGCGGTCATGACCTATCGCCACCGCGCTCCCCCTGGCGAAGGCTATCCGCTCGAGTTCTTCCATCTGGCGTTTAATATACTCCGGTTCAAGCCGGTTATCAATAAATACATCCCTTTCCGCGCACGGAATCCCGACCCTCTGCGCCGCCTGAGCGCACGCTGATTCTTGCGTGGTAAAGGAATCAAGAAAAAACATGCCCCTCTCTTTAAGGTCCTCGAACACGACTGTCATTAAGCGGGGATCTTTGGTAGCCTTTGACCCCATATGATTCGATACGCCTACGGCAGCGTAAACCGAACGAAACGCGTTCCCCAGGATCTCTTTAACGTCCGCATCTTCCATATCCCCGCTGATGGTATCTTTCTCCAGGGAGCCTGTTTTCCCTTCCGGCTCCATCGGGAGGTGCAGGATCACTTCCAACCCGTTCTTTTCCGCGAAGGAACACACCGCTCCGGAATATGGCACGCCCGGGAGAACCGCTATGGTAAGAGGGACGCCTACTTCTTTCAAAGCATCCAGGTTCTTTTTCGTGTATCCGAAATCATCGAGGACCAGAGCAACTACGGGCGTCCTTCCGTCCGGAACCGCCGGGATCCTCTTATCCGCCCTCCGGATCTCCGCCTTCCGGCTGCCTATCCACGACGCTAAGACGTTCTTAATGGTCACTGAAAGAATGACTTCATGCCTGCGCGTTATATCAAAACGGGCCGTCCCTGTCTTTGCCCCGTCGCTGTGATAAGAAATCCCATCGCAATGGGCGCCTTTCACCTTTCTCAGCGCTTTTTTTATCTGCTCCGGCAGCCCGGATACGGCAAAAGCCCCATCGGCCTTGAGCACATAGGTAAGGGTCTTTCCGCGTGTTCCTCCCCGCTTCCATTCCTTCTCTTCGCGGAAAAGTATGTCCGCATCCGTAATGTCGTGTGTCCGCAATACAGAAAATACCGCTTCCTCGGCTCTTGTGACATCCCTGCTTATGTCCCTTGTCCGGAAGCGGGATAGAGCAAAGACACTGAACGCCGCGATAAATACTGCGAACAGGATTAACCGTTTATCCATTCGTCTGCCTTTCCCTGCCTTTTTTCTCTTCAGGCGGATGAGAAACTTTACGCCGCTCAGAGATGCGGACTCCCTTAAGGATATTTACGGCTGTCTGGATCTGGTTGTCATATTCCTTGAGTTCCTCGGGTTTCTCCGCTTCCGCTTTTTTCCCCTTGTCGTCCGGTTTATCACGCGCAGGAGCGCGGCGTGATCCCCTGGTCTTTTCCAGTTTCGTAAATATCCCGGATCTCCCCTCGTCCTTTTTTTTCTTATCTTCAGGCGTCTTTACCTCGACCCTTTCAACGTATATGTCCGGATCGATCCCCTTGTCTATCAGGCTTTTCCCCGCAGGCGTGAAATACGCCGCGGTTGTCAGGCGCAACGCCGATTTGTCGTTAAGGGGAACTACCGTCTGCACGGACCCTTTGCCGAAGGTAGGGACGCCTATGACCAGACCGCGCCCGTTATCCTTTACCGCTCCCGCGAGTATCTCCGAAGCGCTTGCGGATCCTTTGTTCACGACAATGACCAGGTCCAGGCTATCGAATTCCGGTTTCTCTTTTGCCCTGAACTCCATCCTTTTTCCGGGATCCCGCCCTTCGGTATATACTATCATTACCCCCTGTTCAAGAAACTGATCCGCGACTTTCACGGCAGCGTCGAGTAACCCGCCGGGATTGTTCCTGAGATCGAGTATGAGGCCTTTTACGCCTTTATCCCTGAGCTTTTTTATGCTGCTTCTCAGGTCCTTGGGGGTCCGCTGCTGGAACTCGACGAGCCTCACGTATCCTATCCCGTCCTCGATGACACAGGCGTCCTTGATGCTTTCCAGTTTGATAATGGCCCGTGTTATCGTAAAATCCAGCATTTCATCGACACCTTCGCGGATAATGCCGATGTCAACCTTTGTCCCCGGTGTCCCCCGCAGCTTTCTTACCGCCGTGTTAAGGGTCATGTCCCGCGTTATCTCTCCGTCGATCTTGACTATTACGTCACCGGCCAGGATCCCTGCCGCGGATGCGGGCGTGTCATCCATAGGCGCGATAACGGTAAGCACACTGCGGCGCACGCCTATTTCGATACCAAGGCCGCCGAACTCCCCTTTTGTCTCCTCTGTGATCTCCCTGAAACTTTCCGGGTCCAGGAACTGACTGTACCCGTCAAGCGTGCTCATCATGCCTTTAATGGCTCCATACACCAGGTCCTTGACCTTGATCGGCTCCACATAATCGGTGCTTATCAGAGTAACGGAATCCGCGAAAAGCTGGATCTGCTTGAACAGTTCCCTGCTGTTGTCGATGATCTTCACGGGCTCCGCCCGGACAGTAAGAACAGCCGTAACAATAACAAGTGTCAATACTGAGACGGTCAAAATTCTTGATTTCATAGATATTTCCCCCTGTAACGCGCGGATTACCCAAGCTTTTTTCTAAACATCTCATTCACGAGCTTTGGGTTCGCTTTCCCTTTGGTATCTTTCATGACCTGGCCTACGAGAAAGCTTAAAGCGTTGGTCTTGCCGCTCCTGTAATCGCTGACCGATTTTTCGTTCCTGGCGATCACCTCACGAATAATGTCCTCCAGCGCGCCTTCGTCAGAAACCTGCTCAAGCCCTTTCTCTCTGACGATCGCCGCAGGGTCTTTCCCTGTGTCGATATGGATCTTGAGCACGTCCTTGGCCGCAAGGCCGCTTATAGCGCCCTTCTTTGCCATCATTATGACCGCGGCAAGATCAGCCGCTCCGAGGTTCAATCCGGCTATGTCCGTGCCGCGTTCCTTTATATGCATCATAACCTCGCCCCTGATCCAGTTGCATACGGTGTGTGGATCGTTATATTCCGCGACCACGCTCTCAAAAAAATCCGCCAGGTCCTTTTCTGAAATCATAATCCCGGTATCCCGGTCGCTTAATTTGTATTGTTCAATGAACCGGCGTTTTTTCTCCCAGGGCAGTTCCGGCACGGTTCTGCGTATTTCTTCCACCAGATCAGCGCGGATCTCAAAAGGGACAAGGTCCGGTTCGGGAAAATACCGGTAATCGTGCGCCTCTTCCTTGGATCTCATGGGATCGGTCATATTGTTCTTTTCATCCCACAGACGCGTTTCCTGGGGCACTTTTCCGCCGCCGGCAAGCACCTTTTCCTGCCGCTTCTCCTCAAAGGCAAGGGCGTCCCTGACCGCCTTAAAAGAATTCAGGTTCTTTATCTCCACTTTACTGCCCAATTCAGCCGTGCCTTTTTCCCTCAGCGATATGTTCGCATCGCACCTGAGGCTGCCTTCCTCCATATTGCAGTCCGATACCTCAAGGTACTTTACGGCCTGTTTGAGAATGACCAGATACTCATACGCTTCCCCGGGCGTCCTGATATCCGGTTCTGAGACGATCTCAAGAAGAGGCGTTCCTGTCCGGTTGAGGTCCACATAGCTGAAGGGCTGTTCTGGATCATGCAAAAGCTTCCCCGCGTCCTCTTCCAGATGCGCGCGTGTAACGCCTATCTCTCTGGTGCTCCCGTCCCCGCCGGTTATTGTTATCCTGCCGTTATAAGCGAGAGGCATATCATACTGGCTGATCTGGTAATTCTTCGGGAGATCCGGGTAATAGTAATTTTTGCGGTCGAACTTTGCTTTCTTCTGGATATCGCAGCCAAGGGCAAGCGCGACCTTTATCGCGTACTCAAAAGCCTTCCTGTTCAGCACGGGCAGCACGCCGGGCAATCCCAGGCATACCGGACATACCTGCGTATTGGGCCGGGCCCCGAAAACCGTGCTGCAGCCGCAGAATGCCTTTGTCCTTGTGGCAAGCTGAACGTGCACTTCCAGCCCGATCACTGTCTCGTATTTGTCATTCATATTCCGTCTTTCGCCGCTCGTATCCCGCTGCCGGTCATTAGTCGTTAGCCCTTGGGCGCTGCTCACGAAAATGCCGGCACCTTCGTATGATGATCGGTGCTTCTTTCAAACGCGTGGGCGCTTTTTATAAGGACCTCCTCGTTAAACGGCGCGGCCATAAGCTGAAGCCCCGCAGGCAAACCGTTCTCCGCCATACCGCACGGGATAGAGACCGCCGGCAGGCCGGCAAGATTCGCCGGGATAGTAAAAATGTCCGACAGATACATCGTAAGCGGATCCTCCATCCGTTCCCCGATCTTAAAAGCGGTTGTCGGGGACGTAGGCGTCAATATACAGTCACAGGCCTTAAACGCCTCGCGGAAATCATCGGAGATCCTGGTCCGCACCTTCTGCGCCTTAAGATAATATGCCTCGTAATAACCGCTGCTCAAAGAATAAGTCCCCAGAAGTATCCTTCGCTTTGCCTCGGTCCCAAACCCCTCATTCCTGCTGGCAGTATACATCTCGATAAGTTCGCCCGCATCCGGGCTTCTGTGCCCGTAATGAACACCGTCATAGCGCGCGAGATTAGAACTTGCTTCGGCGGGCGCGATTATGTAATAACAACTGACGGCATACTTTGTATGCGGCAGGGATATGTCGATTGTTTCGGCCCCGAGATCCCTGAAGACCCTGATGGCCTCATCTACCCGGTCTTTCACCCCTTCATCGATCCCCGGGGTGAAGTATTCCCCGGGGATGCCGATCGTCAATCCTTCTATGCTTTGGGACAGGCTTTCCGTGTAGCGCGGGACATCCCTGTTGACCGACGTTGAATCCCTGTGGTCATAACCGGATATGACCTCGAGCATGGCGGCGCAATCGGCGACGTTACGGGTTATGGGACCGATCTGGTCCAGGCTGGACGCGAACGCAATAAGGCCGTAACGTGAAACGCGGCCATAAGTCGGCTTGAGACCTACAACGCCGCACATCGCAGCGGGCTGCCGGATCGATCCTCCGGTATCCGATCCGATCGCAGCAGCCACCTCACCGCCGGCAACAGCAGCGGCGGAACCGCCGCTGGACCCTCCCGGGATATGCGCCGGGCTCCACGGGTTCTTTGTGGGGCCGTAACAGGAAGTCTCGCAGGAAGAGCCAAAAGCGAACTCGTCCATGTTGGCCCCGTCTATCAAAAGCGCTCCTTCCGCCGATAATCTCTCGATAACAGCGGCATTGTACGGAGGACGAAACCCCTCGAGGATACGCGAAGCGCACGTAGTAAGCGCGTCTTTTATGCATATATTGTCCTTGATCCCTATGGGGACGCCCCATAACCGCCCCTTTTCTCCCGTTTTCTCCAGGGCGGACGCCCGTTCCAGGATGCCTTCGGTATCCATGCGCGCGAAAGCCCTTATATTTTTGTCCATAGCGGCGATCCTGTCCGTGAGAAACCGGGCCGCATCCGCCGGAGGCTTCGCGCTTTGTTTGAGCCATTGTCTGAAACCGTCTATGCTTGAAAGAATGTCTTCCATCTTATGCGTTCTATATGATCCTGGGGACCTTAAAGAAATTTTCTTTTCTTGCGGGCGCATTGGCCAAAGCCTCTTCCGGGGAAAGAGACGCTTTCTGCTCGTCCTCACGAAACACGTTTTTCATGGAAGAAAGAACATGCGTGGTAGGCAGAGTGCCTTCCGTGTTCACCTCGTTCAACTGCGCTATATAATCCAGTATCCGGGAAAGCTGGCCCCGGAACCTGGTAACGTCCGTATCATCGAGACTGAGACGCGAAAGACGCGCAACGTAACGGACAACATCCTCCGTGATCGTTTTTTCTTTAATATTATTTTTCAT
>Ga0164318_10003376_pt1 | contig 15102 bp, 14 predicted proteins | sample GuaBasSedimGuay9_FD_113734 | JGI IMG/M metagenome (GOLD analysis project Ga0164318, IMG submission 113734) | Subseafloor sediment microbial communities from Guaymas Basin, Gulf of California, Mexico - Guay9, Core 4571-4, 0-3 cm | ecosystem: Environmental > Aquatic > Marine > Hydrothermal vents...
AGTATTATGCAGGATATTAGGCTGCCCTATGGTGAAAGTTCCTTAAATATTCATCTCCCAAATAATTTAAAAATCGAAATTGTAAAACCAAAATATATACCCGGTTTAAAAAATCAGAAAAATGCTGTAACTGCTGCACTTAGAAATCCCATTGGCGTTCCTCCTCTTTCCGATCTTGTTAAACCTTCTTCTAAAGTTGGGATCGTGTTCAGCGATATTACAAGGGCGACTCCCTATAATCGTATTCTTCCTGCCCTTTTAGATGAATTAAAAGCTGTTCCGGATGGACAGATAACACTCTTTAATGCAACGGGGACGCACAGGCAAAATACGAGAGAAGAACTTTATAAAATATTAAGCGAGGAAACGGCAAACAGATTTAAAATTATTCAAAACAATGCATTGGATAAAAAATCACATATTTATTTAGGCACTACAAAAAGAGGAACAAGAATTTCTGTACTAAGAGATTTTATGGATTGTGATATCCGCATTCTAACAGGTTTTATTGAACCCCATTTTTTTGCAGGTTTTTCCGGCGGAGGTAAAGCGGCTATTCCGGGACTGGCTTCTATGGAAACAGTGCTGGCCAATCACAGTGTTAAAAATATAGATGATCCGAAAGCAAATTGGGGAATTACAGAAAATAATCCTGTGTGGGAAGATATAATGGAAGCCGCAGAGATGTGCATGCCGCTCTTTTTAATTAATGTTGCTCTAAATCGGGATAAGGAGATAACAGGAGCCTTCTTAAAGGTTTCCCATTCTATTGAAGAAACAATAGAAGAGCTGCTTGATCGTTACGGGAATAATGCTTCTGTCTACATTTTGCCGGAAGGCCCTATGACCATACCTTATATTCAATAGCATTGCTCTTTTTATAATTTTGATGTTATCGTCTTTGTGAAATTATCCAGTTTCTGCTGTAAATATTCATCATTATTATCAAAAGGGGCTTTAAAGGATTCTTCTGTGATATAATTGTTGTATCCTAAGAAAATCTTAAGTTTCTTAACCGCGCTTTCAGCACTGAGCCCACAGGTAAAAAAGAGCGATATATTCTTATCCTTTACGGGGTTTAGGTAGAAAAAGCTTCTTATAGGTGGGGTAAAACTGCTGGCCCATACAGGTGAACCTATAATAATAGTATCATAGTTTGATAAGTTCACCGGCCGATAATTTATTTGAGGTTTTCTCTTTGTGGATGCCTGAAAACCATAGATAAAGTATTTTAAAAAACCCTTAAGAGGGCGGGCGGATTTATAGGTAACCTTTAAGAGATCACATTTAAGTTTATCCGAGATTTTTTGTGCTATATATTCAGTAGCTCCATCCAGTGAAAAATATACAAGAATGACATTTTCTTCCATAACTGCTTATTATTCTCCTTATTGGACTGTAGTTAGCTTATAACTCTTTTAAAATAAAGGCAATGTATTAGATTTTCGGATTATGCAAATATTGGATATCTGTAGATTGTTAAACTAAAATGCCTTTGTTCTTAAGATTCTTTTCTACGTTATTAAGGTGTTTCAGCATGGTTTGTCTTGCTAAATTCTTATCATGCTTTTTTACTGCGTAAAGAATATTTTGATGTTCTTTTAATGATTGAGAAGCTCTATTGCCTTCTGTCATAGATATTTTTTTACTCTCATACATTAAACTTTTAAGGCTTTTTCCAATTTGACAAAGAATAAGGTTCCCCGATGCGCTAAAAATTAATTCATGAAAACATGAGGCTTCTTCTATTCCGTATTTTTGATTCTTTATTGAAAGTTTCATACTCTCAAGTTCTTTTTCCATTTTGTTAATGTCTTCTACTGTTGCATGTTCAGCTGCAAGTTCAGCCATATATGGCTCAATACCTTTTCTGGCTTCAATAAGATCCATAAGAGGATGTTGCTTTAATTTATGTAGCCATTCAAATTGTGGATAATGACCTATAGAAGTATTATTCGATACAACAAAAATACCTTTTCCAGGTTTTATTTCAATAAGTTTCATGAACTCGAGAAGCTTTAATGCAATTCTAACAGAGGTCCTGCTGGATTGAAATCTCTGTGATAATATTCTTTCACCAGGCAGTTTTTGGCCGGGCGAAAAATCTCCATTTATGATTAACTCTTTTAATTGTTCAAGAATCATTTCATATGCACTTTTTTTATATATTTTTTTCAATTTATTTTCAGCAGAAGATAGGCTTTTAATATTTCGCATACTATTTTCCTCTATAATAATGTTTCATAAGAAACTATAATTAAAAATAATATACCTTATAAAAGTAATCAATTCCTATTATTTTATGATGACTAAGCCCTTTGAAAGAAACAACGTCTATATAAATTTTGCATCACTTCATTGAAAGGATGACTTTTTTTATTTCTTCTTTCGCTATACCTTTTACAGGAGCCAATGGAGGTATTGGATCACCAACAGGAAAGCCTTGAATTTCTAAACCTGCCTTAATACATGCAGAAAGTCCGTACTTTTGAAATATTTCATTTATTTTCCATAATTTTTTCTGTAGGATAATTGCCTGGTCCCATTGTTTATGATGAGCTAGCTCATATAGCTTAACACTTTGTCTGGGGATAACACATGCAGGACCTGCCATCCATCCGACGCCGCCTAACATTAATACAGATAAGGGAATATTTGCAGAAGAACTAAAGATTTTTATCTTATTTTCTAAATTATTAATTATTGTTAATAATTTCCCTGTATTTCCAGAAGCATCTTTTAGATATTTAATATTTGGTATTTCAGATAGTTTTTCTATTATATCAATTGCTAGATCTGTTCTTGAGAATTTTGGATTATTATAAATCACAATCGGGCAATTTACCGATTCTGCTATACTTTTAAAGTATGTATAAACCTGTTCCTGCTTAAGCGGGAAGTAAATATCAAGAATGGCAAGAATTCCGTCTGCGCCAATCTCTTCAAATTCCTTTGCCTGTCTGGATGCTTCTGCGCATGATGTATGACAAACTCCTGCGACAACAGGGAGTCTGCCGCCTGCCGCCTTTACTACAATTTCTACAATGCGCTTACGCTGTGACCAGGTTAAATATGCAAATTCGCCAGTACTTCCTAATGGTGTAAGGCCATGAACGCCGCTTTTAATTAGATAATTAACAAGTTCGGCCAATACTGTTTCCTTAATTGATCCATCATGATTAACAGGTGAAACCAAATAAGGAAATATCCCTGCGAATTCTTTCATAGACATTAATTATACCCTCTTTGTGCAGTTTTACTGGTATTCAGTAATTTTTAAAAATATAGAAAGGGATGTTTTTAACGACATCCCTTTTCCAATAGCATTAGAATTTCCAGAAAATGGGAACTAAAATAATTATAATAATGAAACTTGAAAGCTGTATAACCCAGCCTGCTTTTATGAAATCAATAAATTTTAATCTCCCGGGTCCTACAACTGCAATATTTGGTCCTGTTGCAATGGGTGACATAAAACATGCACTAGCTGACATAGCAACTGCCATTAGCAGAGGATATGGACTAACGTGTACCGCACTTGCAGCAGCTACTGCTATTGGGGCTATTATACCTGTTGCTGCTGTATTAAAAGTAAATTGGGTTAAGAACATTGTTATAAAAACTATTAATACCATCAATAAATACGGTGACTGGGTTAATCCTGTCATACCGTCTGCGATTACTTTCACAGCACCCGATTTCTTTAAAGCAAGGCTCAAAGAAAGAAGTGTAGCAAAAGAGATTACCGTCGTCCATGATACCGAGTTATAAGCTTCTTTCCATGTAATTGTACCGGTAATTATAACGATAATTGCACCTAAAGCTGCCGCTGTTAGAAGATCAAGATGAAGAGTGTGTTTTATAAAAGGGATATAAGAGCCTGCAGCCATTACAATGACTATAACTATAAAGGTAATAACAGCTATAGCCATTTTGTTTTTCCTGAATTTAAAGGTGGATTTTATATTTGGTCCTTCATAGTCTTCACTTTCTGTATCTACTTTTTCCTTAGGCATAACTTTAAGACTAATTAAATAGATAACAACTATTCCAATAATAGCTAAAGGAAGACCTACAAGAGCATAATCAAAGAATCTGAAAGGCTTAATGCCAAGTTTCATAGTGCCGATCACACTGTTTACAACCCCATTAGGGGGTGTCCCAATCAATGTAATAGTACCGCCAAGAGATGAAGCAAATGCCATAGAAAGTACAGCTTTCTTCAGCGAATAATTTCCCTTTTTCACACCTGCAAGTACTATAGGTAAGAGGCACGCTATAACACCGAGGTTTGAAAGAAAAGCAGATAATGCAGCGGAAATAAGCATAACCCATAGGAAAAAGAGATTTTCTCTATCCTTAGACATTTTTATAGCAAATTTTCCAGCTATATCAGCAAATCCTGTCCTGAATAATGATTCACCCACCATAAACATAAACATAAAGATTAAAGGCCATTTATTGGAAAAATTTGCGAATGCCTCTTTTGGTGTAAGAACACCGGTCATGACTAAAGATACCGGAACAGCTATTGCAATTGCAGCTATTGGTATTTTCCCTGTCATGAGCAGAATAACTGCAACAATAACAATAATAATTGTGATAAGTGCAGGACTCATAGGAACCTCCTTAAATTGTTTTACCAGCAACGTTTAATTTTTTAGTGATCAATGGTATACTGGTACCACCAGTATACCATTGAAGCCTTTTTTGTCAACAATTATTTTGCCTCTTTTTTCTTATTTTCTGTTTTTTTAACCATAATATAATTTTTATCTGTTAGATTTTCTGAAATTAAACATAGTGAATATTAGGCAGAAGACATTCGCGAAAAATATGAATGTTTTTCATTTCACCTAAATAGTCTACTCTGCCGAGAAGTAGTATATGGGGCAGGATATTCTAAACTGGATAACTTCCAACATAAAAGTGCGTGAGATAGAGCTCTCTTTTTCTCCCCTGCAGGCTGTAGTGCGTTTTGTGTTGCCGCTTGCAGGTATTTTTGTACTGTACAAAATACTTCTGCTTATCACCAATAAAATCCTTGAAAAGCCTAAAAAATTAAAACAGGAACTAAAAAAGAATATATACAGATACACAAGGCTCACATTAAGGATAATATTTTTAACAATTACAGCAGTCCTTATTGCCAATTTTTTTGAGGCGGAAATCCAGAAGTATATGCTGGGTTTCTGGAGGATTCTTAAACAGCCCTTCTTCTCATCCGGCGGGACAAATATTTCCATAATTACTGTCCTTTTAGCAATTCCAGTATTCTATATAGCATCGTGGTCTGCTAAAGCTACAAAAAATTTTGTAGACAACTCACTTCTAAACAGATTAACCATAGATGAATCTACCAAATATTCCATTTCCGCACTTATTAGATATACAGTACTGATTGTCGTAATTATAATAGGTTTATCCATTATAGGACTTAATCTTTCATCCCTTGCAGTTATATTCGGAGTTCTGGGAATTGGGCTTGGCTTTGGTCTGCAGGATACTGTAGCCAATTTTTTTGCAGGATTAATAATTATTTTTGAACGTCCTATTAAGGAGGGCGACAGAATAATCGTAGGTAATTTAGAAGGGGATATTGTACAGATTAAACTCCGTTCCACAATTATTAATACTCTTACAAATGAAAGTATAATGGTCCCCAACAGGAAGCTCGTCGGCGATAATATTCACAACTATTCGTATAAAGATAAAAAGATAATAATAATCAACAAGGTGCAGATTTCGTACGAGGCGAATGTGGAAAAGGCACGTGATATTCTTAAAAATGTTTCGGAGAGCTGCCCTTACGTTATTAAGAGTAAAAAGCCGGAAGTCCGGTTGGCCGGGTTTCAGGATTCCGGCATTCTTATGGAGCTATGGAGCTGGATTCCGGATTCCAAAGCAAAACTTAAGACACTCTCATGGATAAACTTCGAAATATGGAAGGAATTTAAGGAAAATGGCATAACCATTCCATTTCCCCAGATTGATGTACATATGGACAAAAAACCGCCTCAAGTATCTCATAAGCCTCTAATAGAAGAGTAAACAGAAAAGCAAACCGGCCAGGGAACCTATTCCGCAGTAAGAGTATCTTTTATCCTATCTGATACAGCAGAGGCACGAGCAGGGGCACAAAAGAAGACACAATTATTCCGGATGCTATGGATATGGGAGCAAAAGAATTTCCGTAATTTTTTACAATAACAGGCAGAGTTACATCCATACTTGTAGCTCCTGCTATTCCGACTGCAGTTAAAGGAAACCTTGTCCCGCGAAATACCGGTATAAGAATTAGCGCGGTCGTTTCTCTGAACATGTTGGAAAGAAAGGCAATAGAGCCGAGAGCAGGGCCGTCTAATTTGGATAAAAGTACACCGGAGAGAGAATACCATCCGAATCCTGCACTTACTGAAAGTCCTGAGCCAATACGCATTTTAAGGATAAAAGTCAGTACCATTCCGCCGAGTAGAGACCCTGTCACTGTTCCCATAGGTACAATCCATACATTGGCCGAAGAAATAAATGTTGATAACTTTATTTCTTCCCTTCGTAATTTAATTCCAATAAAAAATACAAGAATATATAGAATCCAGACTGTTATGTCGCCTGTTTTTACATGGCCGAATTCCTTTAAGATATAGCCGGTGGCAAACCCAGCTATAAGCAGGCTTAAAAAAATAACAGGGTCTTTTATTGGTTTTTTAGAGTTTTTAGTTTGGTTTTTATTTGTGCTTTCTAAAGAGCTCGCATTCATCAGCTGTCTGCGGGGTATTAAGAGAAACAGGGAAATGAGTACCACTATTGTTCCTGCAATTGTAAACATTGCAAAGAGCAATGAGAATAAACCTATCTTACTGAGCTTATCTATAATACCAGGTTCGCTTCCTATCTTAAATCCCATGGAAAAGATAAGCAGAAATATTGAAAACAGGAGTATGTTTTCTACAATGCCGTTCTTGAGGAATGGTAAAATTCCTTTAGTACCTGTTAAAAATCCTGCAGAAAGTATTAAAAGCAAAAGTAGAGAAGACCGCATATTTTAAATATCCTTCTTTTTATCCTTAATACAGGTTAGAATATTACATTATAGATGAGATTTTATCCAGTTGCATATATTTATTTCTATCTGTAAAATCAGGGCATGAAAATACTCCACACATCCGATTTCCATTTAACAGAAGAAGGAAATTCACACTTTAAGGAGAGGTGGAAAGGGCTAAGGGCTGTAATTAAAGCAGGCATAAGCAGCAAGGTTAACCTCATGGTGATTTCCGGAGACCTTTTTGACAGCAACCGAGCAGGAGATTCGCTAAGGACAGCTATTCGTTCGGAGTTCGAAAAAGCCTCCTTTCCCATTGTTATTATACCCGGAAACCACGATGCGGAATCATACAGCGAAAGTGTATTCTTTGGTGAAAATGTAACGGTTATAAATAGCTTATTTAAACCGGTTCAGCTGGATGGTGTTTCTGTATGGGGATTTCCCTATAGGGAGCTAACGGCAGAAAAAATCCTTTTAAACCTGCATAGAGCGGCTGGCATGGTTAATAAGAATATCCCTTCTATTCTTCTTCTGCATGGAGAGCTTCTTGATATATCCGGTGTATGGGAGAACTATGGAAATGAAGGTGTGAGCCGCTACTTTCCTGTGAAGCTGAGCTATTTTAAAGACCTTCCATGGGGTTATGTCCTTGCCGGGCATTTTCATACTAATTTTGATATTAAGCGTTACAGGGATAACGGTTATTTTGTATACTCCGGTTCACCGGTTTCTATTACGGAGAAGGAGGTTGGTGTAAGAAAGGTCAATATCTTTGAAATCGGCAAGGCTCCGTCGGCATTTCCTGTAGAAAGCTTCTACTATGAGGATTTGAGTATTAAACTAGATCCCATGGAGGTTAAGGAGCCTTTAAAACTGGTAAAAGAAAAACTGTTAAAGGCCGACCCAAATGCAGCTCTGCTTGTAAAAGTAGAAGGGTATTTTAACGGAAGAAAATACAATATCAATGAGAAGAAACTTGCCGGGAGTATTACGGAGCTTTTAAAAGAAAAGGCATGCAGGAAAAAGGTTTTTGAGTTTAGGGATATAGGGGAAATACTAGAAGATGAAACTTATAGGGAATTTGTAGACCGCCTCAACGAAATCTCTAAAGATGATGAGGAAAAATCGGAAATAGAGAACCTTATGCTCCGTGCTATGATGGAGGCAGACTAATGAGGATTGTTGATTTTTTACTGCGTCGGTATGGGCCTCTGTCGGATTCGGGAAACATTAAACTGGGTGATTTTAATCTTTTCTGGGGAGAGAATGAGGACGGCAAAACACTAACAATAGAAGCTCTTATAAAACTTCTCTTCTCCAAAGGGCTAAAGAGCATTAAAGGAATAGAAAGAGTGGATGAAAAACCCATCGGGAGTGTACGGATAAAATTCTCTCATAATAAAACTCTTAGTTTTCCTGAAAAGAGTAATTTGTCCGAACTTCTTGACATTTCGCCGGAGTCTTTTTTTAACATCTTTCTTATAAGAAACAGTGATCTATCCTTATCCGATGAAGGTAAGTTTTATACGGATATTACCGAGAGGCTTACCGGGTTAAGAAAGAGCAGGATTGCAAAGATTAAAGACAGATTACGGAAAATAGGAAGACTTACCCGTACTCTTGAGGTCGAGAACAAAAAAGACAGCAGAATGCTTAAAGACCGGCTGTTAAAAGCAGAGAATTTTGTTAAAAGGGTTAAGGAATTTCTCCTTGATTCTGAAGCAAAGAAGTACGGCAGACTGGAGGAGGAGCTTGTTAAATCGCAGGAAAAATCAGCCTTTCTTTCAGAAAAACTTAAAGCGCTTAAAAACGCAAAAAAAAGGCAGGATTTTGAGAAGTACAGCAGGTATCTAGAAGATTTTTTAGAGATTTCAAAACGCTATGCAGAATCAAAAGTGTTTAATAACGATGAGTACAACAAGCTAATACAGCTTAGAAACCTGATTAAAATGGAAACGGAAAGGATAGATGAAATAAAGACTGCCCTGAAAGTGACAGAAGAACATATTTCACTCAATGAAGCTGAGTCCGGGGAGGCAAGTATCAGACTAAGACATCTTGAAAAAAAAGCAGCGCGTGCAGAGGAAACTATTAAACCGCTTATAAAAAGATGTGATGCCCTCTCCCAGAAATCGGAAGCCCAAAATGCAAGCAGGAAATTTGTACTTATTTCGATGATTGTTTCTGCTCTTTTAATGCTCTTCTCCATGACAGGAACACTGTTGAGGACTTCTGTTTTTTTCTTTACTACAAGCGCTGTAATAGGCACAGTAATGCTGATTCTTTTTGGTTTTTATATTCGGTATTTAATGACTGGAGCAAAATTAAAGCGGGAGGAAATGCATCTTATCAATGGAGCAGCAGAGTTTGGAATATCGGGGAACAAAGTGGATGAGATTAGAAAATCTTTTTCAGAGTTAAATTCAGAAGTTGAGATTTTAAGGGAGAAGGTTGCTAATCTACAGAATGCAGGTTCTGCTTTAAGAGATAAGGCTGGAGAAAAACGCGGAGAAATCGAGGGAAGCAGAGAAAAAATAAGGAAGTTTAGTACTGAAATAGCAAATATTTTGAATAACTTGCATATTAAAAGCATTAATGAATACAACCTGAAATTAAAAGAAAAATCCGAGAGAAAAAGTAAACTGGATTCTCTTTTTTCAATATTAAAAGACAGGTTCGGAAGTATTGAGGGCAGTACGCAGGATTCTGTTGCAATGTGGCGGGGAAAGATTGACGGGCTTGAGAATGCCGCCAGAACCAATAAGGGTGGCGAAGATGACCGGCAGGGGCAGGTTGAATTTTCAGAAAGCATCGTTGCTGAGGCAGAAAAGCAGTGGGCAGAAGCAAACGACAGATCAGAAGAACTTATAAATATATTTTCGAGCATAAAGAAAAAAATAGAGGATTTTAAGCGTGAGATAGATTCTATTCTACAGGATGGTCCTGTAAATTTCACCGTTGAATCTATTGAGGATTTAAAATACGCAAAAGAAAGAGTAGAAGAGTTTCTTAATAGTTATAAAAGAGAGAAGGATAATGTTATAACAGCTCTAAATATACTTGATGAAATTTCCCGAAGAGAAGAAGAAAAAATAGGCAGCCTGTTCGGCCCCGGGAGTGATGTTTCTCAATACTATAAAAGGATAACAGGAGGCTTATACAGCTCGGTATACTACACAGCAGAGCAGCACCGAATTATGGTAAAACGTAAAGACGGTACGGAATTATACCCGGAACAGCTTTCCGGCGGTTCGTACGATCAGCTCTACTTTTCCATAAGGGCGGCTCTTGGAGAGAGGCTGCTCGCCGATGAAAAAGGTTTCTTTATCCTTGATGATCCTTTCTTGAAATCGGACAGCAAAAGAATTGTTACACAGATGGAGATGCTCTTAAGCCTTGCCGAATCCGGCTGGCAGATACTCTACTTTTCCGCCAAGGATGAGGTTAAACAGCACCTTAAAAAAGCTGTAGATAAAGGGAAAGTAATGCTTCTCCCGATACCGAAAACAGATTTTTAAGTGTGTTTAGACGGTAATAGAACATCAAAAGTGAAATGGCATAAGGTAGTAGTCGGGTTTCTCGGACTTAAAAAGAATATGCTTGTTCTACTCACCATGGTAATACTTGTAGGCTTAGGTGAAAAGATGGCGGAGCGCTTTCTGCCCCTATACCTAGTTGCTCTGGGCGGTGGTGCATTCTTATGGAATGCCTCTGCTTCTGCTAAACTATTTAATCTAATAGGTATCGGGCATGGAACGCTTTCATGGATTAAATCTATAGCATCGCCCCATACTAATTTTTTAACGGCTTTTGGTTTTGGTATACTGGGAACATTGTACTTTGCAATTTTTGGCAAAGATTTAAAAGGTAGTAAAATTAAAAAATAGGAGGAATATATGAAATGGGTAACCCGTTCTCATGTGCATGTGGACCGTATTGCATGCCCCTGGCTTATAAGGCGGTTTGTGGATTCGGATGCTGAGTTTATTTTTGTGCCGAAGAGCCAGATAAAAAAGGTTGCAGGGGCAACCGGAGCAATTCCTTTCGATGCACCGGAAGTTAAGCTGGGCCATCACAATGGGAAGTGCTCTTTTGAAACTATAATAGAGCATTACGGCCTCACGGATAAGGGGCTTCTGCGCCTTGCAGAGATAGTTCACAGTGCAGATGTAAGGGAAGACCGCAGTGTGGACCCTATAGCATCGGGTCTGGAGGCAATTGCTGTAGGCTACAGCCTGCGTTTTCCCGACGATTTGGAAAACTTAGACAGGCAGTTTGATGTTTATGATGCATTATATGCATGGTGCCGGCTTCAGGTGGTAAAAGAGTAAGCATAAAAGCAGACAAAAAGATGCTGCCTGTACACAGCAATTGGTATATGCCAAAAACAATTGTACAGGCAGCGTATTGAAAGAGAGGAGATAGAGAAGAATTATTAGGGGTGGCTTAATTAATCTTCTTCTATCAGACTTCAACTATCTAAAGAGTGAATGCCCCTCTCTAGTTAGTGCAGCTATTTTTAAGATTGATGCATTAAGGCCTTTTATATCTTGCTCTGCGGAGGCCTCTATTCCCTGAAAAGCAGCCTTAATTAGACTTTCATGTATTTCCTTCCACTTAGGCTGTAAACCTTTACGGGGGGTGTAAAATTCTCTATAGATTTTGATCCTTTTGCAAGTTCCATAAGATTTTCTGCGGCATTAAAAAAGCTTCTTTTGCTGGCATTATTTTTAAGCTTGCCTAACAGCGCAATATTACCGCGCATAACCTTAACAACAAGGTCTCTATTATACTCTGCAAATAATGGTGAGGCGAGTATAAGCAGTAGAAGTACTATGGCTCATAAGAACAGCATGAATTAGAACAAATAATTTTAAATTAAATGATTTTGCACCTGTTGAAATATCAATTTCTGCATAGCCTGCATTTTCATGTGGAGTATCTATGCTGTCAGAAGCACTGTAGCCCGGGTTATGTTTATTTTCCCGTTTTTGGGTATTTTATTGTCGTATTTATCACCGGTAACTAATTTCCGGGTAAATACAACAGTTGTTATTCCTCTTTTTTCGACGCCTTTCTGTGAAAGAATATCCGTCTTGTCCATTGCCTGCTACGGTTTCAGTCCTATTGCTATCCAACCTTTTGTCCCGGCGGAAATTCCCATGTATATAGTATCACCCTGGATGCTCCAGATTAATCTGTAGTTCCCGTTATCGAAATTAACTGTTTTGTACGGGAATTTGTTCCAGTCGTTAATACTGCCGAATTGTATGCTCTGTGAGGGTAATCTGTAAACTGAGAAGAACAATAGAGCAGATAGAATAAAAAAGATACTTTTTTCATAGATAGCCTTTCTCTTTTATCGGGTGATACTGAAAAGCGTCGTATGTAATTATAGAGCAATATGAAAAGCTTGACATCGATTTTTTTATATGTCATCTTAAAAAGCAAGAAAATGGGTGTTAGAAGTACTACAGGATTATTCTTGAAACGGCTATGGAAAAAAATTCAGGACGACCACTGTTTTGAAAGGGCTTCCGGCTTATCCTCTACTACTTTTATTGCCCTCGTCCCTGTTTTGGCGCTTCTCTTTTCCCTCTTTTCCGCTTTCGGTTCTTTTAAGGGCATATTAAAGGAAGTGCAAGCTTCACTTGTAAAACAATTTCTCCCTGCGAGCCAGGAAGTCATTACAACCTATATTAATAAATTTATTGATAACACCCAGGCACTGGGCGTCATAGGTCTTCTTTTCTTTTTAATTACTGCGGTTTTTCTGTTTAACTCAATTCAGAATAATTTTACCGAAATTTGGGGCAGCCGCATGAAACCTTTTTCCTGGCATAGAATCGCTACTTATGTATCTATCCTAATTGTCGGAAGCTTTTTGTTGAGCATAGGATTAAACTTTACAGAGATGTTAAGGTCGCTTATCGGTTTTCCCGGGGGAATGGATATCGGAGAGTACTTTCCCTTTCTGTTGAAGATAGTTCCCTTGATTATTCTATTTTTCGCATTTTTAGTTCTAATAATCCTTCTGCCGGGCGATAGGGTTTATTTAAAGAGCGGCCTAATAGGAGCTGCAGCCGGGACAATTTTATGGGAAGTTGCAAGAAAGATATTCTTCTTTCTAACAAGATATGTTATTAAATTATCGGTGATTTACGGTTCACTTGCTGCAATTCCCTTGCTTCTCCTGTGGCTTTATACGACATGGGTTATTGTCCTGTTATCACTGGAAATAACGTATGTACATCAGTACTGGAAAACGACCTGGTTCTTAAAATCACCCGAAGAGATGAGTTCTAAGGAGAAGATTCTTCTGGGCCTGGAGGTATATCTCTGTATAGCAAGACGTTTTTTTACAGAGGCTAAACCGGCCACAAGGCTGGAAATATCAGACAGTATACATATATCTCTGGCGGATATCAGCTTTTTTATAGACAATTTCTACAATGAGGGGCTGGTCCTTTTTACAGGTAAATATGATAGGGGTATAGTTCCGTCTAAATCACTGGACAAGATTGCCTTAATAGATATCATTATATGTCTTTTTGGGAAAACCGTGGATTCTCTTAAAGTCGGGAAGGAAACATTTAAGATTTACGGCAGAATTATGGATTCTGTTAAATCTGTAGTGGGGAACATGTCTGTTATGGATTATCTTAATGCAGAAGAGAATATCAGGAAAGATAAAGGAAAGGGAAGGATTAATAATATACTCGGGCCTAAAGCACAGGATTCCAGGAAAATTAACCTATCCGGCGTCTGGCGTTGGATTAATATAAAATCATCTTTTAAAAAAATAAAGGACAGGTTTAAATCCTGAACAGAAATAAAGGAAACTAATGTTCATCCAGGACGTTCCGGACTTTAACAAGGAGTTCATTCAAATTGTATGGTTTCTGTAAAAAACCTTTTAGTCCTTCTTCCAGGAGCTCCTGTAACTGGCCATTCCGGCTGTAACCACTGGAAAGTAATACTTTAACTTCGGGATTTATTTTACGTATTAATTTGTAAGTTTTTTTACCGCTGAGTTCCGGCATTATCATATCCAGTATAATAAGATCAATTCTGTTTTTGTTCCTGCGGTAGAGCTCCACCGCTTTATATCCGTCTTCTGCAAGGAGAACGGTATAGCCGAATTTCGTTAAAAAGCGTTTTAGTACAGAGCGGATATTTTTTTCATCATCTGTAACCAGGATTGTTTCTGTTCCGCCTATAGGCGCTTTTTCTGTCCTGTTGTTTCTTATGAGCCTATGTTCCGTTGCAGGCAGGTAAACCTTGAATGTTGTACCTTTCCCCTGTTCACTGTTTACTTCAATTGCACCCCCATGGCTGTGAATGATACCGTATATCATGGCCATCCCGAGGCCGCTGTGTTTTACACCGGATTCACTTTTTTTAGTGGTAAAAAAGGGCTCAAATATATGTGCCTTTGTTTCATCGCTCATGCCTATCCCTGTATCGCTTACTGTAAGAAGTACGTAATTACCCGGTTTAAGGTTTAGATGACTCTCTGAGTATTCTTCATTAAGTGTTATATTCCCGGTTTTAATTAGTAATTTGCCACCTTCCGGCATTGCATCGGCTGCGTTAAGACAGAGGTTAAGAAGCATCTGCTGTAATTGGGCAGGGTCTCCTTCTAAAATAACGGACTTTTCCGTTAAAAAGGTTTTGATAGTGATAGATTTATCTATTGTAGGCTTGAGAAGTTTTGTTACTTCTTTTACCGTATCCTTTAGATTAACAGGGTGAACTTCATAACGTCCGCCCTGAGCAAATGCAAGCAGCTGTGCTGTAAGGTCTGCTGCACGTTTGGAAGACTGGATAATAGTATGTATATCGGACTTCATAGGGTCGTCCGGTTCTAATTGGCTTTCTATAAGCGAAGCATAGCCCATGATACCGGCAAGGATATTATTAAAATCATGAGCATTGCCTCGTGCTAATGTTCCGATAGTCTGCATATTCTGGGCCTGGCGCAGCTGCTCTTCAAGAAGGCGCTGTTTCGTTATGTCTCCCCTGATAATGCCTACAAGGGCAATGGTTTTTTC
>Ga0164318_10003377_pt1 | contig 15094 bp, 16 predicted proteins | sample GuaBasSedimGuay9_FD_113734 | JGI IMG/M metagenome (GOLD analysis project Ga0164318, IMG submission 113734) | Subseafloor sediment microbial communities from Guaymas Basin, Gulf of California, Mexico - Guay9, Core 4571-4, 0-3 cm | ecosystem: Environmental > Aquatic > Marine > Hydrothermal vents...
ATAATCCCAAGTATCTTTGACAATGGATTGGAGACGACCAGCGCAGCAAAGGATCCACCTACGGTGATGAATATTGATGAAATACTAATAAAACTAAACAGTCCACTTACTCCACCAGCAGATACAATACCTATAAGGATTACGACAAACCCAACTGCTAACCCACCGAGTGTTGCAAGATCCATATTAAAGCGCCTCCAATTTTTAAACTACTTCCAAACTACATTGGTGTAAAAGTTAGGCAAATCTCAATCTCTACTATTATCTAAAGTATATTTGCCTATTCTTCCTGAGCCGAAATACCCAATTTTCTCCTGTACTCTATTATTTTATTTATTATCTCCTCAGGAGATTCTTTAACTACAATCTTTTTACCGGACAATAGGGTTATTGTAGTATCAGGTCTCTTCTCAATTACCTCTATTAAATGAGGATTTAACCAGTACTCAACTCCATTTAATCTTGTTACCTTTATCAATGCCCCATTCCCTAAATATTAAATAATTTTTGAACACAAACTTTATATTGAAGCATAAAGATTACATGGCCATTCCGGTTGTTTCATTTTAAAAAAATGGCCTGAATAACAATCCCGGAGAATTCAGTCTGGATGTAGAATAATTAGCTCTATCCTTCTTAAATTCCCGGTCTTTTGATTTTTATTCAATTTTTTCTCAAAGATCCTTTTTTAAATTAAAATTTCATGACCCATATTTATCTCTTAAGTGTTAACAGTTCCTGTAACATCTGATCCGAGGTTGTTATTGACCTCGAATTAGCTTGAAAACCCCTTTGAGTTACTATCATATCGGTAAAAGCCTCGGCAAGGTCAACATTACTCATTTCTAATGCTCCTGCTGTAATCTTCCCCCTTGACCCTGTTTCGGCAGGTCCTATATCTGCTCTGCCGGAGTTATTAGTTTCTTTAAACAGAGTATCTCCCTCGGCAGTCAAACCCTGTGGATTAACGAAGGAGGCAAGAGCAATCTGGGCTATCGGTGCCTTGTTTCCATTTGTGTATATTCCTGTTATCACCCCTGTATTATCTACTGTAAAGGATTGTAAATATCCCATGCTATATCCATCCTGGTCATAAGCTTTTGTTGAGGTCGGGGCTGAAAACTGGGTAATTCCGTCATACCCACCCACACTACCAAGATCAAGGCTGATGGTCTGGGTTATACCATCAGCAGGAAAGTCTACCCTTAGATCGGCCACCAATCTTCCATTGTTAACAATATCAACCGGTGCCCCGGGTTGAGCAGGATTATCCTGTATCAGTATTGGAGCTCCTTTATTATCAAATTTCATAATAATGGAGTTTGAGCTGTTTTGATTGTTACCAGCAACATCGAGTATCTGGGTTGCAGGATCTGCCCCTTCAACTTCCGCAGTTACCTGCCATGCATTCTTTTGATCTCTAATTCTTGTAAATGTCAATTTTACCTGATGGATATTTCCCTTACTATCATAGGCATCAATATTTGTAACTACAGTTGACTCAAGCTTCTCCTTCTCTGATGGGGCCCTTCCCACAGGCAAAAGAGGAGTTTCTGAATTGAGATTACTTTTATATTTTATAATGCTTGTTGCTCTAGCAGGATCCTTACCACCGATCGGGATTACAATATCCTCTACCGGCGCTTTTGTATCAATAATATAATTTCCACCAGCCTTTACAGCCTTCCATCCCTGAATTCTCAAACCATTTGCAGGATTAACAAGTGTGCCGTATTTATCAAGTCCAAAAGAGCCTGCCCTGGTATAGAATTGCTCTTCCCCTTTTTTTACAACGAAGAAGCCATCACCCTGTATAGCAAGGTCGAGATTAAGGCCTGTTGTTTGCAAGCTACCCTGTGAAAATATCTTATCGATGCTCGCCACCGTCATACCTAAGCCAACCTGCTTTGGGTTTACTCCTCCTTTTTCAGCAGTTGGTGCAGCAGCGCCTGACATTGTCTGGGAGAGAATATCCTGAAAATTAACCCTGCTTTTCTTAAAACCAATGGTGTTAACATTTGAAATGTTGTTTCCGAGGACATCCATTCTTATCTGGTGATTTCTTAAACCAGAAACTCCTGAATAAAGTGATCTCATCATGGGAATATACTCCTTGTTGTATTAACTTTTTACCCCTCTCAGTCTATCTATTTAATCAATTTTTACTTTCTTCATTCCAAATCTTTTTCATCACTTTTCATTGTAACCTTCACAATATCATCAACACTGTAGCTTAATCCGCTAAAATTGATTGTTGGAGTACCATTATTAAAGGAAACTCCTGTTACCATACCTTTTTCGACCCTATTGGTATTTTTATCCAGAACCTCTACCCATTTTCCAAGTAGCGAATAAGCATTGTTAACTTTATTATTTACAATCATGTTTGATAGCGTTTTATTCATTTCTGTCATTTGTTCGAGAGAGGAGAATTGCGCCATCTGCGCAATAAAAGCCTTATCTTCCATTGGTTTTGTTGGATCTTGATTCTCAAGTTGAACGATTAAAAGTTTAAGAAAATCATCCTTCCCAAGAGTATTCTTTACCTTTCTTCCGTTCTTGGAAAGGGTCTTGTTGAAACTTTCCACTGTAACCTTGGTTTTGAATAACTCTTCATTATTCATCTTTAAAGGAAAATCCATTTTCCATACCTCACACAGTTATATTTACATAAGATGACAACCAGGGAAGAACTGCTTGTAACATGTTTTCGTCCTGTTCTCCTGATATATTATTTACTTGGTTTATTTGTGTACCAAACTTCCGACCTAAATCATCTGCAAAGTTTTTAAAATCATCCAAATTACCTGACTCATCCTTAACACCAACATCAAAGGAACCCAGAGAAAAACCCTGATCCAAAAGATTTTGCTGAAGCACATTTAATCGTGCGTCTATTATTTCTTTAACACTTGGATTATCCACCAAGAAAAATGTTGACACCTTTCCATTTTGAAGCTTTATACTCATCTTAATCTTTCCCAATTCAGGTGGATATAGAGATATTTTAGCCTCTCCACCCCCTTGTTTTACCACAAATGTAAAATGCTTAACAATATCTCCAAATATCTCATCGGCAGTTCTATGAATATGATTATCTGTTTTACCACTTACTTCCAACATATGAAAATCATATTTTTTTGAAATCACAAATGCATCATTTTTAAGGCTTACTCCAGCTGATTTAGCTGAAAATTTCTGAGATATCTCTTCCTTAACTGTATCATTATCCAGTTTTTTATTAAAATCGTAGCTATAGCTCTTATGAATATGCTTATTTTTAAGATTTAATTTTATTTTTTTTACTGATAAATGATGCCTCCTTTGCTTTTCCGTTTTGATCTTTTCATTTTTAATAGTAGCATTTTCACTGGCCTTTTTATCTTTTCCAGAGTTTTTTAAGGAATCTTTTATGGAATGGTTCTTTACTTTAAATCTTAAGCTTAACTTCTTCAAAAATTTTTTTCTAGAACCTCTTATAAATTTTAATTCTACAGCATTATATTTACTCTTTTTGTTATTCTCTGTTTTTTCTTCCCTGGCTTTTAAAGACTTCCCGGGGTTTAATTTATTTTTCTTACCAGCAAGTATCATATTTTTTATTTCTTTTAATTCATTTTTTGACAGAGAATTAAGTGTATTATAAATATTTTTTTGCTTTAATTCTTTATACGATATAGTATCATTTTCAGAAGCTGCTTTTTTTTCTATAATACTACTATGTGTAATACTCTGTTTTTTTACTTTCGTATCTCTGGTATTGGTTGTAATTTCCTTATTGTTTCTGTTTTTTACCTCACTTTCTATTTTTTCTTCCATTTCTTTGTTTATTATTTTGACATTATTACTCTCATTCCTGCTGTTTTCTTGCGAGTGATTCAATCTCAGGCCTAATTCACGTGCAAATCCCATTGTACCAAAAATATACTCTTCCCCAGAAATTTTCCTTTGATCTGACTTGATTTTTCCTAAATCAAAATCGTTCTCTCTTCCGGGTGCTAAAATTATCATTCTTTGAATTCTCCAATTTTGGTCATTTTCCTCTGAATCGTTGCTGCCTTCTGCGGGTCCATCAAACTTAGTAAATATGGAACGATTGATGATGAACCCTTTTCTTCCGCATTTTTGTCAATTTGCCTTAAAATATCAATAACCAAAAGATCATCCATCTTCGAAAGCCTCTCAACTGCTGCTTTTGGAGGCATGTTTGTAAAATATTCCGCTTGCTTTTTGATATTTTCCTTATAATTATCGTATTCATGAAGTTTTTCGCTTAGAAGTTTTTTCTCCTCCTCCAACCCCTGACTTTCCTCTTTCAATTTATCTTCTATCTGTTTTATTTTCTGCTCTCTCTCATTAAGTTGTTTTTCCTTTAATACTAGCTCCTTTTCTCTCTTTGAAAGAGCTTCCAATCTTTTATTTAAAAGTTCTTTTTCTAAAAGCTGTGGGTCCTCTATAATCTCACCTCTTTGAAGAAAAGCAGGAAGATACTTTCCCAGAGGTCCAACAACCTTTTTGTAATCTATTAGGCCCAAATGATCGAACCAGTATATCCCTCCCAGGGCAATAACAATTATGAGCAGTAATAGAAAAAGTACTTTCAGTACATAACTTATTGCTGAGGTAATCCTCACTTTTTAAACCCCTGTATTTTATTCCATCAACTATGGTTTATTTTCATAAAAATTACAGTCAAAAGAAGCTATATATTCTTCTTTTGCACCAGATATTATTAAACTTATCCTGAAAAATATACACGCCAATTCTAAAAATTTTGATTGAAAGTTTAATTGCCTATTCTTCTGTTTTGGAAAACTTCTTATAATACTCTATTACACTGCTAATAAAGTTTTTTGTTTCCGGTATCTCTGGTATTCCGTTATTAACTCTACTGGGCCCTGCATTATAAGCTGCAAGAGCCTTATTGAGGTTTCCATTATAAAGATCTATCAGATCTCTCAGGTACTTTGTTCCACCAAATATATTTTCTTCAATATCAAAGGGATTTCCCACATTTAACAGTTTTGCTGTATCCGGCATAAGTTGCATAAGTCCCATTGCACCTTTATTTGATACAGCTTTCTCGTTAAAGTTCGACTCCTGTTTTATAACAGCCTTGATTAATTCATCAGGAATCTTATACTTTTCAGAAGCCTTTTTTATTATCTCTTCAGTACTAGAATAATTAGAGTTATTTTTAACTTCTGGTTTATTTACCTGCTTATTATCGGATTTGCCAGAGGCCCTATTTTTATCCAGTTCTTTCTTGTTCTGATTATTTTTATCCATTGCCCTGTTATAGATACTTTCAAATGAAGGATAGTAGAGTTTTTTCTTATACCCGAATCTTCTCCTTATTTCTTCAATTCTGCTAATAACTCTATCAATATCCTGAAACACGCTGTTGTCTTCCATTTTTATATAATCCTCTTATTAATAGTTGATATATTCCGGCTCTCTGGCCGGAATGACGATTTCAGCAAGTATTTGTCTCCTTGCTCAGAATAACATTTTCAGCAAGATTCTAGCCATTTGACTTTATCGACATTTTTTATCTATCATATCTCCTCTAATGGGAGGTTTTTTACAACAAGCCTTTCTTTGTTAAACTCCAGTTTTTGATTTATATCATCTAACTCATTAACCTCTTCTCTGTTCGCTGCATTTATATACTCATTTAATCTCTTTTCTCTTAATTTCTCCAGAATCTTTCTGGCCTTCTTAGCTTCATTCAACAATTCTCGAACCCTATCCAACTCCTTCTTTTTTTCATCAAGTTCAACCTTAAGGTCTTTTATTCGTTTTTCAAGCCTGAATATATAATTATCTGCTGCCTGAATCTCTTCGATTGAAAAACTGCCTTCTATTATACTGTTTTCGCTTATGAATAGCATTAATTCCTCTTTATTTCTCTCAATTTCATTTTTCACAGCGATATATTCAGAATTCTTTAATGCAAACTCTATCTCTATTCTCTCCTCTATTTGTCTTCTAAGCTTTAAAACTCTGTCAAGTCTAAAGACAAACTTCTTCACTAATCATCCCCTGAAAAAGTTTCAAAATCTAACTGATTGTTTTTACTCAATTCCGAAGATGAATTCATCCCATCTGAGGCATCATTACCTTCCAATTCTATACTTTGGGCATCATGTTCTTGGGAAGTTTCAGATTTTTCTTCAGAAATACCAAATATTTCAAATAGCATTTTTTTTGTTTCTTCAAAAGTATACCCTTCATCTACATCCTGTTTAAGAAAACTTATAATCTCATCTATCTTTTCAATTGCCCAATCTGTTTTGGGATCAGTCCCTTTTACATAAGCGCCAATCTGAATTAAATCTTCAACATCATAATAAGAAGTTAATACCTCTTTTACATTAGCAATTGCTTCTCTGTGCTGTTTCGTAACAATGTAGGGAGTTAATCTACTTATACTTGCAAGTACGTCTACAGCTGGATATTGATTTCTCTCGGCCAATTTTCTTGATAGTATAATATGGCCATCGAGTATTCCCCTTACAGCATCAGATATTGGTTCACTAACATCATCTCCCTCTACCAATACGGAATATATCCCGGTGATGGAACCCCTATCAGACATCCCACTTCTCTCTAAAAGTTTGGGAAGTATAGCAAATACAGAAGGAGTATAACCCTTTGTGGCCGGAGGCTCTCCAACAGCCAGACCAATTTCTCTTTGAGCATGGGCGAACCTGGTTACCGAATCCATCATAAAAAGTACATCTTTGCCTTTATCCCTGAAATACTCTGCTATTGCAGTCGCAAGGTATGCCCCCCTAATCCTTGCTATAGGCGCCTGGTTTGATGTAGCGACCACAACTACCGATCTTTTCAATCCTTCTTCACCGAGATCCCTTTCTAAAAAATCTCTTACCTCTCTGCCCCTTTCTCCAATCAGCGCAATTACATTTACATCGGCGCTGGTATGACGAGCCATCATTCCCAGTATTGTACTTTTACCGACCCCACTTCCAGAAAACACACCAATTCTCTGCCCCTTTCCTATAGTTAAAAGTCCATCGATTGACTTTATCCCTGTTGCAAGAACCTCTGTTATTCTTTTTCTCTTTAAGACGTGGGGCGGTTCATTGAAAATAGGATAGGTTTTTTCGTATTCTATTGGGCCTCTATCGTCGATAGGGTCTCCCATTGAGTTTACAACCCTACCCAGAAGACTCTTTCCAACCTTTGCAGATAAAGTTGAGCCCGTACCTATTACCTTTAATCCTGATTTTATTCCGCTATCATTATCATAGGGAAAGAGAAGTGTTGTGCCATTCTTAAAACCTACAACCTCAGCAGGAATTTTTTCCCCACTATCCGGCAGGATTATAAAGCACATCTCACCAACAGAAGCTAATGGTCCTTTACTTTCAACAAGGAGACCTATAGATTTAACTATTTCTCCTTCATATACAATAGGATCGGTGCTCTCAACGATACTTATATATTTTTTCAATATATTGGTCGACATACTACTTACCATTTAAAGGTGCAATTTCTCTTATTTTTTCTTCTATTATATTAAGCTGGGTTTGTATTCTTGCATCTATATCACCAAAGGATGTTTCAATAATACATCCACCCGGATCAACCCTGCTATCCTCTTCAATTCGCACGTTTTCAAGGCTCTCTACCATAGATATAAAGTTCTCTCTTTGTCTTGTTGTAATTTCGAGATCCTTAATGTTTACCCTTATTGTAATTTCAGCCTCTCCTCTAATTTTCTTAAGTGCCTCTTTTATATTTTCAATAACAACATTTCTCTCTTCTTCAGAAATGGTTTTAACAACCTTTCTGGCAATCAATAATACTAAATCGATAAGTTGAGATTCTGCATTTTTTATAATTTCTTTTCGTTTATCTATAGCAGCTTGTAAAATTATATGCAATCTGTCAATTAACCTTTTTACTTCTTCCTCTCCTTTTTGAAATCCTTCATTAAACCCACTTTCAAAGGCTTCCTCTCTAGCTTTCTCCAATATTTCTTCAGCCTTTTCCTCTGCTTCTTTTATTATCTGTTCAGCTTTTAGGTTAGCATCTTCTACTATTCTTTTTGCTTCATTCTCTGTATCTTCTTTAATTTTTCTAGCTTCAACCGTTTTTTGCTGTACCAATCTAAAAGCGGTCTCTTCCGCTTCCTGCTTTATACGTTCTGCTTCTTTTTCAGCATCTTCTTTTATCTTTTTTGCTTCTTCTAGTATTTTTTCTTTTTCTTCCTCTATCGAAGGGATATGAACAACTTCAGCTTTTACCTCTTTGACCTCTTCAGTCTCACCTAGTTCTGTTACCTCAACTGCCTCTTCCACTTCTTCTTCCTTCTTCTTTCTGGGTCTCGATATTTTTGGTGGAGCAATTAGGACTTTTGAACCTACAATTTTCACTTCATTTGATTTAAAAATCTTTTTTGCCAATCTAAACCTCCATCCTGATCGCTAATTAAACAACCAGCTCATCTTCACCTGCTCTTGCAACAACTATTTCTCCTGCCTCTTCAAGCTTCCTTATAATACTTACTATTCTCTGCTGGGCTTCTTCAACATCCTTTAATCTTACTGGTCCCATAAACTCCATATCTTCTTTAAGAAGACTTGCAGCCCTCTTACTCATATTTCTGAATATCTTATCCTGCACCTCTGAATCAACTCCCTTTAGTGCCTTAGCAAGATCCTGAGTATCAACCTCTCTTAAAACCTTCTGTATAGCCCTATCATCAAGTAATACAATATCATCAAATATAAACATTCTCTTCTTAATCTCTTCCGCTAACTCGGGATCCTCTTCTTCGAGTGCCTCAATAATGGTTTTCTCAGTACTCCTATCGACAAGGTTTAAAATATCTACAATTGTTTCAATACCTCCAGCTGCCGTATAATCTTCACTAGCCAATGTGGATAACTTTTTCTCCAGTACTCTTTCAACCTCTCTAAGAACGTCAGGTGATGTTCTGTCCATAGTTGCAATTCTCTTGGCAACATCCGCCTGAATTTCATCTGGCAGAGAACCAAGAATTATTGAAGCTTTATTCGGTTCCAGATAGGCAAGAATAAGTGCTATGGTTTGAGGATGCTCACCCTGAATAAAGTTTAATAGATGTGATGGATCTGTTCTTCTTATAAAATCGAAAGGTCTAACCTGAAGTGAAGATGTCAATCTGTTTATAATATCTATTGCCTTCTGAGAACCTAATGCTCTCTCCAACAGGTCTCGGGCATAATCTATACCACCTGAGGATATAAAATCCTGAGCCATCATAAGCTCCTGAAATTCCATAAGCACCTTATCCCTATCAGCCGGATCTACAGTTTCCAGCCTTGCTATTTCAAAGGTTAACTGTTCAATTTCATCCTCCCTTAGATGCTTGAAAATTTCTGCAGATATCTCGGAACCGAGAGTAACTAAAAATATCGCTGCTTTCTGACGACCGGTTAATGTCTTTTTACCTCCATGTGTACCGGCACCGCCAGCACCAGCTGTTGTTTTAGCATGAGCTTTCGCCATCTTCTCCTCCTATAAAATACCAATCTCTTTTTTAAATAGGATAGAATCCCTTAGTCATTCTAATCTTTATTTCAAATTAATATCAATCTTTACTCCTCAGCCAGCCATGTTCTTATAAGTTTAGCCACCTCCTCAGGATGCTCTCTTGCAATGTTCATAACATTCTCCTGCATCTCAAGCCTCGCTCTTTCCTCAGGAGATAGCTCCAATTCTGCTCCTTCCTCTTCAGCAGATTTCAAAGCAGCTTCGCGCATAAGCTGTTGTTGCCTTGCAAGTTCTTCTTCTCGAATTCTTTTACGTCTTTGAATCTCTTTAGATATTGCTCTATATGCTATAGTTACAACGAATAATGCAAAAAGAGCAATTAAAGCAGAGAGTAGAGTTTTTCTCATCTGCTCTCTCTTCTTTAAATAAGCATCCTCCAGCTCAAACTCTTTTGTTCGATCAAACTTGATGTTCTTGACCACAACTATATCATGCCTTCTTGGGTCGTACCCAATAGCACCTTTAACTATTTCTTCATATTTTTTAATTTCATCCGGAGATCTTGGCACATACTCACGTTTAATTCCACCTTCAGAGGTTAAAACTGGTTTACCATTTTTATCGTATACCTTCTTCCAGGTTCCATCAACCCATACTGCCACAGATACCCTTTTAATTCTGTAGGGTGCAGATTGTATCTTTGAGACCTGTTGGCTTACCTCATAATTTTTAACTGTTTCCTTTTTTTCGTACTCAGAACCCTCTCCGGTGGCTTCCTTATATCCAGGAGGTACATTAGGTTCAACTCCGGGAGGGCCTTCAGGAACAAAACCTGTACCCTTAAACTTTTCATCTGTGGTCTTTTCACTTCTAACAACATTCATGGCCACTTCAGACTCATCATATGGAGTTTCAGGATTATCAGGCTTCTTAATAATGGGTATATATTCAGTTTTCTGAATATTTTTCTGATCAAAATCAAGATCAACCTGAACAGATACATCAACCTTATCCTTACCAAGTACAGATTTAAGTTTTTCAGCAATCTCGTTTTGCATATTTAATCTCAGTCGTTCCTTTATCTTCCACTCCTCTTTTGCTCTGTTTAAATAGTTTGTAGTCTCCTCCGAGGAAAAATCAGAAAGAATATTACCATGATTATCAGTTACCACAATATTTTCTGGTTTTAGTTTATCCACGCCAAAGGCAACAAGATCTATAATACCTTTAATCTTCTTTTTATTGGTTAAAATATCAGAATACGGAGCAGGTGTTATTATAACAGAAGCAGTATAAGGAGCTTCGTTATCGAGGTACAACTCTGCTTTTGGCATAGCTATTTGAATACTTACATCCTCTACATCATCGAGGAGTTTAATGTGCTTTGTTATTTCACCTATTATCGCCCTTCTTAAATTTACATTACGCTCAAAATCTGTCGTTGTCCAGGACTGAGTATCAAAAAGCTCCCAACCCTTTATTCCGGAGGGTAGAACTCCGGCCAGTCCGAGTTTCATCCTGAGATAGGCACTTGTATTTTCATCTTTTACAACAATATATTTGCCATCTTTGATTTTATACTCCACGTTCCATTCGGTTAGTTTATTGGTTATTCTCTGAAGATCATTCTGATTAAGTACTGTTTGAAATAGCAGGGTCTCTGTGGGCTTTGATGAAAATGATATAAGAAAGATAAAACTTACCACCAGCAGTAAAATTACACCTAAAATAACCAGTTTCTGTGTTTTAGAAAGCTTAATATAGACGGATTTAACGTTACCTAAAAGATTTTTAAAAAATTCGTTCATTTTCCCCTCCCAAAAATAACTGCCAAAAATGCTTTATAGAGCTTTTATCTTAAATTGATCAGCTCTCTATACGCTTGAGTAATTCTATCTACGACTGATTTTGTAAGCATTAAGGCCAGTTTTGCCTTTTCAGCAGCTATTGTTACATCATGTATATCAACAGTATCAGGGCGAACCGCAAGTGCTTTAGTTAGCTCGTTAGATTTCTGCTGAAGCCCATTAACCTTGTAAAATGCATTCTTCAAAGCATGAGAAAACTCAGATACAAAATCATCGCTCTTTCCGCTCTTTTTAGCCTGTAATTGTGCGCCGAAATGCTTAGGGTTTGTCGCTATCATGGGAACTATATCTCCCTGTGGCTGTATTTGATTCATTCCTCTATCTCCTTAGGTTTGTAATTAACACCATAATTTATCTTCCTATCTCTAATCCTTTCATAAACATCTGAGTTGAGTTTTGTACTATAGTTACATTTGCTTCATAAGCCCTGCTGGCCGAAATCATATCCACCATTTCCTCTACTATGTTTACATTTGGATACTGAACATAACCCTTTAAAGGTCCTGATTTTATAGAATCAGGATGTGTTGGATCATAAACAAGCCTTAAAGGTGATCTATCCTCCTCAATCTTTATAACTCTTACACCCTCTCCTATCCCTCTCCAGAGTGCTTGGGGAAGAAAACGTGTTTTATACTCAGGCAGGTCATTCCTCGGCCTCAATACGACCCTGCGCCGCCTGAATGGTTCTCCATCTGTCGTTCTTGTAGTATTTGCATTGGCTATGTTGTTTGAAATAACATCCATTCTTAATCTTTGAGCTGTCAATCCAGTGGATGCTATGTTCATAGAAGTAAAAATACCCATTATTCACGCCTCCTTACTTCATCACAATAGAGAGTAGTTTAAAATTATCACTAACCCTCTGGGCCATTGCTGTATATCTCAATGCATTCTCCTTTGCATCTACCATTTCTTTTTCTATGTCTACGTTATTACCGTCATTTCTATAGGTTGTAGTATAATCCACATATACTATTGGCTTTATCTCACGATAATCCCTCAGTCTGAAGAAGGGTATATGCCGTTTGTCCGTTATAGCTTCAGGAAAAGGCCTTGGATCATAGCTCGAAAGGGCCCTGGCCAATTCACTCTCAAAAGCCACATCGCTTCTTTTAAAATTTGGAGTATCAGCATTAGCAATATTGTTGGCAATAACCTCCTGCCTTATCAATGAAGCCGACATAGAGCGCTGCAAAATATCCTGAGTCCTCATGAAATCAGAATCTAAAAACATATCTGGACTCCTCCTTAGATTTATCTAACACAAATTTTCTTTAAATCTTAGTATGATTTTCGGAAAATTTTCAAAACCCTTAATATAGGCTTTTACATTATATTTATTTAAATCTATCTATTGCAGCTTTAAGCCTGTCTCTATGACAAAGAACATTTGTAACATGGATATAACCTGCTACCCTACAATGCTAAAGACTCTCTATAGGATATACTTTGATAGATCTTTGTTCTCAAGAACATCTTTTAGCTTCTCCCTTACATACTCAATCGTAATGGGTATTGTCTGGCCTCTTAACCCTGGCGCATTAAAAGAAATATCTTCTAGCAATAGCTCCATTATCGTGTGCAATCTTCTAGCACCTATATTTTCTGTCTGAGAATTTACGAAAGATGCAATCTCTGCAATTTCTCGTATTGCTTCCGGCTTAAAATCCAATGTAACACCTTCCGTTTCAAGCAGTGCCTTATACTGTATTACCAGGGCATTCTTGGGCTGCGTTAGGATTTTTTCAAGATCTTCTGTCGTGAGACTGTTTAACTCGACCCGTATAGGAAATCTTCCCTGGAGCTCGGGGATTAAATCCGACGGTTTACTCATATGGAATGCTCCTGCCGCGATAAAGAGAATATGGTGGGTTTTTACAGCTCCATATTTAGTGGAAACTGTCGAACCCTCAACTATTGGCAAAATATCTCTCTGCACCCCTTCTCTTGAAACATCAGGCCCATGGGTTGAGCCTTTCTGGGCAATTTTATCTATCTCATCAAGAAAAACTATGCCCATCTGCTCTACTCGCTCAATTGCTACTTTTACTACCTTGTCCATATCTATAAGTTTATCCTTTTCTTCCTCTTCAAGTATCTTCCTTGCCTCTTTAACTGTAACCTTTTTTCTCTTCTTCTTTTCAGGGAAGAGATTTCCAAACATATTCGAAAGATTCAAGTCCATATCTTCGAGACCCATACCTGCGAACATTCCCAAAACCTGTGTTTTTGGCTGTTTAACCTCAATCTCTATAACCTTATCTTCAAGTTCACCCCTTCTGAGCATCTCTCGAAACTTCTCACGGGTGCTCTTTCTGCGTTCATCAGATGTAATCTGATTGGCATCAGGTTGTTGACCCACAGGCTTCTGACGAGGGAACCTAATAGGGGGCAATAAAATATCAAGAAGGTCCTCTTCTGCTCTTTCCTTTGCTATTCCCTCTACCTCTTCACTCATTTCCTTTTTTACATCGTTAACCGCAATATTAGTAAGATCTCTAATCATAGATTCTACATCACGGCCAACATATCCGACTTCAGTATACTTCGTAGCCTCAACTTTTATAAATGGAGCACCGCTTATATTGGAGAGCCTGCGTGCTATTTCCGTTTTACCAACACCAGTGGGACCAATCATGATTATATTTTTCGGAGCTACCTCATCACGAAGTTCTTTAGGTAGGTTTTTTCTCCTGTATCTGTTTCTTAAGGCAATGGCTACTGCCCTCTTTGCCTTATCCTGACCTATTATATATTTATCCAATTCTTCAACAATTTCAACCGGTGTTAATTCTTTCTCTTTTAACCTTTTCATTCTATCTCCTCTACTGTAATATTATCATTTGTATAAATGCATATTGATGCTGCAATTTTTAATGATTCCTCAACTATCTCTCTTGGAGTCATACTTACTCCGGACTTTTTAAATGCCCTGGCTGCAGCAGTTGCATAAGGTCCACCAGAACCAATAGCAAGAATTCCATCCTCTTCCGGCCTGATAACATCACCTGTTCCCGATATGAGAAAAAGATTTTTCTTATCGGCAACAAGTAATAGTGCTTCTAACCTGCGTAGAGCTTTATCGAGTCTCCATTCCTTTGCCAGTTCAACGGCTGCCCTTGCAAGGTCTCCATTGTACTCATTGAGCTTACCTTCAAACCTCTCAAATAACGCAAAAGCGTCTGCCGTTGCACCTGCAAAACCTGCCAGAACTCTGTCTTCATACATTCTTCTAACTTTAATGGCATTCCCTTTAAATATAGTTTTATCCATAGTTACCTGGCCATCACCCCCCATTGCTACTCTATTATCTCCCAAAACAGCCAGGACAGTTGTACTTCTTATAACAGGTTTACTATTCATGTCAATTCCTCTTTTCATTAACATCTCCTATTAACAATAAAAATATTCCATACTGTAGAGAACTATTACAAATCCACACCTTTAGGCATGGGGATGAAACTTCTCATACTCCCTCTTAAGTTTCCCTCTTGTAACATGGGTGTAAATTTGAGTAGTTGATAATTTAGCATGACCTAACAGTTCCTGGACAACTCTTATATCTACTCCACTTTCCATAAGATGCGTTGCAAAAGAATGTCTTAGACTATGGGGTGTCAATTTTATACCCACCATCGCCCTTTTTACCCTCTTATAAACGATGTTTCTTATCTGCCGCACTGTAAGTCTATTTCCTTTAAGAGTAATAAAAACTG
>Ga0164318_10003378_pt1 | contig 15092 bp, 11 predicted proteins | sample GuaBasSedimGuay9_FD_113734 | JGI IMG/M metagenome (GOLD analysis project Ga0164318, IMG submission 113734) | Subseafloor sediment microbial communities from Guaymas Basin, Gulf of California, Mexico - Guay9, Core 4571-4, 0-3 cm | ecosystem: Environmental > Aquatic > Marine > Hydrothermal vents...
ATTCTGATTCTGATTCTGATTCTGATTCTGATGAGATGTCTGATGATGTTGCCCGGGCAATAATTAATTTTATCTGCAATATGCCCCAGAAGCATATTGCTATTGAATTCCAGGGTGGTGAAACACTTTTGCGCTTTGGTGCATTAAAGAGGTTTCTGAAATTATTTAATGAGAAAGTCAAACATGCCGGCAAGATTGTTGAATCAAAAGTGATAGTTACTAATATGACGCTTATGACAGAAGAAATCGCAGAATTTATTTTTGATAATAATATTGGCCTTAGTACTTCTCTTGACGGTCCAAAGGAACTTCATGACAGGCAAAGACCCTTTCCTGATGGGAGTGGGTCATATAATGCGCTTATGACATGGGCAGAGTATTTTTCTGCGCGCGGCAAAAAACTAAAATTTCTTCCGACAATCACATCTATTTCATTGGAATATGACCCTAAATCTATTGTTGATGCATACATAGATGCGGGTGCGAAGTGCATGATGTTTCGCTCAGTGTATGGTGTTGGCAGGGGCGCTAAGGATACTAAGCTTTTGATGGATCCTGCCCGCTATTTTGAGTTCTGGAGGAAGGCTATTGATTACATGGTTGAGCTTTCAATGGATGGTAATGTGTTCTATGATTCTACTCTACAGAGTATGCTTGTTAGTATTTTTACAGACAGGAGGAGCAATATGTGTATGAGGCGACCCTGCGGGGCAGGTATTACACAGTTTGCGTTTTACCTTGACGGGTCGATTTATGCATGTGATCTTGGAAAGAAAATTGATACATTTAAATTGGGAGATGTTATGTCCAGCAGCTATGAGGATGTCTTTTTGAATACAATTCAGCTTCGCACTAATACTTCTGAGTTCCAGCCGCTTTGCGATACATGTGTCTATGGTGCTTTTTGCGGTGCATGCGTCTGTAAGTCATACGCGCAACATGGCAATATTGTTCCTATGACTCCTATTGATTTTGATTGCAAGGTCAATAAGATGATGTTTGACTATATTTTTGAGAAGATGAACGACCCTGTATACAGAAGTGTTTTTGAGATGTGGGTGCGGTTGAGAGTATGATCGCGGAATACTTTTTGAAGGTTCTTGTATTTGTTGTTGTTCTTCGTCTTCTTAGGGTGTTTGATGTGCAGTCTGCTTTGATTTATGTTCTTTTTTGCTCTGCGTCCTTTTTTGTGATGCCTATGAGGATAATGCCTGAGTTTCTGGTATTTTGCGTGTTTGTTTTTCTTTTTCTGTACGTGATTCTAGTATCTTTAAGGAATGCGCTCAGGACGGGTTTTTTGCGCTTCGCGCATCATGTCGTGGGTCTTTTTTACAGGGAGAAACAGGTATTTTATTCTGTTTTGCTTATCTCTTTTTTAATGATGGTTTCAGGCGTGAGTAATTGGTTTCTGCTTTTTTTCGGGAGTTTTTTCGGGTTTCTTTTTTTGTCATGGGCAGGTAAAAAACTGGGTATCGGTAAATTTGATACTTACAATATTTTTAAATCTCGAAACGCGGTGATTGTTACAGTGCTTGCAGCTTTTTATTATTCGTATCTTTCAGTTTTAGTCAGTTCTGTGTTTGTCGGAGTCGTGTATGTTGTACTTTTCGTTATTTTTTTGTTTGTGTCTGATACTTTTACTTTTGAATGTCCGGTTGATGGCTTAAAGGAGGGAATGATTAGTGCTGAGTATGTCCTGAAGAAGAAAGACAGATATTACAGGAGAGCTTTTCATTCTATCACACCACTATCTTTTTTGAGGAATAGGATTATGCTTAAGATAGATACGGAACATGTTGTTCTCAGTCCACTTAGGGCGCTTTCATCAGATGACATTGATTTTTTGAAAGATATGCGTAAGAATCTGGATTTTGATTGTCTGTCTGTACAGAACACCGTTGATATGAGGTTGTTTGTTGTATTGGGTGTCTCTTTTGTAGCTCTTTTTAGATTTTATTTTGTGATTGTCTAGCAGGTTATCATGAGATAGTCTCTACTAAATCATGACGATGCTGTTGTGAAACCTCCTGTTACTGTGGCAGACTCCGAACCACCTACTTGAGTACATGTTATTCCATAGTTGTAGGTGACTCCGGGGGTAAGACTTGTGAGACCAATGTTATGCAATGTACCTGTACTGTCAAGGCCAGGGGGTGTTCCATAATCAAGATGACATGCAGAATCCGGGTTTGTGTTCCATGTTATCGTGGCTGTTGTATCTGTTATGCCTGTTGCCTGAATGTTCGATATAGTTGGCGGCGGTATCAGTGTAGTGAATACTCCTGTCTCAGTAGTCAAATCTGAGCCGCTCACGTGGACACAGGTTATTTCATAGTTGTAGGTGACTCCGGGGGTAAGACTTGTGAGACCAATGTTATGTATTATCCCGGAGCTATCAGCACTCCCCACATCCACATGGCTTGGCGCTATTCCATAGTCAAGATGGCAATCTGCATCTACATCTGTATTCCAGCTTATTGTCGCTGCTGTGTATGTTATGTATTCCACAATACCAGAAATTACAGGTGGTGGCATCAATGTAGTGAATGTTCCTGGGCTGATGGTTGATGTTTCCGCTCCGGCAACATTGACTGCTATAGTGTATGCGTATGTCGTCCCAGGCTCGAGAATAGGAATGTGTATCCTATAGTTCGCAAGGCCTGCTTCTGCACCATCGTATGCGCCTGGTTCATCTGGCGCTATTCTTAAATCCTCGAAATCTGCGCTGGAGCAAACTTCGTCAAGGCAGTATTCAAATGTACCCGCAGTAATCTGCAGAGTTGTCCAGTTGGCAGTCGCAGTATAGGATGTTGTGCTTATATCAACGTTCGTTATCTCTATATTATCCGGGATCTCTGCTACATGCACAAGTATGTTATCGAACCCTGTGCGTCCTGATTTGTCGGTTGCTTTTGCCTCTATAAGGTACCCTCCTGCGAAATTGGAAGGGTTTGCAACAAGGTCCCTTATATCAACAGTATGTGAGTATGGGGGGACAGTAAGTGAAGTTATTTCCTTTCTGCCGGTGTCATCGTAAAAGTAAAATTTGACTTCGTCTATTGCATCATTGTCGCTGGCATCTGCTTCTAGGTATATGACCGGGCCCATCGTGCTCTCCAGAGCTGTTGATGTTGGACTTGTGAATCTTATTTCCGGGTCTGTTTCATCAGCATTTGTTGTGAATTCGTGATCAGGCGGGGAATCGGGAGATATTGCTGTTTCACTGCCGCTTGTTGATTCTATTATATAATAATAAGTTGTTTCCGGGTTTATGTTTTCTATTGTGATTATGTGACCTGATACTTTTGTGGAGTCTGAGATTTCTATGTAAGGTCCTCCTAGCGTTGTGCTGTATTTTACTTTGGATGTAGCAGGCTTGTTTGTAGTCCATGTGATAGCTGCTGAACTGTCTGCAATTATTTTATCATCTGATATTATCTTAAGTGGGCCAACAGGTGCGAAGATGTCAGCTGCATGGATTATACCGTACGGGTTAGTGCAGTGCGTCGTGTGATCCTTGCAGTCGTGCCCGCTTGTGGCATCGCCACCGCCGCAGTTCATATCAACTATAGGTATTGCAATATAGTATTTAAATACGAGCTTTTCCCATGTATTTGAGTTTGCATCGTAGATTTTATAATTGTTGTCAGTGATTGTCACATATATTTTCAGGTTTTTCAGGATGTATCTCCTGTCGTAAATCATCTCGCATTTGTTTCGGTAACAATAGCGGGTGCATCCATGACAGCAGTTTCCGTGGCGCCTGCAGATCTGATGGCAGTCGCACCATGTCGATACTCCAACGAATTTGAAAGTTTTTTTGATATACTCTACATATTCAATGTTATCTGTTTTAAAATGTTCCGGGGCGTCGCATGCGTCTTTGTCCCTGTTTGTTACCCGCGGGAAATCTGCAAAGAACTCTATAGGGTATTCTATGTGCCATGTTATGCCATCAACTGATGTTTCTGTATTGCATTCGCTTTCAATCTGGGCTAAGGTCCCTGCGATTGCTGCGTGAATGTTATCTTTTGTGTATGAAGCTACCTGATCCTCTTTGCAATACCTGTCCCCACTACAGGGAAGCACTATACCGCAACTCGTGAGGGGTACTCCGCATGCAGTTCTTGATCTTATGGAATAGCCGTGCAGGTCAAGGTTGTGGAGCATGTCCCACAGGCGGCTCTGGAATAGTTGCTGGGCATTGTTTGTGAATTTTTCCGCTTGGGTGTAGAGCTTGTAGTAGCGGATTTTGGTCTCTTCTGTTACAAGGCCGCTGTCGCGGAGCTCTGCGAGTTTCCTGTCCTCGAAGAAAAGATCGTCCATGTATGCTGTAATTCCGTCCTGATTTTCATCCGGCCATACCGTTCCTTCAACATAACTTTCGTATCCTCTAGTTATTGTTCCTTTCAGGGGTGCTATGCTCATCTGGATGTCTCCTTTTTCATTTCTTTTGTCTAATATAGTATTCATACTGTTATAGTAATTTTCTAATTTTTCTGTATAAAGCTCGTTTGGTGTTGTCGAACCTAGTATTCCCGGATTGTATATGGAGACAATCACCTGCTTTACTCTTGCGACTTTATCTATTTCTCCTGTTTCGTTTTTTGCTGTAATGTGAAGAGATGTTGTGGTCTTAGTCGCGTCAATTCCTGTGATTTTGTAGGTATATATGCCATCTTTTTCGATAATATCAGGTGTACTGCCAACAGTATTCATTGAGAGGCACCCCCGCACAGGTTCGCATGTTATCTCAACAGTGCCTGGTTTTAGCATGAACAACTGGATTGAAACGTATAACGGGTATTTGCCTGCATTTACTTCATTAATGTATTGCATATGGTCTGCATCATTGTGCATTAGTACAATGTGCTTGTTCCCTGCTGGAAGATAAATATCTATATCTTTCAGGTATGGCACTCTTTTGAGTGTGGTTCCGCAATTAGGAGCTACGTCTGGTATTGTCCAGAAGGGTATGTTTTCAGTTGAGTATAGGTCCTGCTTTATACGTATTTCCGGATCTGTTGATTCTGTCAGGTCTGCGACTTTGTTATCGTCGCTGTCCACAAGCATGGCTTCTGTATGTCCCCCATGTTCCGTAAGTTCTTTTGATACTGTGTTCAGTGAGAAGAACGCCGCTGTTTTCATAAATCCCTGCTTTATGCTCTGTATGTTTTTGTCCATTGCGAGTGTAAAGTATTTGTCATATAAGTTAAATGATTCCTGGGCAGACCATATAAATTCGCCGCCGAATCTTTCAAATGCAATGCTCAGGGATGCTATTACCAGTATTATGCTTACTACTGCTGTTATGGTGCTGCCTTTTCTGATTTTTGAATACATTGATTTTTTAGCTTTCATTGTTTCACTTTCGATAGTTTATCATACTGGCAGGTTCTTGCAGCAGCAGTGTGCCGGGCTACAAATATATTGATTTTTGCATATCCCACCGAATAGTGCGCAACTCTTCTGGGGCACGCATTGCAGTTCATCGTCTTGAGGGCATGGTACTTTGCCAGGTTTGATTTCCGGCTCTTTTTTTATCATGAGGGTCACTGTGGCCATACCTGCAGGCGGTACTGCAATGTCTTCTCTCTCAATTGTCATGTCTTCTGTTTCTATTCCTGTTGTTAAGTATTCAACATCATTATATGACACACTAAATAAAAACTCGTCAATCTGTAGTTTTTTCGCAAAGTCAGAGATACATTCCCCTATTTGGAATGTATCTACCTGATTATTGTATTCAACTACAGTGTTACTAAAAGGGTCTTGCAAGGGATTATCTGCTAATATTGTTCCAAGCACTACCTTTAAGGGCACGTTAGTAAGGGGTGTGCAATAGTTATTGTTTAGCAGGACATAAAGATGTGTGTCTACAGCAGAGTGCTCATCTGAAAATTTAAGTGCTTCAATAGACTGTTTTGTGAATAGTAACTGTGATACAGCAACAATTAATACACATATCATAATAATAGCTATTGCTAAATATATATCAAACATCAATAGTGATTTCCTGTGTTTTTTACTGCAATGTAAAGCAGCTAAAGCGTCTTGAAATTTGAGGATTCTAACAGGAAATTTCCACGATTTTTTGTTGTCTGTAAAGCATGACCTGACAATAAAAAAGCTTATGATTCTCCAAATTGCACCACAATCATATGACTTTTTGCTCATAGTTTTCAACCATTTATGTTTTATACTGGTGTCATTTCTATATTTTTTTGTGTAGTATCTCCCCTGCGCAGTGAAGTTAATTTCGAGATGTCGTCGTAACTGGATTTTGTTACTTCTACAAACACGCTTCGTGCAGACATACCCAAATCTATGTTCGGAATAGCATAGTGTCCATTGGAATCTGTGGTTGTTGACCGCGCCAGCACAGGTATCTCCACAATCGCATCTGCAATGACATATCCTGTATTTATCTCTGTTACCTTGCCGGTAAGATGCGCATATTCATGATGGTCTGTACAGCGCTTGTTTACTGCGCATATTCCTGATTCGCAGGCGCTGTTTTTCAGGCATAGCTGACCCAATAGCAATCCTGTCGGTGGTGCGCCAGCGCATGTCCCGGAAACGCAGTTGAAACTGTCGCATTCACAGTCTTTTGTGCAGCTTTGCCCATTTGGTAATGTATATGTGCATTCTGCATCCTGACATGTCAGATTTGACTGCCCGGGTCCTTCTATGCAGTTTTCTGATATGCATTCTGCATCTTCATCGCAGAACATCTCGTTTTGCAGTTTCTCTGTTGATGTGTCAAGTTCAATATTGGCAGTTAGTATCGCCTTATGATATCTGTCGAGCACCATATAGCTACTACTGTGTTCAGCAGGCGTGCCGTTCGTGTTTATCTGCGTTATCATTTCAAAGTCTGCTGACATTGGCCTTGGAGTGACAGGCTGGTAATTACTGAATGTCCAGTGCATATTTGTTTCAAGGTCTTTTATATCTATCCGGTATTTTGCGTTGCCGATGTCAATGCATGATAATGGTGGTGTATGTGATTCTTTTTCTGTTGCTATACTGTCCGCAATGAGTTTCCTGAGCTCTGTATGGTCTCCATAGTTGTTGTTTGTACACGGGGCAGCAATGAGGTTGTTGAAGAGCGCGAATTTAATGCCCTGCTCGGATAGACGCTCCTGAATGTCCTTTTCAGCAGCACTGTCACCGATTGAGAATACAAACAAACCCATTAGAAATAACAGCCCAATAAACACGAATACTGTCTCAATAATTTCGTTCATAATTTTTCACATAGTGCATTTAATAAGCAATGTATTTGCAGTCATTTGTATGGATTGTGCAGCATTCTTCTCCTTCATTGCATATTGTGATCTCTGGCCTGCAGTTGATAATTCTTTTCGAGACGCATATTCTCTCGGTTCCCTCTGTGATACTGTTTGGCATTATGTTTTCCCGGTAGTGCGGAACAGCAAATGTATGCACTGTTCCAAGATTGTCTGTCAATGTGCCTGTTTTGCCAATATATGTCAGGCGTAAATGTGTCTCATTCAGTTCATATACGAAGTTCTCTTTGAGATCAAAGTGCCTTACTCCCTGTTCCACACTTGCGATGTTTATGAGTATACTCACAACTGCGTATGTGGTCTGCTCTGTAATGACCTGAAGATCTGCATCTGTAAGGCCTATTGCTGTTCTTGTGCTTGCAGTGAGTATAAGTGCAGCTACAATCAATGTCCCTATAAACATTATCTGTTTTATTATTTCAATACCCATGAACGCTCCTCTCCCGGGTTTCCCCGGCTTCGCCCACATATGCAATTGCCATCAGGATGTTTTTATAGTTAACGTTGTTACTAAATGGACAAAATTCTCCAAAAACCAAGAGACGTGAATCTATATGGCAAAGACATATAGTCTAAAAAGTTATGTCTTTGATTATACTATGTCCCCGGGATTTTTTCATATATGGCTCTTGCTGCTTTTGCGAGTTTTATTATCGGGTTGTTATCCCAGATCTCATTCATAGCCAGTCCCGTCTTGCTTAGGGCAATGAATATTAATGCTGCGATTATTCCAACGACCAGCAGTTCACCGGTCCACAAAAGCATGGCTTTTACAGCTATTTCTGCTTTCTTCCTTCGGGTAGTGTTTACTGGTACATTTTGATGCAATAGGTATATCGAACAGTAAAACAGCCTGAAAGCCAGAGGATTCTGATAGCACATTTCCATTATTTTCTGATGCATTCATTGACACCTGTTACTTCATTCATATTCCATTTACACATATCTGAACAGCCACTGCACGCCGCAGAGCCTGAGCAACTGGTGCAGTCACTACAGCATGCAGGATATACTTTGATTTGTTTTGTCAGCATATTATTAGCATTTCTCTTGGCTTCGTCAACCAGAGGGTATTTCAATGTGTCCAGATTGTCGATTCTTGCCACTACAGTATAAGCTCCCTCGACAAGATTAGAGCCGGATTTCATTGTGGTTGCTGTTATATCATTGATTGTGACTGTACCACCACTCGGGATTATATGAACGGCAGTAACTACAGTTTCAGGATTGCCATTTATCGTTATGTGCAGATTATCTTCATCAAATTCAAAATCGTTGTCGCCATTGTTTTTGATATCCACACTGATCCATCCTTGTGAGTCTGTAGCAGTGAAAATTGTGTTTTTGTCGCAATCGGTGACAGTTTTGCATGGAAATATATCCACAATCTCAAGGTCTTCAAATTTACATTTATCTTTTGTCGGATCATCTATCATTGTGTTTATCCTCATTATTTTTTGCGGCAAGGTACATGGAATACACCCAATAGTGCACTTAGAGCCATCAACTACATTTACGCAGTAACTTTCGTATTCTGTCTTGTGCTCGTATTTACAGATACCGTCGAGGCTGTGCGTGCCGCTGTCAGATAGTCCTGTGAGGATATATTCTTTGCTGTCAGTATTATCTATATAGCAAAGATTTGCAACTCTGTGTTCCCCTGTACATGTCATGCTCGCATGAACTTTTGCTGTGCATAGGGGTATGTCTACACGGTCAGGTGGGCCGGGTATTTCGTCATCTACGTTCAGAAGTATCTTGAACAGTATCCCTTCCAGTTCCCCTGTGACTCTGGGCATTGTGAATTCGTAATCAGTACCACTCGGTATTAGTCTGCCAAGTTCACAGCCGGGAATTGGTGTCGGAGTGCCAATAGTAGGATCTTCACACTGGCCAGAGCCTGTTTCTATTTCTATCTTCACATCTGCTATCATGTGTGGTGATGTGCCTGTTATTTCTTTTTTGAAATGTACTTTTGTAGTTTCCGGTGAAATTGTAGTTTTCTGGTTGAACTTGACATCGCCCAAGATGGTTGCATCTTTGAGGCATGACCATTTTTTGTTTTTATATGGTGATAGTTTTAATGTGTCTGTCTCACCTATATTACCATCTGCATTACTTGATGTAAATGTGATTGTATGTTTGACGCCCGGTATGAATTTCTCAACTTCACTTTGGAAATTGCATGGCAACTTGAATTCCACTTTCGGGGTGCATGGTGTGGTTGAAAGTGAGCATAATAGATAATCATCTCCGGAAGGCGTTATTTCTCCTCCGCTTGCATCTCTTATAGGTACTATGCCACCACTCTGGTTTTCAATTTTTACAGAAAAGTCAGCTATTTCTTCCGGCTTGATATTCTTGAATGTGACAGTCATTACAGAGCATGGCAGAAAACCGTCGTCGTTGAGAGTGATAGTGCCATAGTCTGATGTCGGCTCCAAGGGAAGATCCTCCCCAGCATCCCTTATACGCGCAAATATAGCACCACACTGTTTATCGCTGCCATCCGGCGATGCTGTACATTTATATATATCATATTCGGTACTGCATAGTTCCTGACATTCTGCTGCATATATGTTGTCATCCAGTGTTGTGTGCATACCCATTCCAAGGATATTTTTTACCTTTTCTCCAATCCCTGATGTAAAAGTCGACGCAATAAATACTACTACCAGTCCTACCACGCCCCCAAGTATTACGATATCCAAAGTCTTTCCAATACCTTTTCTACCTTTTTTCATTGCATGTGAAGTGTGCGTGGGCAATGAAATATTCAAATATTCTGAACGAGACGTATATTTTCCAGACATTTTTTTAATGCCGCTGCTATGAAAAGATGTACGAAACGCTCCAATTGTCCCGGGATTTCTATGATTTACCATAAGCAATCGCATGGATATAATATTAGTATGGGCATGATACTCCCAACTCGTCACATCCTTCCCCTATTTTTCCCACACCATCCCAATCAGGGCAACTTGGGTCAACTCTCATACATGCATCGCATGCCCGTTTGCACATGTCTATCTTCAGTGCATTTCCTGCATCTTCCATCGGCTTTTCTGTGCTGTCTCTTGTTTTGCCTGTTGTGGTGTTCATCAGGGTTGCAAGTATGAGTGCAACTATAAGTACTACTACAATCGTGACAATTATCCATATTGTCTGACCTGTTGCTTTTCTCATTATCTATCACCTTATTTAGTCTATTGTTGGGAAGTGCAGTGCCTCTTTTATCATTTCCACTGCCCTGTCACCGAGGAATACATATACTCCTGCGATAATTGCAAGGACTATCACTCCAAGCACCAGAAGCATTGTCTGGTTGATTGCAAAAGCGCCTTTCGCTTTTTTCTCTAGTGTTTCCATTTACACCACCTGTTAATATACCGGAGTTATCTGAGAGATATCCTAACCCATATTTAGGTTTCAGTAGTATTTATAGTTTGGATACAACGCAGAGGTGCTGTTGCATATATACTAAGAATTACAGAGACGGCTATTGATTTTGAGATTTTGTAGTCAAAGACATCACTTTTTACACCAATGTCTTTGCCATATATATTAGCGCCTCTTGATTATTTGTTAAGTTTGTGTATTTATAGTTGAAGACATAACTATTTGGACAAATGTCTTCACCATATAGATTAAGGTCTCTTGGTTTTTGGCTAAGTTTGTCCATATAGTAACGACCTTAACTATAGTAACGGCGCCAACTATGGCTGAAAATCGCTAAACGATATCTGCAAATTCTTTGGGTGTGACTTGTGCAACAGCACCTAGCACAGATACAAAAATCATAGTTATTTATATTTGAATGTATAACTAATCTGGTATGCGGCGAAAAGGAGTAAAGGTAAATGTCTTTTTTATTGCATGCCTTGTCATTGCATTGTTGATTTTTTACCTTTTTATCACAATCACAATGAGAATACTTGGATTTTGAGCGGGTGAGTTTATGAATCATATGTTTTGTCCGGATGTGAAGCAAAAATCAAAGGGCGCGATTGACCTTATTACCGGTATAATTCTTGTGCTTCTGGTGATGGGTATTGTGCTACTGGTTGTAAACATGATTGGGCTTCGCTTTCTTGATACTTTTGTGGAGCAGATAGCTGAGAAAATTGATTATTTCGTTGGAGGATTCAAGAATTAGACTTTACGCTGCAAAGATATTTGTGATGCGCGTTTGCAGTAATTTATTTAAGGCAGTGAATACTAATTCTTTTGTATGTATGATCATACCAGACAGATGAAAGGTATGCACGACCTGAAGATGGCATTTCTCATAAGTGTTGTTCTCGGGCTTCTTATTGGCGTCATCCTTTTCTATGTGTATGGTGAGGTGCTTGGCGGGAAAATTACAGAGTTTAAGAATATCCTGTTTAATGTTGCTGACGAAAATCTCTATGAGAAAGACTGCGTGCTTCTCAGTAATGAGAATTTTAATGCAGGAGATGTGTATAATTTTCATGATATCAACCTCAATGATGTAGAACTTAAGAATGTTGAGCATCTTGGGCTTCTTATGAAATGCGGCCACGGTATTTTCAAAGGAGCAGATATTGAGGAATGGATGGTAACTGCTCACGATAACGGGGCAGAGCTTTTTGACTCGCCGTTGGAGGTCGGCGCTGTATGCGGCGTTTTAAAGAGCGCATCAATTATATTTGTTGAGTCCAACGGGTATGAGACCGATGTGCCCGGCAAGAGTGTGGATGTCCATATCAAGATAAAGGATAAGTTTCTTGCAGGAACAAGCGCGGATATGTATCTATGCTATTCTGCGCACAGGTGATTGTTATTGAAGTCGCAAAACCAGAGAAGCAGGACAAAGCAAAATATATTTTCTCTTGGTAAAATATATATATACTACTAAGGATAATTATAGACTTGTGGCTGATATGAATATGCGTTTTTTACAGGCAGTGGTTCTAGGACTGGTTCTAGTCTTAGTTTCTGCAGGTGTTATTGACGTTATTGACCTAAAAGAAGGCGCATTATGGCTTATGGCTCATATTGCATCCCTGATAAGCAACCTGTTCGGTATGAACACAAGATACGATCAGATAGCAATGGAGTCAACACAGGCACTAAGCTGCGCCATTGATACGACGGCACTATGTGATAGTGATCCAGGTTGTACTATGTTCGACAGCGCTTCTTGCAAGACAGGCATGCCTGTTTCAAATGTTATTGCGATGCATGCGCCGAAGCAGGGGCTTATGACTGCAAGAGTGATTGATGTCGCAGATAAGATTACGGGGGCTGCTATTATACCTCCTGCGCCAGGAGCGAACCAGTGTGGTACTGACAAATGCGGGCTGACTGAGTCTACATACAGTACATGCGGAACTGATGAAAGATGCCTGTGGGAAGATTTGCCTATTCCAGGTTGGTGGTGCCAAAAAGATTCGACTTGTTTTGAGCCTAGTGAACGCGCCAGTCCAAGTGCCTTGCCGACAGGTGTCCATTCCAGATGTTTTGGGAGCGACATGCATGTATGCGTTATATGCGGGACAGAGGCGGATCGCACAACTGATAAGAAATGTTGCGAATGCAACTATGGCGGCAATATCTATTATTCCTATGTTCCTAGCAGTAAAAGTTGCAACGGCTGCATTGATTTGTTGGGTATTTGCAGTGATGCCGCAGATTCCAGTGCCTGCGAGGGTAAGACGTCTGTCGCGTCCTGTGCAATGGTAACCGAGCAGGATTCCCGGGATGGTTTTTATTGCGAATTGCTCGGCTTCGAGCTTCCGCAGAAAGTTACGACAGGAGACGGGTATTTTGCCAAGGTTAAAGACTATGGAAAAGCATGGATTGGTGCCATAGGCGAGCCGAGGTACCTTGTATATTATGAAACGTTCCCTCATGGAATTGAGAGCACATGGATTTATGAGCCGACAGACATGATTATTGCTGCTGTTGCCATAGGCGGGATAATGAATATCGGCGGAGGAACACTTAAGGCAGGATGGTCGGGAACCAAAGCAGGAGCTGCAGGACTTGGTGTTGTCAGGAAGGCGGGTATCAAAAGAGCGATAGGACACGCCTTAAAGGAAGCGAAAGGAGCAACTTATGAGCGCCTCAGTTATGAGTATGGTGGTAAAGCAGTGGCTAAAGCAATTACTATTGAGAAGTTTATCCTAAAGAAGCAGGGTGGTTCAGTTATTGGTCTGGATAATGTCCGGCTAGTTATTGATCATACTATGGCAGAACGCATACTTGTTCGTGGGCATACTGGTCAATTTGGCATGTCTGGTGAGCTTACCGCACTGTTTGGGAATAATATAGATGATTTGGGAATAGGTCGATACACTGCTCTTACAGATTTTGCCCTTTTTGTGAGAGGTGGGCGCGAGATTAGTGAGGAAAGCGTTGAGACAATGTTAAAAAAACAGAATATATTACTTAACAATATTCAGATTATGGATATTACAAGTGATTTAAATTTAATTCGCGAGTTGCATGAGGCAGACAGATTTATGAGTCCTGCTGGTAAAACAGCTATTGCTGCTACAATCAAGAAAACTCTGAAAGATGATTCTGCACTAAAAGATAAACTGGAGAAATCATTTGCCAAAGTTTTCATGGAGCATAGAGGCACGAATTCGAAATTGAAAAAACTGAGTTTATATAGAGCAATTAAGCAGGAGCAGAAGGATCTCTATGAAAAGGAGATAGATGATCTTGCAGAGGAAATTTACAAAGATATTGTCCATACAGCAAACCAGTTGCCTGGAGATGTTGCCATCCCGACAACTGCAAAAGGCAGACTGATTCAATATCATAAGGAAGCATTTGATGGCTTTTATAATGCGGGAAGCACTACGCAGAAGACAAGAGAACTTATAGATGAGATAGTGTTCAAAAGAGCTCTTCCAATCACAAAAGGCATAACTATTGGTGGCTCCAACACCTGGTCACTTGATACGCGAAAAGCGCTTATGATGGCGGCAATAGCCGGTGCCTACATTGCAATGGACACAAAAGCGAACCTGCAAAAATACGAAACATGCGGCTCTGGTGGCATGTGCCTGCATTTCCCAGTATTTTTCGGAGATGATAATAATCTGGATTACGGTCTTGGTGAAGAAGTTATGAAAGGACACCTCGAGGGCGGATATGACGGGCTTGTGATGGGTAGACTGCCCGGTGGAAAGACAGATCGACTACATCTTATTTCCCCGTGTAAGACGGATCTGGTTGTTGAGGCGCATAAAAAGGCAGACGGGGTCTGCAAGTGTGAGGAGTATTATCCCGGGGATAAGATATACTACAAGATAAGGAAACGTTCGTGTCTTGTTGATAACAATGGTAATAGAAAATATGACGGCGGAACAGAAGGATATGTTTATACGCTACCTGACGGGACATGTCCGATTTTTGTTGATAGTACTATTGTTCCCGGAGCAAAATGCACGGGTATCGTTACTATTATTGATGACATTGTTATACCTGCGGAAATACCCGATATTGGTCCTTTTGAGTGCGAGCGCTCTCCAAGCGAAAGTATATCTGATGCGCTTGAGCGATGCACAAAAGAGCAGGTCTATGATGATGCCGGTGTTTTAAAAAGTGCATATCGTGAGGGCGGGGGGGATTATAAGTGGACGAGTGGTGCAGCACTCGCTCCAGGATGCCGTGTTGGAGATATAGGGGCTATTGATAATCCAGATTACCTTGCAGAGCCTCTCAATGTGAGGACAAATGAAAACACAGGTGTGCAGGAAACAATTACTGTTTGCAAGAACAGTTGGTCATTGGATTTTTTGA
>Ga0164318_10003379_pt1 | contig 15090 bp, 9 predicted proteins | sample GuaBasSedimGuay9_FD_113734 | JGI IMG/M metagenome (GOLD analysis project Ga0164318, IMG submission 113734) | Subseafloor sediment microbial communities from Guaymas Basin, Gulf of California, Mexico - Guay9, Core 4571-4, 0-3 cm | ecosystem: Environmental > Aquatic > Marine > Hydrothermal vents >...
ATTGACCTTTCCGGTGACAGCTTACACCGGCGTGGCTATCGAATCGATGGGGTCCATGCGCCACTGAAAGAGAATCTGGCGGCGGCAATTCTAATTCGTGCCGGTTGGCCCGCTATCTGTGCTGCTGGCGGTGCTCTGGTCGACCCCCTCTGTGGCTCCGGTACTTTGCCACTTGAAGCGGGATTGATAGCGACCGATACCGCTCCGGGATTATTGCGCCGTTACTTTGGCTTTTTGGGCTGGAAACAGCACGACAAAGATCTTTGGGGAGAGTTGTTGCAAGCTGCCTGGAAGCGGCAAGAAATTGGTTTGGCGCAGAAACATGGCACCATTGTCGGTTATGACGGCCACAATCGGGCGGTTAAAGTGGCTTGGGAACATGCCCAGAATGCCGGGCTTGATAAGGTCATCCATTTTGAACGGCGTACCCTGCGAGAATTTGTTGCTCCATCGAGTCGGGGAGTCGGGTTGCTGGTGGCAAACCCTCCCTATGGAGAACGTCTGGGTGTCGCCAGTGAACTGCCACCCTTCTATAATCTCCTTGGTGAAAAGATGGCGCAACAATGCCCCGGTTGGAAAGCGGCAGTCATTACTTCTGAACCACAGTTGGGGCGGAGTATCGGCTTGCGGGCAGGCAAGATCAATGTCCTATACAACGGGGCTTTGAAATGTCAATTGTTACAGTTTGAACTGAATGACACCAATCACTGGCAGTCCCTTGAGGATGGGGCGGGGAAAGCGGTCAAGAAGAATCTTTCCCCGGGTGCTGAGATGTTTGCCAACCGGCTGCGTAAAAATCTTAAAAAGCTGAAAAAGTGGGCAAACCGTGAAGGGATCGACTGTTATCGAATTTACGATGCAGATTTACCCGAATATGCGGTTGCCGTTGATCTCTACGGTGATGAGGTCCATTTGCAGGAATATCGGGCACCGAAAGAGATCGATGAAAATAAAGCTGCCGAGCGTTTGCGTGAAGTCCAGGATGCTCTGCCGCAAGTGTTGAATTTTACCCCCGACAAAATTCACCTGAAGGTTCGTCAGCAACAGAAGGGGAGTGGGCAATATGAAAAACAGGCACGCCGTGGTGTCCTCAAGGAAGTTCAGGAGGGCAATTGCAGCTTTCTAGTGAATCTGACCGACTACCTTGATACCGGTCTATTTCTGGATCATCGTTTAACTCGACAGTTGATTCAGAGCCTGGCTGCCGGTACGCGCTTTCTCAATCTCTTTGCTTATACCGGTGCTGCAACGGTACATGCTTTGATGGGAGGGGCCACGACAACGACAACAGTGGATCTGTCCAAGACTTATCTGGAGTGGGCTAAAAAAAATCTGCTTCTCAACCATTTTGATCCAAACGATGAGGAATTTATTCAGTCCGACTGTCTGGCCTGGATCGATGCCGCAACCGGAAAGTATGATCTGATTTTCCTCGATCCGCCGACTTTTTCCAATTCCAAGGGGATGGAGGCAACCTTTGATGTGCAGCGTGACCATGTGGTGTTATTACAAAAGACCCTCCGCCTGCTTGCTCCGGGAGGGGCTCTGGTTTTTTCCAACAACCTGCGAAAATTCGTTATCGATCGCGCCGCCCTGGCCGATTTTGAGATTGAAGAGATCAGTGCAAAAATGCTCCCCGTTGATTATCAACGTAATCCACGGATCCATAATTGCTGGTTGATTAAGACCCCCTGAACAGTTAAGAGCGGGCGGAGTTTTTCCGTGGTTTTTGGGCGAAAATTATTCTGTCCCCGACTGATGGAGTTGTGATGTTCAAACTTGATCCACGGTTACAGCAGGATACCGTTGATTTTGGCAGTTTCTCCCTGTGTCGACTGCTGTTGCTGAATGATCGCAGCTATCCCTGGTTCATTCTGGTTCCACAGCGCAACGCACTGGAGGAAATCCATCATCTTGCAGCGGTTGATCGCCAGTTGCTCTGGGAGGAATCACATCAACTTTCTGTGTGGATGGAGCAATTTTTTGATTTTGATAAACTGAATGTCGCCGCTCTTGGAAACGTTGTCAGTCAGTTACACCTGCACCATGTTGGTCGGACGATTGGTGATCCTGCCTGGCCAAATCCAGTTTGGGGGCAGCGCCCGGCGGTTCCCTATTTTGCCGAAGATATTGAAAAGTTATATCGAGCAATCCAAACCGAATTTGTTGACCGGTTAACGGGGGACAAATGACCTACTCGTTCATTATTGTTCCTGGCTGTGGGCAGTTTATATGAAATATGTCAGTCTGAAAAATCGCTTGATATTCGGCTTCTTCATTATCTGCTCAGTGATTACTCTGGGAATTTCAATTTATCAGATCAGTCGGCTGCAACAGCGTGAATATGAACTGCTCCAGCATGAAATTTCCAGTTTTGAACAGAGTGCCCTGCCGAGTATTCGTGAAGCGGTTTGGAACTATGACTGGACCATGGTAGAAACCATCGCCACCAGTCAGGTGAATCCGCTGCTGAGCTATATCGAAATCTGCGATATGGAAAAGAGTCAGTGCAGCAACAGTGGTATCGCGGGGCAAGGGCCATACCAGGAACATCATCATGAAATCTATTATCAGCTGTCCACATTTGGGGATCCCCTGCAAATTGGTACAACCTACTTACAGTTACACTATCAAACCTTCAGCCAGCTGTTTAATCGCTATATATTTTCGGAGTTTCTGGTCAACGGTCTGGGGGTTTTTGGTGTCGCCATGTGTATTTTCTTATTGTTTCATCTGGGAGTTATCAGACGGCTGATTCGCATTGCCAATTATACCGGTGATATTGATCTGGCAGAAGTGGAGCACCTTGAGCCGCTTGATTTTCAACAATCTGGTTCTGTCAAGGATGAAGTTGATCAATTAGCTGATTCGATCGATGGTTTGGTCGGGCGAATCAAAGAGGAATTCAGCCGCCGCAAACAGTTGGAACAACAGTTGAATCATGCTCAGAAAATGGAAGCTCTCGGCACCCTTGCCGGGGGTATTGCTCACGATTTTAATAATATTCTGGCCGCTATTCTCGGCTATGTTCAGCTCTGTTATGACTCTGCTGAAGAAGAATCAAAGTTGCAGCATCGTCTGGAGCAGGTTCTTATCGCCGGTGAACGGGCTACGTCCCTCATCGCTCAAATTTTAGTTTTCAGTCGCAAATCTGAAGATCTTACGCAGAAGGTCGCACTGGCAGAAGTGATCACCGAGGCTCTTGATCTGGTTCATGCTTCCCTGCCAGGAAATGTCACTATTGAGACTTCCCTGGATAAGAGCCTTTGGATTGTTGGTGACAGCAGTCAATTACATCAAGTGATAGTGAACCTTTCTATGAATTCCGGCTATGAACTTGCGGAGCAGGGGGGGGTGATCAGAGTTGGATTAATCTCCCAGAAGTTAACAGCGCAGCAGGCAGAACCACTGGGACTGGATGGTGGGAATTTTGCTTGTTTGACTTTCTGTGACGATGGATCCGGAATTGCGGATGAGATCCGTGAGCAGGTTTTTGACCCATTTTTCACCACCAAAAAAACCGGCCAAGGGACCGGAATGGGATTAGCGGTGGTGCATGGAATTGTAAAATTTCATGGGGGAACAATTATTCTGGAACCAAAGGTGGGGCAAGGCACCTGTTTTACCCTTTATTTCCCACAAGTCCCCGCAGCAGAAACAGTTGAGATAGAGCAGCAGAAGGCCTCTGCAACTATATTGCGAGGTCGTGAACATATTTTTCTGGTGGATGATGAGCCTGTGGTTATTGCCATGGCGCAAGAGATGTTGCAATCACTGGGATACAAGGTGAGTGTTTGTCTTAATCCACACGCTGCTTTGCAGCAACTGCTGGAAGCTGACGACATTGATCTTTTATTGACTGATTTGACGATGCCGGAGATGACCGGAATTGAGCTTGCAGAAAAACTGAAACAACAGAAACCCGATATCCCGATTATCCTCTACTCAGGATACCTTGATTTACTGCAAAAATCTGAACTGCAAAACGGTGCAATCAATCAACTCTTATATAAACCGTTTACGGTTGAGGAATTATCCCATGCTGTGCGGCAGGCTCTAGCAGGCTATTGAAAAACTATCTGCGTTGCGATTGCTGTGTTGAAAATTGTCTCAAAATGCTCATTTACTGGGTGTAAACTGCGCTTTTTCGACAATTTTCGCCTTGCACTCGCTGCCTCGAAAACGTTTTTCAACACCCTGCCTGAAGGGCAAATCCAGCGGTTTATTGTCGGGTCAGAGAACGATATCTGATCCGATGTGGCTGGTCAGCATCTCGCCCGAGCCTGCGTTTACGATCCGCTTCGTATTCCGAATAGTTCCCCTCAAACCAAATGACTTGAGAATCTCCTTCAAAGGCCATAATGTGGGTGGCAATGCGATCAAGAAACCAGCGGTCGTGACTGATCACCACGGCACATCCACCGAAGTTTTCCAGCCCCTCTTCCAGGGCCCGCAGAGTGTTGACATCCAGGTCATTGGTTGGTTCATCCAGGAGTAGAACATTGGCTTCTTCGCGTAACATTTTTGCCAGGTGGACCCGATTACGCTCCCCACCGGAAAGTACGCCGACTTTTTTCTGCTGATCACTGCCCGAAAAATTGAACCGGGCAACATAGGCCCTGGAATTGACCGATTGCCCACCGACCTGGAGTGTGTCCTGCCCGCCGGTCACCTCTTCCCAGATAGTTTTATCGTTATTCAGTTCGCGTCCCTGATCGACATAGCCAAGCTGGACAGTTTCTCCAACCTTGAAACTGCCGCTATCAGCTTGTTCTTTGCCAATAATCATATTGAATAAAGTTGATTTTCCCGCCCCATTTGCTCCGATGACGCCGACAATGCCACCGGCGGGAAGGTTGAAACTGAAGTTTTCAATCAATAGCCGTTGGTCAAATCCTTTGCTGATGTCCTGAGCCTCGACAACCACTCCCCCTAACCGGGGCCCCGGGGGGATGTAAAGTTCAAGGGTTTTCTCTTTTTCCAACCCGGCATTGCCGAGGAGTTGCTCGTAAGAATTGATTCTTGCCTGGGATTTGGCATGTCGCCCCTTCGGTGACATGCGGATCCATTCCAGTTCACGTTGCAGGGTTTGCTGACGTTTGCTTTCCGATTTTTCTTCTTTTCGCAGCCGTTCCTGTTTCTGCTCCAGCCAACTGGAATAGTTTCCTTTCCATGGAATCCCGTGTCCCCGGTCGAGTTCGAGAATCCAACCGGCGACATTATCGAGAAAATAACGGTCGTGAGTGACGGCGATAACCGTTCCTGGATAACGCTGTAAATGTTGTTCCAGCCAGGCGACTGTTTCGGCATCCAGATGGTTGGTTGGCTCATCCAGAAGGAGAATATCAGGTTTCTGCAGCAAAAGGCGACACAGTGCGACGCGGCGTTTTTCTCCTCCGGATAATACTTTAATTGATGTTTCAGGGGGGGGACAACGTAGCGCTTCTTCAGCCAGTTCCAGTCGGGAGTCAAGCTCCCAGGCGTCGGCGGCATCCAGCTTGTCCTGCACTTCTGCCTGGCGTACCAGGAGCTTATCCATGTCACAATCGGGGTCGGCAAAGGCGTTGTTGATCTCCTCAAATTCCGCCAGCAGATCAACGATCTCCTGCACCCCTTCTTTGACTGTTTCGCGGACAGTTTTATCCTCATTCAGCTGCGGTTCCTGCTCCAGGTAGCCGACACTATAGCCATCAGATAATACTGCTTCGCCGTTAAATTCTTTATCAACCCCCGCCATGATCCGCAACAGAGTCGATTTTCCTGAGCCGTTGAGCCCCAGTACGCCAATTTTGGCGCCGTAGAAATAGGAGAGGGAAATATCTTTGATGATTGGCTGCTTATTATAGCTTTTGCTGACCCGCATCATTGAATAGATGATTTTTTTTGTATCTTCACTCATGGATTGCCCTTTTTAAATCGATATTAAAGCGGTTCGGGGAAGGGATTTTCTTCCCGCCCGGTAACTAAGGTCATCTACTTATCAGATGGCGATTGTATAGCATCAGGGAGGCAGAGGCTGCAAGTAGGTTCTCTCTTTGTGGGGCGGTGTTTAGCAGGGTATTGAAAAACTATCTGCGTTGCAACTGCGGCGTTGAAAATAGCCTCAAAATGCTCATTTACTGTGTGTAAACTGCGCTTTTCTGACCATTTTCGCCTTGCATTTGCTGCCTCGAAAACATTTTTCAACACCTGTTATTGCGCTGTATCGTTGCTGGGCTCACGGCTTTTATCCAGATTACTGAGAATCTGCAGAAAACTGTAGGTTAATTCAGGGTGGAGCGTTTTCCCCGCAAGATCCAGCATGATCGAGATAACCTGATCTGTTTCGAGAGCGGTTTCATAGCTCCGGTGAGTTCGCATAGCATCGTATGTATCTGAAATCGCAGTCATATGGGAGCAGATATGTTGTTGCCAGGGGTGTTTGGTGGTTGGATAGCCACTATTGTCATAGCGCATATGGTGTTCAAATGCGGTCACAACAGCCAGGCGTGGAACCCCCGGAGTGTCGAGCAGATACTCGGCTCCCAGGAGAGGGTGCTGCTGCATAACCTGCCATTCCTCTTCGGTGAGTTTTCCTTCTTTACCAAGAATATCCGGGGAGATGAACATCTTTCCCACATCGTGCAGCATGGCGGCAATGCCAATATCACTGAGCAACTGTCCTTCAATGCCCAGCACTTTTGCCTGCGCCAGATTGAGCATGCAGATATTTGTCGAGTGGGTGTAGGTGTATTCATCCATCGAGCGTAAGGGGGCAATTGCCATAAAGGCGTCACTCTGGGTATTGAATGCGTCGACAAAGCCATTGACAATTTCGGTAATTCCGGTGATCTCAAACTTCTGCTTGTTGCGTACAGCCTGATACATATCCATGAAGCGGTCGGCTTCATAATCGGCAATTTCAGCCAGATTCAGCTCGGCAAGCTGCGCTGAATTGGGATCTTTGTAGCGGATTTCAACCTGCCCATAATGGATATTTTCGCTACTTTTAATCTCTATCTGTTTTTTTGGTGCTTTGCTGAGAATGTTGACCAGGCTGAGGAGCTCTTCTGCGTAGATGTCCGGCTCAATCTGGAGATGGCTGATACCGTTTCTGGTCAGTGATTCCAGGAATCTCTCGACAGCAAGATTCTCCACAACCGGTTTGTTGCTGAAAATCAGCTGTCCATCGACAACTTTGAGGGTAATATCAGGGTGAACATTAAACAACAGATGAAGTTCATTCAATGCCTGCGTGTTCAGACGTAGAACCTGACGGTGTCCCGCATGGTAGAGGGCAATATTTGCCGCAGCGGTTGTCGCCAGCCTGATAAATTTTTGCAGATGGTCATCTTGAGCCCTGATCATCGCTTCCTCCCTGACAATTCCAGTCGTTGTTCCATGGCCTGCCTGACCAGTTGTTTATATTTTCCATCTGCCAGTTCATGCAGCAATTTTTCTACCGCGGTGTCGGGAAACAGGGCCAGGTTCTGAAGAATTTCTACTTGTAGCTGTTTTGTCCGGCGCGAGACACGTAGTCCCTGCTTCACTAGTATACGGCGTAAGACCGGCAGACTATCTTTGTTGCCGATCCGGGTTAGGGTTTTAACCATCTGTTTTTTTAACTCCAACTCCGTATCGTTCTCTATCTGGACACCGAGACTTTTGTGCAGAATGGAGAGGACCTCCGGATCCCGGCTGAGGTCTGCTATCTCAATACCGGCGGCGCGGGCCTCAGGATCTTGACTGGTGAGCTCTTTCAATAATTGGCGATTGGCTGTAGCGGGATTACAGGAAAACAGGTTGCGCATCACCTCAAGGCGCACCTTGGGGTGGGGATATTCGATAAACTGGTGGATAATTTTCAGGGTGCCGGGATCCAGGTCCTTCCCGAGGATGATCAATAGGTTGCGTATCAGGTACCAGCGTTCATCATCGAGGGCTTGGATAATCATCTGTTGAGCATCCCCGCCGATCCCTTCCAGTATTTCCATCCACAGTTGTCGTTCGGGCCATTGTCGGGCCAGCCCTAAGTATTCGATAACCAGTTCAGTGTAGGGTTCTCCAACCGCGATAATATAGTCGGCTATCTCCCGGTGTTTTTCTTCGCCCCAGAGATCCATCCCATCCATGACTTCTACCATAAAAGTGGTCTGGGTATGATTGGAGAGAACCTTCTCATCGAAGATACTGGCATCGGAGTTGCCACTGTCGAGATATTGAGACCAGTTAGTGAAGATTTTCTGCAAGGTGACAAAATCACCGATGTCCAAATAATAGCGGGAAAGCTCAAGCAGATTTTGCTGGGTTGATTTTTCCTGTTCAGGGGTCAGTTGTTTATGCAGTAACTCAAAAATGATAGCGGAAAAGTTCAGTTCAATGGATTGATTTTCAATCAGAGCCTTCAGTTTCTGCTTCTCGTCATCGGGAATAGTCCCATTAATATTATCGCTGAGGATGTTGTGAAGTGCGGCCTGGTAACTATCCGGAATATACAGATCCTGTCGCTCCTCGCAGAACAGGACATCAAGGCGGGCACGAACCATATTCTCCGAAAGTGGTGTCGACTTCGTCTTGGGGCTGTACTGAAACAGTTCGCCCGGAATAGTTGCCAGATTATTAATCAGACCGAACAGTCGTGAAGAGAGATTCAGATCATGCCGATTTTTTCCGACAATGGTGTTCTTAAGTAGCTGCGTGGGAATTTTCTGCAGAACCTCCGGTGCGGCGTCCTGATGTTGCTCGAGTGAGCGGAACGCGTTATTGAGAAATTCTTTCTGGGCGGCTGGGGACAAGTGTTCCAACAATGTCGCGAGTTTCTTGTCGCTGATAGGTTGCGATTGCAGGTCTGCTTTCGATCGGACACTGTTTTCAATGAACAAATTTATCGCTTGAGAGGATTGCTCCCGTTCCGCTTCGCTGCCAACCAGTTTCTGATTGAAAATATCAGCAATATCATCAATATTCTGGGTTGAATCCAGATCACCAAAGTCAATGAGCCCATCGTGCAGCCCATGGAGAAAATTTTCCCACAGTTGGCTTTTAGGTGTTGCGCCCGCCCCGGTAATATCCTGACTGGCCTGAAATGCGTCGTAGTCAATGGGGATCACAGAAATATTTTCAATTTGCTGTTGTTCGAGTAACTTCTCAAACCCTTTAAGTGATTCTGCTGCTCTCTGGTCGGAACGGAGCAGTTGGTTAAAGCGGATCAGCTCCGAAGCTCTCAATCCTCGCTGGAAACTGATTGAGGCAATTCCAAGAGCCGAAAAAAATCGGGCAAAATCCTGATTGGTTGGATCCTCTTTATCGAGCCAGTGTTGCTCAAAATAGAGGGCATCGGGGGCGATACCCAGGGTGATAACCGGGTCGGAGAGAAACAATTCATTCAGAATTTCCAGAGTCCGGTTGATACTGGTCGCAATTTGCGGATGCTCAGGAGGATAAATTGCCAACTGACGCCGGGAGATATTCAATTCATGCACAAAAGAGTTCAGCAGTGGCTTATCCTGATCCACAGTTGAATTGTCGGTTGTTTCCTGTTTCACATATCCCCCGTGACTTGTCCTGAAAGATAAAATATTGACCGAGTATAGCAGATTTTGATAAATTTTTGGTTATTGAGTAAGGTTCAGTCTGGCAGCCCTCTGTTGCATTCGTTCCATTTTGGTGTTAAATTCCGCAACGTGAAAAATATAATATTTCAGCGAATATCTGCGTATGTGTCCCAGCAAACATTTTGATGTTGCTGATGCGACTCTGGCCGCTCAGTTGTTTGGTCAGCAGAATAAGCATCTTAAACTGATAGAAAAAAAACTCGGCATCCGGCTTGGCAGTCAGGGGACAGTGATTCACCTGTCTGGTGAGCCCGCCCAGGTTCATGTCGGCTATCGTCTGCTTGAAGAGCTATGTCTCTTGATGCGGGAAAATATGCCGATTTACCCCACCGATATTGATTATGCGATCCGGATCCTCTCTTCTGACTCATCAACCTCCCTGAAAGATATTTTTTGTGACACGGTTTTTATCTCGGCCCGTAATAAATTAATTGCGCCCAAAAGTTTGGCACAGAAAAATTATATCGATAATATTCGAAAAAATCATGTTGTTTTTGGTGTTGGTCCTGCGGGAACCGGAAAGACTTACCTGGCAATGGCAATGGGGGTTGCTGCTTTAATGCGCAAGGAGGTCCGCCGGATTATGTTGGTTCGTCCGGCAGTTGAGGCAGGTGAAAAGCTTGGTTTTCTTCCCGGAGATCTGGCAGAAAAGGTCAATCCCTATCTGCGACCTCTCTATGATGCTCTCTATGATATGCTGGAGCTGCAAAAAGCTCAGGAACTTCTGGAAACCGGTGTTGTTGAGGTTGCACCACTGGCTTTCATGCGTGGTCGAACCCTGAATGATGCTTTTATTATTCTGGATGAAGCACAAAATACGACGGCTGAACAGATGAAGATGTTTTTGACCCGTCTTGGTTTTGGTAGTAAGGCGGTGGTCACCGGTGATGTGACCCAAATTGATTTGCCGCGCGGTAACCAGTCAGGATTGTTACAGGCGATAGAGATACTGAGCGGTGTTGATGACATAGCGTTTACCCATTTCAGTGATGTGGATGTTGTTCGTCATCCGATTGTTCAGGCGATTGTGCGGGCCTATCAGCAGGCAGATCAGCCCCCTATTGAAGCTGGCCGCTCGGCAAATAGTGCCGCTGCTATTGAGGATTTATGAACAAAGAAGAAAAAGATAGATCGTTGTCGAGACGCACCGCTATTCTAAACGGTGGGGTTCAGGGGTTGCGTAACCAGCGTAAACCTCGGTTGGGGGGGTGGCTGCTGCTGTTGGTTGCAACTCTATTGACCCTGGTTATCGTGCCGAAGGGGGGCTTGATTCCCGATTATTATACTCCCGGAGATGTCGCCACGGGTGATGTTAAATCGCCACGGGATCTATTGGGAGAAGATACCCCTTTGACTCAGGAAAAACGTGACGAGGCGGCAAACGCTTCGCCCCTCATTTACGATCTGGATACAACATCCGGAAGCCAGGCAATCAACCGGATCCGTCAGGGTCTCGGATTGTTATTGCTGCGACAGCATGATGAGCAACCGTTGCAGTTGGAAGATCTGTTGCTGCAATTGGAAACTGATTTTGGGATTCCGTTGACGGATGAGGAATTTCGACTATTACTTGACATGGCTCTCAATCAGAATATTGCGGTTTTAACCGGAGACCTCCTCACCCCCATTTTTACTCGACCCATTGTTGCTAATTCCCAGGCCTTTAATATGGATCGGGAGCGGGGACTTTTAGCCTTGAGCCGGAGTGGAGCGGAAGAGATAAGCCAGCAACGATTAGAGGCAACCATTGGCTTGCAAGATGCTTTGCTGAAAGCCAAAGCTCAGTTGGCACTGATTCCCGGGATTACCGCAACTCAGCAGCAGACTTTGTTGAAACTGGTGCAGCAGCAGTTGCGTCCGAGCCTGGTATTTAACCAGGAAGAAACGGAACAGAGACGTCTGGCTGCTCGAGAGCATATTGCACCGGTTCTATTCCAGATAAAGAAGGGGGAAATGGTCGTTCGGGAAGGGGAGCGGGTGACCGCCGATCAGATTCTCAAGCTGCAGGCGCTGCGGACCTCAGGTCGCGATAATCGTAGCCTCCAGACGGCAGCGGGTCTATTAATCTGTTCCCTGTTGTTGATCTATGTTGGTTTCTATTTTGGCCAACAGAATATCAAGAAATTTCGCCCCGATTCTCGTGATTTACTATTTCTTGCCGTCGTATTTCTATCTCTGTTCATATTGATAAAAATATCAATTTTTATTGCAGCGGGGATGGGAAATAATTTCGCCTATATTGATTCTTCGGCCTACATTTATGCGATCCCCTTTGCTCTTGGTGCCATGTTGGTCCGGATTGTTCTCAATTCCGAAACTGCATTTTTGTTTGCTGTCTGCTGTTCGGTCTTGGTTGGAATGTTGTTTGGTAACAGTCTTTTGATGGCTCTGTATGTTTTGATCGGTAGTCTGGTCGGGGCGCACGGGGTACGCCATTGCCAGAAACGGACGACTCTTTATCTCGCTGGTGTCTGGATCGGGCTGGCGAATATGGTTCTGCTTATTGGTATCCATCTTTTGACGGATCGCAATTTTGAGCTGCAGTTGCTCTGGAACCTTGGTTTTGGTTTTTTTGGCGGGTTGGCCAGCGCAATTGTTGTCAATGGTACTATTCCACTGGTGGAATTATTCTTCAAGTACACGACCGATTTCAAATTGCTGGAGTTGGCCAATATGAATACGCCGATTTTACGACAATTGATGATTGAGGCTCCAGGGACTTACCACCACTCTATCCTGGTCGGTAATCTGGCTGAAGCTGCGGCTGAAGCTATTAATGCTAATCCATTATTAACCCGTGTCGCCGCCTATTATCATGATATTGGAAAAATCAAAAAGCCGCTCTATTTTATTGAAAATTCGGGAGGGCAGCGTAACCGGCACGATAAATTGTCACCATCCATGAGCGCTCTGATTCTTACGTCGCATGTCAAGGATGGGGTGGAGTTGGCTCGCGAGCATAAACTGGGTGCAGAATTGATTGATATTATTCAGCAACACCAAGGTACGACCCTGATCAAGTTTTTCTATGATCGGGCAAAGAGCCAGGCTGATCCAGGGATGCCACAGGTTGATGAGCGCGATTATCGCTACCATGGCCCCAAACCGCAGACCCGTGAAGCGGCACTGATTTTACTGGCAGATGCGATTGAGGCAGCCAGTCGAACCCTGACCGATCCAACCCCTGCACGAATCCAGGGGATGGTGAAGAAATTGATCAACAATATTTTTATTGATGGTCAGTTGGACGAGTGTGACTTAACCCTGAAGGATTTGAATCTGATTGCCAAAAGTTTTAATCGAATTATGGCGGGATCTTTCCACCATCGGGTCGATTATCCAGAGCCGGTGCATATTGTCCGCGAAAAGGTGGATACTGCTGAAAAGTCCCCAATAAAAGAAAAGGCAAAAGCTAAAAGTGCGAATCCAGATAGAAAATTGCCAGCGCCAACACAAGATCCAGAAGCGGCTATTGCGGAAGATAGCCCAAAAGATCTTAAGCGTCTCGGGATATCCTGACGCGGAACTGTCAATCCTGATTCTTGATAATATCGGGATTCAGGAAATCAACCGCAAATATTTGCAACGTGATCGACCGACGAATGTCATCTCCTTTGCGATGCAGGAGGGAGAAGGGGCCGGTTTGTCGCCGCTGGTTCTTGGTGATGTGGTTATTTCAGCAGAACGGGCGGCAGCAGATGCCGCTGAAGCAGGAATTCAGTTTGAGCACGAACTCTGGTTTCTGCTGGTTCACGGTATCCTCCACTTGCTCGGTTATGATCATGAGCGAGGATCAGAGCAGGATGCTGAGCGAATGGAAGCGAGAGAAACTGAAATATTCGCTCTTCTCGTTGCAGAATTTCCACTACCAATGAACCGTTGATTTCACCATTCAAGGAGAATAAAAGAGCAGTGGATAACGATCAATTACAGGAGCCCGACAGTTGGTTAAAACGACTGGGGCGCAGGCTGAGCCATCGACCTCGGGCAAACAGTGAAGAAGAACTACAGGAACTGATTGATGCTTCGGAGCAACAGGGAATCATCGATGAGGGCGAGGGGGATATGCTCCAGTCGATTCTGGAGTTGGATGAAACCATTTTACGTGAAATTATGATTCCACGGACAGCTATGGTGTGTGCCGATGCTGAAGCTCCCTTTGGAGATATCCTTAAGGCAATTCTCAGCTCAGGACACTCACGTATCCCGGTCTACAAAAACAATATCGACAATATTATCGGGCTGGTTTATGCCAAGGATCTGCTCCGCTTTTGGGGTCGCCCTATTGATACCATTTCTCTTGCTGAGATTATGCGTCCACCCTATCTGGTTCCAGAGTCGAAACAGGTTAGTGTTTTACTCCGGGAGTTTCAAGCAGCCTGTGTCCATATTGCTATCGTTATCGATGAATATGGTGGAACCTCAGGTCTGGTCACGATTGAGGATTTGATTGAAGAAATAGTTGGTGAAATCCAGGATGAGTATGACCATGAAGAGGAGTGGTTGATTGAAAGTCCGGATGGCTCCTTGTTGGTTGATGGCCGCTTGAGTATTGAAGAGTTCGAAGAATATTTCGATATTGAAGTGGCCCGGGAAAAATTTGATACAATTGGCGGTTACGTCGTTGAGCAGTATGGTCGGGTTCCAGCGGTCGGTGAGCAGATCAGAATCGGAGATTTTGATATGTTGATAGAGCAGGGCGACCAGCGCGCTATCCGCCAGATCAAGATCACACCGCTGACCGCAGCAACAGTCAAAAATGGTGGACATTGATGCCTCTGGCAAAGCCTGATCGAACCCTGATCGTTGCTGCTGCTTCAGGTCTTTTGCTTGCCGCTGCGTTTCCACGACCCAATTTGTTTCCCCTTGCCTGGATCGCATTGGTACCATTGTTGCTGGTCATGCGCCGCCGCCCCTTCGCTGCTGGATTCACTGCTGGAGCCGCTTTTTTTGCTGCAGTTCTCTATTGGTTAAATATCGTCATGACCACTTATGGTGGTCTTCCCCTGGTTTTATCACTGCTTGCCTATCTGTTTTTGCTGACCTATCTCGCTGTTTACTTTGGTTTGGCAACTTGGATATCTTGCCGTCTTGAAACGGTTCTTAAACTTCCATATCTGCTGACTCTGCCCCCGCTCTGGGTTGCTCTTGAGTATCTTCGCGGGTGGCTTTTTACCGGTTTCCCCTGGGCAATTATCGGTTATTCGCAACAGAATTTTTCTCTGGCGATTCAGAGTTCCGATGTGACCGGAGTCTACGGTGTCAGTTTGATGCTGGTGGTCGTCAATTGTGCTATTGCCGGGGTGATTGTTGCGCCCAGAAGTCGTTTGGCATGGTTGGGGGTTGCTGCAACTGTTCTTATTTCAATCAGCCACTTTGGTTATGGTTTTTGGCGGGAGTCACAGCCTCTTGACCAACGAGCCGAGCAATTGAGAGTTGCTCTGATTCAGGGAAACATTGATCAGGCACAGAAATGGGTTCCGGAAAATCGGCAGTC
>Ga0164318_10003382_pt1 | contig 15083 bp, 14 predicted proteins | sample GuaBasSedimGuay9_FD_113734 | JGI IMG/M metagenome (GOLD analysis project Ga0164318, IMG submission 113734) | Subseafloor sediment microbial communities from Guaymas Basin, Gulf of California, Mexico - Guay9, Core 4571-4, 0-3 cm | ecosystem: Environmental > Aquatic > Marine > Hydrothermal vents...
AAGGATTTTATTTATCTGATACTTGCTATATTAATACTAGATCTTTTTTATTTGTAGAAAATCCAATTCTAACGGTGTCTCGCGACCAAACATCTGGACAAGAATTTTGATCTTTCCTTTTTCCTCGTCAATTCCGTCAACTTTTCCATCAAAACCATTAAATGGTCCATCAGTAACTTTTACAACATCTCCGATTAAAACATCAATTTTATATTTTGGTTCTTTAATACCCATTCTCTTTTTCAATGAATTTATTTCATCTTCTGAGATTGGAGTTGGAGTCGTTCCCGAACCGACAAATCCTGTCACATTCGGTGTGTTCCTGACAACATACCAAGAATCATCAGTGACAATCATTTCAACCAAAACATAGCCGTGAAAAATTCTCTCTTCTACAACCTTTCTTTTTCCGTTTTTAATTTTTATCTTCTTTTCTTTGGGAACCATTACATTAAATATTTTATCTTCCATTCCCATAGACTCAATTCTTTGTTTTAAATTCCGACAAACATTATCTTCGTATCCTGAATAGGTGTGCAATACATACCAATTTCTTCCAAAATCAATTGTTTGTTTTGGCATAAATTTAAAATTACATTATTAAATAATTACATAACAAATTTTTTAATCAGATATACAAGCAGATAATCAACCCCGCCTAAAAACGCAGCGGTAGCCAAACTGGCGACTACGACTATAATTGAATCTTTAATAGCTACTTTTTTTGTTGGCCAACTTACTTTTTTTGCTTCCGATTTTACTTCAGCAATATATTGTTTTATGTTTTTTACAAAATTCATTTTATTGAATTATAAAACTTAATTATCTTGAACTGCAAAATCCAAATATCTTGCAATAGAGACTCAGTCTCTATACGATTATTTTTTATTTAAAGTATTACTTTATATATAAAGATAAACTATAGTAATAAGATTAGAGTGGAGAGATCGAGTCTCTATTGCGTGGGGATTAGTTAAAGTGAGGAAGTTTTAAATATAATTTTTGATTTTTAAAACAGCCCTTCGGGCTATGCTATTACAATACACACATTTTCAAATTAAGTCAACAACAACAACTGTAACCAGATAATTCACAACACAAAAAATATTACGAGTCATTGGTTATGAGCTGCAGGTTAATTTTTGTGGGCGCTGAGGGATTCGAACCCCCGACCCTCTCGGTGTAAACGAGATGCTCTAGCCAACTGAGCTAAGCGCCCGAAATTAGTATAAAGTAAAAAATTATAAAGTTTATAAAGTTTATAAAGTCAGAAAAAATAACTTTTAACTTTGTAACTTTCTACTTTACAAGCTATCCAGTGGGGCGTACAGGACTCGAACCTGTGACCATCAGCTTAAAAGGCTGTTGCTCTACCAACTGAGCTAACGCCCCAGAGTAATTTATAATCAATAACTTAATAACAGAAACATTTTTTACTTGTTATTTATAACATATCTACAAAAATAAAGCAAGACCTGAATTGTGTAAAACATAGGTCTTGCCATAAATAAATTTTCTATTCCCTATTTCCACTAATATTTTTAAGACCTTCAAACGCTCTTAAAACTTCCAACGGAATTGCGAAGATGACCGTATTTGACTGATCGGAACTTAGATCGTTTATTGACTGCAGAGTTCTCAAATGCAAAGCTCCGTTTGATTTTGCCAAAATCTCAGCCGCCTTTGACATATCATCAGCAGCGATAACTTCTCCCTCCGCTTTAATAATAACCGCTCGTTTCTCTCTTTCCGCTTCCGCTTGTTTGGCAATAACCCGTTTCATATCTTCAGGTAATTCAATATGCTTCAGATCAACTGAAACAATTTTTATTCCCCATGGATCCGTCGCTTTGTCCACAATTTCTTGTATTCTTTGTGAAACATCATCTCTGTTCATTAATAATTTATCCAAGCTTACTTCCCCAACCACATCTCTCATTGTTGTTTGCGACAATTGTGAAACAGCATAATCAAAATATTCCACTTTTAGAATAGCCGCTTCTGCATTACTAACTTTATAATATAACACCGCATTAACATTGATTGAAACATTATCTTTCGTAATCGCATCTTGATCCGGAACATCAACCGCTTTTACTCTAATGTCAACTTTTTGATATGACTGGAAAATGGGAATAATAATTCTCCAACCCGGATCCATCATACCGATATACTTTCCCAGCTGGAATTTGATTCCCCGTTCATACTCGTTGATTTGTTTGATACTGGCTACCAGCACAAATAGTACCATGATTATTAGCCAGAATAATAGGATGTCTAACATAGTTTTATTGTTAGTTGTAAGATTTCAGAGCGTTGTTTACAGTTTTAGATATTCCTTATAAGGTCTAAAATTGAGTTTAGGAGAGTTTTTTACTCTTAAACAATATAAAATCACCATTCGGCATTAAAAACTCTTTCTCTAAAAAGTTCCTATAAAGTATAAACAACGCTCTGAAACCTTACATGTTAGTTGATTAGTTTAGATTTTAGATATACTTTTTCTACCCAGCTTTAGCTGAGGGTTCATTAGGATTTATCCTAACAGATTATCTTTATCTCGCAAAGTTAAAACCTTGCGAACCGTGCGCTAAAGCGCCGTAGAATAGTGACTAATTATTAAACAACTTATCATAATCCAGCTTTGCCTCTCCCGGCAGAAGCGGATCGTATCCTTTTGACACTTCATCTCCATCACTATGTCCATCTCCATCCGTGTCCGGATTATTTGGATCAGTGCCGTAAAACGCTTCTTGTTCAATAGTTAATTCATCTTGATCTAAGTCGCCTTTTAATCCAGTTGCTGGTTCAGGTAACATCATCCCACCCATGACTCCCGCCATTGCTTCTTCCAAAACTTTCATCAAATCTTCCGATTTTTCCGGTTTGGAAATACTAATCGGTTGATTGAAATCGGACATTGTTATTGACATATCAAAAGATAATTCAGCGTTGGTATTATTTATATTATTTTCTTCAACTTCAATCTCATCATAAAATCCGTTATGTATTTCTCTCTCCAATCTTTCCATAAATTCCTCATCAAATTTTCCACTCATCGCTATTTTATAAATCATCTTATCCTCTTTTCCAATCCAAATCTCCGTTTTTACATTAGCCAAAACTTCATTCGCTACCGCTAAAATTTCTTCCTGGTTTTCTTCTATCTCAGCATCAAAATCTTCAAAGTTAGCAGTTGGGTTAATTTTAGGAACTATTGTTTTCAAAAGCTCAACATAAAAATCAAAAGCCGCTTCAGAATCTATTTTTACTTGATAATGATAAACATCCGCATCGTTTAATTTCGTATCACCCAAATCTTTCCGGAATTTAATCATTTCATATTTTTTGGAAAGATCTTTAATTTCTTCTGCTATTTTTTTAACATCGAAATCATTTTCTTCTAGCGGGAAACTGCTTTCTTCTTTTAGCTTTTTCATATCCAGAAAATACCACTTATTTTTATAAGGAACAATCATTTCTCCATATATCAACCCCGTCGCGCCCAAATCAAAATCATTTAATTTAAGATAAATCATCTCTTCTCCGATTTTACCAAATGATCTCATTGAAAAATCAAAAGAAACATCTTCATTTCCACCTTCCGTAGAAATGGCTATTTCCGGCTTGACATTGAAAGAACTTTTAGTGTTATCCGTATCACCCCCATCCGCTTGTCCGTCAAATTTCATCGCCAAGGAGAATCCTTCTTCATCTTCCCCTGTAGCAAGATCAACATTTAAATCTCCTCCAAACGAATAACTATCAATATCACTCATTGCTATCATAGAAGAGTTTAGGATCTTTTGCTGATAATTTTTTTCTCCAATTAGAGAAATATCTTTATCTTTTAAAAGATAAAGACCAATAACTGTAACAATTATCAGAAAGACGACTCCTAGGATAATCGGAATTGTCAAATCTTTGCCTTTTTTCTTTTTCATCATATCAAGGACATCATTACTTTCATTTTTTAATTCCTCGGCATCATTGGAAGAGTCAAGCAATTCTTTTTTTGGTCTGCTTTTTATTTCGTTTTCAGGATCAAGGTTCGGAGAACTATTTTCATCTAAACTTTTTCTCTCATCCGGATATTTTTTATTATCTTCATTTTTCATATTTTTTGTTTTAAAAATTAAATAAATTATCGTTAAATTGTTATATTTAGGACATATGCGTTTACCTATTGTCATTCCCGCGGAGGCAGGAATCCACTATTACAACTTAATTTTACCATTTACTACTTGGCTTACCATAAAGCTAACTCGTAGCAATGGATTCCCGCCTGCGCGGGAATGACAATAAACGCGTAAGTCCTAATAACGAATGAAATAATATAATATTATTTTTTAAATACCGTAATGGCAATAATTGGAGAAATAAGCCAGGCAAATTGAGATTGATCGTTAGCAAAAAAAGATTTCATAAAATCGGAAAGTCCCGCTGTTTCTTCCGGTGTCAAAAACGAAACAACCACGCTAATCATAAGTCCAATCTGCAAAAAACTTATCACCGACATTTGGAACCAAGATTTATCCGGTCCTTGATCAAAGACTGAGGTAAAAGCTGAATTTGAAAGCACAAAAAACAAAAAAAGCGTTCCTCCCAGAAAAACAGCGGAATCATTTATAAAAGAGCCACCAATCTGAAATCCCAACACTTCCCGTATTAAAGAAAGTTTTTCCACCAGAGCCAACGATATATAGCTACTGATTAAAATTACAAAGGTTTTGTCTTTACCCAGACCCAAGCTGTACAGAAAAATTCCTGCAACAAAAATGACGACTACAAACAAATCCCAACTTGGAGATGTCCAATTAATACTATTAATGGTGCTTTGAATATCCATAATACAAATTAAACCACGGCAAACTTTTCTAAGATTGCTATGTCAATATAAACAATGTTGATTTTAAAAAATCCGGGAAATTAATAGTAATTTATAGCAACTCATAATAATTTGTTGCCTCAATTGCGACAACTAATTACAATAAATCTCTATGAATTTCACTATAAAAAATAAACTTGACCATTTTTATTATACCACAAAAAATATTAATCGCAAAATTTTTATAACCCTTCTTCTCTCATTTCATCCAAAAGTTGCTTTTGTTTTTGAGAGAGTTTTTCAGGTGTTTTGATTTGAATAACAATAAACATATCCCCTTTTCCCCAGCCTTGCAAATGAGAAATTCCTTTATTTTTTAATTTAATAATCTTCCCCGACTGAATTCCGGAGGGAATTTTCAATTTAACTTTTCCGTTTAAAGTTGGAATCTCAACATTATCTCCAAGAGCCGCTTGAGAAAAATTTACATTCAAACGATAATAGATATCATCTCCCCTTCTTTCAAACAACAAATGCTGTTTAATATAAACCGTTATGTATAAGTCACCGGGAATTGATTTTCTCTGAGAAGGTCTAATTCCAACTTCTCCCTGTCCGGAGAGACGGATTGTTTGTTCATTTGAAATTCCAGCTGGGATCTTCACTTTTATGGTTTTATTTGCTTTCACTCTTCCGTCACCGCCGCATTGTTTGCAATTTTTTTCCGGTTTTGTTCCTTCTCCATGACAATCATCACATACACCAACCTGCGCGAATGTTCCCAAAATTGTTTTTCTTTCTTTTCTAATTTGACCCGTGCCATTGCAAGTTTTGCATGTAATTATTTTACTTCCCGGCTCAGCCCCGCTCCCGTTGCATTTTGAACAAGCCGATGAAATGTACATTTCAATCTCTTTCTCAATTCCTGCTGAGGCGTCCTCTAAAGATATCTCAATGTCTATTGAAATATCTTCTCCTTTTTGTTCTTTCTTTGTTGCTCTTTTTCCATTACCGCCAAACACATTTGAAAAAATGTCTTCAAATCCCCCGCCATCTCCGCCAAATTCAAATTTTATTCCGCCCGGTCCTCCTCCGCCAGAGAAACCGGAAAAATCAAATCCGCCAAAACCCCGGTTGCCTCCGCCTGCCTGATCAAAAGTAGAACCAAATTGATCATATTGTCCCCTTTTCTGTTTATCGGATAAAACTTGGTAGGCCTCATTTATTTCTTTGAATTTTGTTTCATCTCCTCCTTCTTTATCAGGATGATATTTATGCGCAAGTTTCCGATAGGCTTTTTTTATTTCCTCATCACTAGCGCCTTTGGAAACTCCCAGAGTATTATAATAATCTTTTGACATTTATTTTAATTTAGAGTTCAAGATAAATTTAGGGCTTCCTTACTTTTTTATCATTGTCATTCCAGAAAGTAAAACTTCTTTATGAGCAAAGCGAATAAATAGAAGCTTTACTTATCTGGGATCTTAGATTACAAGGCATATAGATTTTTTAGCTAAGATTCCAGATAAATTTCGGAGTTTATGCTGATGAAAATCAGTGCTACCGCTCCGAAATTTTCTGGAATGACAGGAAAGTGAGAAAGTCCCAAAACTATACAATATCTTAACATTTATTTTTAGATTGAGCAATCCCAGAGTTAATTTTACTTTTTATTTTCTTTCTTAAAATACTAAATACTTCTGGAGTTTTATTAACTTCAAGACAAACTGTTCTTTCCTGCCCGCCGTGGGCTGATTCCAGTTTCTTTAGAGTTTCACACTCATAAATATTTTTTATCTTACAAAAGAAATTATCTCCTCTCGGCTGAATAAATTCAATCCTGTCTCCCGCAAAGATTGCGTTATGAACTTTTATTTTTACTAAACTGGTTTTTTTCGTTTTACTTCCAACTTTTAACTTTTTACTTTCTAACTTAATTACTTCTCCCACAAACATATACTTTTCTTTAATATGCGAAAATTTTGTTTTCTGTCCTTTGTGTTTACACTCGCCGAATAAAAAACCTGTTGTGAAAGTTCTGTTTAAAAGTTTGCCCACATCTTTTTTCAATTCTCTTATTTTTGTTTTTTTGTTTTTATCGTTTGCTTTTATGCCAAGTGTCTGCCGATATGTTTTGACAACTTGCGATAGATAATAAACACTTTTCGCTCTACCTTCAATTTTAAAAGAAGTTATGCCAACATTTTTAAGTTCGCTTAAATATTCAATCAAACACAGATCTTTGGAGTTTAGTAAATATGAACCGTGTTGATCCTGTTCTATCGGAATATATTCATTCGGTCTTTTCTCTTCAACCAATTGATATTTCCAGCGGCAATTTTGCGCGCAGTCGCCGAGATTTGAACTTCTCCCTGTTTGCCACGCGCTTAAAAGACACCTGCCAGAATATGCCATACACATTGCGCCATGAACAAAATATTCAAATTCCAGTTCCGGAACTTTGCGATGAATTTCTCGTATTTCCTCCAAACTTAATTCTCTTGCCAGCACAATTCTTTCAACTCCCATCTTGCGCCAAGCTTTCACCGCTTGCCAGTTTGTCGTGTTCGCTTGTGTGGAAAGATGAATCTTTACTTTCGGCAAAATCTTTTTTGTCATCTCCAGCACACCTATGTCTGAAATTATAAAAGCGTCAGGCGGATTGTTTTTTAAATCTCGCAAATGTTTTTCCAAATTTTTCAGGTGATAATTATGCACAAAAATATTTATTGTGATATAAATCTTTTTGTTTCTGTGATGCGTATAATTTATCGCTTCAATTATATTTTTTTTATCAAATTTATTTATCCTCGCTCGCAAACTAAAGTCAGGCAGTCCCGCGTAAACCGCGTCTGCCCCGAATTCCAAAGCATATTTCAATTTTTCAAAACTCCCCGCCGGAGCAAGAAGCTCAGTGCTGTTTGAATATTTTGACATATTGGTATTTTAACTGGGATTTTCTTACTTTAATTATATATCGGGCAGATTAAAGCTCTCGTTTTAACCTGTCCGATAGAAAAAGTAAGAAAGTCCTAAATATTTATACAAAACTGTTTCCTCGACATTCGGCTTGCCACCGCATTTTTCAATTTACTTTTATTGATTAAAAATTGCTTGGTTTTATTTTTAGCTTTGTTTAAAAAAAGTTTTTTTATTTCTATTGTCCCGATCTTGCAATAAAAAATCAGTTGACATACCAAAAACCTCGGCGATTTTCACCAATTCCAAAGTGCTCAATCCCCTCTTTCCAATTTCTAATTGAGAAACCGCCACCAGAGATAATCCAATTCTCCTAGCAAATTCTTCTTGGCTAAAACCAAATCGTTAATATAATCTTTTAATAATCTTTGCTTTTTAAAATCAATTAATGGCAGCATTTTTAATTCTGATAAATTGATTTTACAGACGCTATAGAAACCAAATAATCTTTCTCGTTTTCATTTTTTAAATTTGACTCCAAAACTTTATTTAATTTACAATGTTTAAATCTTTCCTAATTTCCTCGCCAGTTCAATAGTTTCATCCAACAGTTTCTCTATTTCATCCACTCCTTTATTCCAAAATTCTTTGTCTTCTATATCAACGCCAATCTCCCCAAATATATTTTTAGGATAGTTCGACAGACCTGCTCCCAGAAATTCTTTGACGCTTTCAATGAACTTGGGATCATTTCTAAAAGAATTCTGAAATGATTTGGCTATTAAAATTCCGCTGGCATATTGATAATTATAGAAAAAGTTTCTAAGATGATCAACATAAATCCACCAATTTTCCGACCCGGGCGATTGTTCCACAAAATTACCCATATAAGATCTCATCCGTTTCTGAAACAATTTTCCGATTGTTTCTTTCGACAAGTGTCCTTTTTCTCTGAATTGAGAATGAATATCTTCTTCAAAACGATAAAAAGCAGCTTGTCTGAAAACAAAAGAAACATCCTCGTCCAGTTTCATCATCAAAACAGAAAGACGCAATTGATCGTCAGCTTCCTGAAGTATTTTCTCAAACACAAAATCTTCCATAAAAGTACTGGCGACTTCCGCGGAAAAATAGGGTGCTCCAAAATTTAAAGCGTTATCCTGTTTTTCCCTCATCAACTCATTATGGATACCATGACCAGTCTCGTGAGCTATAGTCAAAACATCCCGCAATTTATTAGTATGATTTAGAAAAATATAGGTTGGCTGTAAAATTAAACCTGCGGTACAAAAAGCGCCAGATCGTTTTCCTTTTTTTGGAAAAACATCCATTTGCCCGTTTTTTATATATCTACTAAAAATACTTGCAAATTCTTCGTCCAACTCGCTAAAAACATCGTAAACTAAATTTACGGATTCATTATAATCATATTCCTTTTTAATATTTCCATATTCAATATTTCTCTCGTGATATCGTAACTTTTTGACACCAAATAATCCAGCCTTTAATTTGTAATATCTTTTTGATATATCAAACCTGCTCTCTATTGTCTCAATCAAAGAATTGACTATTTTATCATCAACATCATCACTGATATAACGCAGCGTTTGCGGCGTTTGCGCTCCGCGAAGCTTGTCGTCTGTTTCTTTATCTTTTAGGATAGAATTCATTTCCGCTTCCGCAACGACAGAATTTTTTTCCAGAATGTCATTAAATGCCAGCGCCGCCGAATCTCTTACTTTCTTTTTCTTATTATTTAAAAAACTTAATATTTCCGAAAAGTTTTTTGTTTCCTTTTTTCCGGATTCCGAGACAATTGCTCTTTCTTCTCTTGACAAAAATTCAGAGGTCATTCTCACCCAGTTTGAATAGGAAGTTGCTGATTTCAGATTCAATATTTTTTCTTCAGGCTCGGTCAATAAGTATTTAGACTCGGCAAAAATTCTTTCTAAAAAATGCTTATAATCTTTTAGCTCTTTACAATGCAAAAATCTTTTCTGGATATCAGGATGAATTTTGGCGATGTTCAGTATAAAAAATTGAATATCGTTTTCTATTTTATTACTAAAATCCTGCATCTTGTTAAGCTTTGCCTTCAAAAAAGAATTCTCTTGATCCTGTTCTATCCTCAATGAAAAATAGGCTTCTTCATTTCCACAAGTCCCATAATGTCTTTGCCATTTTTCATATTCATCCAACGCTTGTTTAAGCATTTTGGGATCTGTCAGATAATCATTACGATCTTTCCACTTTTTTATAAACCGATAACTTTCTTTTTCAACGATCTTTCTCTGCTTAGCTATTTGCGGATCATCATCGCCTTTAAAAAAAAGTTTCAAATTCCAAGTGGTTTGTTTGACTTTTATTTTTTTCATTTATGATTTTCTTTATCTATTTCTACTAAAAATATTTATACGCTGACTTTACACATTCAACAACTAACTTTGCGCACGACTCAATATCTTTCAAACTCAAAACTTCAACCGGAGAATGAATATATCTCGTCGCAATGCTAATCCCTCCCGAAGGTATGCCTTGCCGTGTCAAATTTATAATAGCGGCATCTGTTGTTCCACCTTCAAGAACACTGAGTTGGTAAAAAATTTTTCCTTTTTTCGCAGAATCCTGCATCCATTCAAGCACTGATTCGGAAACAACAATTCCCATTTCTTCCGCGTCGCTAACAGTAATCGCGGGGCCCTTTCCGATTTCAAGAGAGGAATGTTTTTTCTCCACTCCCGGATGGTCCCCTGGAATTGTCGTATCCACGGCAATTGCCACATCAGGATTCAAAGCGTATGCCGCCGTCCTGGCTCCTTTTAAACCAATTTCTTCCTGCACCGTCCCAACAAAATTAACAGTGGCTTTTAATTTTAATTTAGACAAAAGACGAGCCGCTTCAATCATAATTACCATTCCCGCGCGATTATCAAGAGCCTTTCCGGTAACCATTCCATTCGCCAACGATTCAAATTTTCTATCCAGTGTTATTGTATCGCCGATTTGAATACCGATCTTCTCAGCATCTTTTTTATTTTTCGCGCCAATATCAATATACATTTCTCCGATCTCAATAACCTTTTTTGTTTCCTCCGCTTTCATCATATGCGGCGGCTTTGAACCGGCAACTCCGATAATATGTTTGTCTTTGGAATGAATGACAACTCTTTGATTAAGCAAGGTCTGATCAAACCATCCCCCCGATTTTGCAAAATAGATAAAGCCGTTGTCGTCAATATACTTTACCATAAACCCAATCTCATCCATATGCGCCGCAATCATCACAGATGGTCCTTCGTTATTTTTCGTCGCGATCAAATTTCCCAGCTTGTCAGTTTTTATTTCATCAACATATTCCTTAATTTCTTCTTCCAAAATATTTCTCACCTCTTTCTCATGCCCCGAAATTCCATGCACGTTAGAAAGTTTTTCCAAAAGATTTTTTATTTCGTCAGAGTTATTACTTGTTTTTTTTGTCATAGTTTTTTGTTAGATTAATTATAAATCTCATTTTGAACTCGTTTCAGAATCTATGTATATCATAACCCAATCTCTGGATATAAAGGCTTTACTTCCTCGTCTACATACTCACTAACTACCTCCCCACCTGTTAAATTAAAATTATTTTTACATTTAGGACAAACAGAATATCCTTTTTTCTCTGCGGGAATCCTTATTGTTTTTGCATTTTCATCAAAACACTTTGTACAAAAAGGTCCGTCTCCATTACTCTTTCTCCAATAAGCATTATTTCTAGGTTCTAAATCATCTTTCAAATTTAGTTTTTCTTCTAATTTTTTATTTTTCCTTTGCGTTTCCTCTTTCTCTTGTTTTAATTTAGCCATTTGATCTTGCATATTTAACAGTTGTTCTTGCAATCCCAATATCTGATTAAATTCATTAATCTTTCCGGCTTTTTTTAATACATCTGCTATCTTTTTTAAATCATTAAATGTTATCATAAATTTATAATATTTTAGTTATCTAAACTTTTAAAATATTGCTGGTTCCATAGTCCCGCAGGACTGTGGAACCTCAATGCAAGATTATATATTAGCAAGTCTATGTAAATAATGGACGGCTTGCATTTAGGTTCCATAGGGCTATCGCCACTATGGAACCAACAAATTTTTTGTTAAATCTAATTTCACCATCCTAAGCCAATTTCTCCTTAACTTTCTCAAAAAACACCACCAATTTCAGTCTTATCTTTTCCGGCATTCCTTCTATTTCGCCTTGTTTAAAAAGAAAAATTAAACGGTCGTATTCTTCAATACTCAGTTTTGACCAAAAATCAAGCGCCTCGCTTTCACTGGGCGTATTTTTCATCATCTCTTCAAACTTTTCAAATAGTTTTTTATCTTCCTCGGTTATGGATTGCATATTTTATTTTAAAAATTAAGAAGCAAATTAAGTTCTTTTTTTTTAAGATTTGCTATCTCCTTCTAATCCTTTAAACATATAATTCAAACCCGCCCAAACAACACAAAATGTTGCCGCAGGCACAGCTAAATTTTGAATCTCTCCAATTCCAGCATCAATACTTTTTTCTAATCCCGTATTGCTTATTTCCTCCGCTCCCACTCCCCAATCGCCAACAGCATCTTTAATTATACTCGGACCTGCTTCAATTCCAGCCAAAGGATAGCCTATTTTTTTTTCAATACTCATAATAATATTTTAGCTATTTAAACCTCTAAAACTTTCGGCAACTTTGTCAGATTTTCATATCCATTTTTTGTTACCAGAATCAAGTCCTCAATTCTCACCCCACCAATCTCCGGATAATACAACCCCGGTTCAACCGTAACAACATTTCCCGCTTTTAAAATATCTTTGCTATTTGCATTTAGATTTGGTAACTCGTGAATATCCAAGCCTACTCCATGCCCAGTCCCATGAATAAATCCTTGCACTTTACCATTTTTTTCTTCAGTTTTAAAATTATGTTCTTCAAAATAATCCTGAACTGATCTATGAATAGTATTTCCTCTAATTCCCGGTTTGATTTTACTAATTCCCAGTTTTTGTGCCTGCAAAACCGCTTGATAAATCTTTTTAATTTCCGGCGAAGCTTTGCCGCGAACAACTGTGCGAGTCGTATCGGCAAAATAGCGATTGGTTTTTGATCGCGGGAAAACATCAATAATAATCGGCTGATAAGCAAGGAGCGGTCCCCTTCCTTTTTGATGAGGGTCAGCACCATCTTTTCCACAAGAGACAATGTTGAATTCGGATTGGCATTTTCCTTTCAATAATTCTGTATCAATAATAAGTTGAATAAATTCCGAAGTTAAGATCTTATTCTGATAACTTAATTTCTGATCTTTTCTTATTTTTGATTTTTTAATAATTCTGATTGCTTCTTTGATCGCTTTCTCGTTTATTTTTTGAGTTTCTTTAATTTTAGCAATTTCGTCATTATTTTTTACAACTCTTTTTTTAAAAAACGGCTCTGGTTTAACTTTAATCTCAATTCTATTCTTCACTAAAATTTCTGCATATTTCATTTGAAAATTTTCCGGCACAAAAACTTTCTTGATCTTATTTTCTTTTAAGATATTAATTAGTATCTTACTAAAAGTATTTCTATTAACTCCTTTCGCATATTCTGAATAATTTACGACTCTATTGACTTCTGCTCCTTTTTTTGCTCTGTTATATTCCAAATCACCAATATAAATTATCTTTCTGCCATTTTTTTCCAAATAAACAAAATCATCAGAAATTAAAATTCTTGTCGCGTAAAACATATTTGAATCATTTTCACTATTGGAAATGATTAATTTACCGTTCATAAAATTATAAGTAAATCTTTATTGCAAAAACTGTTTTGCAAACAGTCCTTTTTGCTTTGAAATCTTAACAATTTAATCCTAACACAAAAAAAATTTAATGTAAATCATCATCAGACAAACTAAATACAGCCATACCTTTTTGACTATTTCCATTATTACACTTATAATAATCTTATAATTCGTTAACTAATTAAACAATTATGATAACTTTAGACGATTATAGAAAAATAATCGGTGATGAAAAAATTGACGAAATCATGAGAGAAGCAGAACCGCTCAGAGGAAAATATGTTGCTCATGTAAATTCCACTTTTTATGGAGGAGGAGTGGCAGAGATTCTTGACAGCTTGGTTTATCTTATGAATCAAGTAGGAATTAAAGCGGGATGGAGATTGATCAAAGGAATTCCTTCATTTTTTGATATAACAAAATCGTTTCATAACGGCTGCCAGGGAGCAAATACTACGCTCACAAAAAAAGTGAAAGAAATTTATGAAGGGACAAATTTTCACAATTCCACTTTTATGCATCTTGATAAAAACGACGCTGTTATTATTCACGATCCGCAAGTTTTGCCTTTGATCAAATTTTACAAAAAAAATCAGCCTTGGATCTGGAGATGTCATATTGATATTACAAAACCAAATAAAAAACTTTGGAATTATCTGAAACATTTTATTAACCTTTATGACGAAATGATTATTTCTGACGAGTGCTATCGCAAAGAAGATATCAAAATTCCACAGACGATCATTATGCCGTCTATTAATCCACTGAATGAAAGAAATAAACGCGTTTCAAAACAAAAAGCAAGATCAATTCTTTCGGAACACGGAATAAAATTTGACAAGCCGATAATAAGCCAGATTTCAAGATTTGATGTTTGGAAAGATCCAATTGGCGTAATAGATTCTTTTAGAAAAACAAGGAAACGCGTTAATTGCCAGCTAGTGCTTTTGGGAAATTTTGCAACAGACGATCCGGAAGGATTTAAAGTATATCAAGAGGTTGTTAAAAAAACCAAAGGGCAAAAAGACATTACCGTTTTACTTGCTGACAGTATTCTGATAGTAAACGCCCTGCAGACAATGTCAGAAGTGGTTTTGCAAAAATCATTGCGTGAAGGATTTGCGTTAACGGTGAGCGAAGCGTTATGGAAAGAAACGCCTGTCATTGGCGGAAATGTAGGGGGTATTCCCAACCAAATAATTAACGGCAAAAACGGATATCTGGTAAATAATATTGATGAGTGCTCGGAAAGAACAATAGAATTGCTTAAAGACGACAAGTTAAGAAAAAGAATGGGGAAATTTGGACGCGAATTTGTTAGAGAAAATTTCCTGATCACCAGACATTTATTGGATTATATTAAATTGTTAAAAAGGGTTATGAAGATTGGATAGACTTATATTCCTCTAGAGTTCCCCCCTTTGTAAAAGGGGGAAGTAACATCTAAAAACTTTTTTGATACAATAAATACAACTAAACTTTGTACAAGTCGTTTATCCAAATAACTCCGTGCTTAAATATCTCTCACC
>Ga0164318_10003383_pt1 | contig 15075 bp, 9 predicted proteins | sample GuaBasSedimGuay9_FD_113734 | JGI IMG/M metagenome (GOLD analysis project Ga0164318, IMG submission 113734) | Subseafloor sediment microbial communities from Guaymas Basin, Gulf of California, Mexico - Guay9, Core 4571-4, 0-3 cm | ecosystem: Environmental > Aquatic > Marine > Hydrothermal vents >...
AGTAGTGTTGATGATGAATGTGTGTTAGCTTATATCGGTGGTGTAGAGTCTCAGTCATGGCCTAATAGTGGACAATTTGGTTCGGCTTCTGATTTTTATAGAGTTAAGCCTTGTGCAACTTTATCTGACAAATTGATGGATTTGGCAGACCCTCGATTGGATATTTGGTTTGATCAGGTTGATATTCAAATACAGGTAGTTCCAGCAGCAAGCATGCCAAGTGGAGGTGCGACTCCAGATGAAACAGTTGATGATGTACGTTATATCAATGCGGATAGTATTGGAGTTGTAGGTGTAAGCGCTGAACATTATGCTTTATACGCTCCGGAAACCTATGCACAGGATGTGCTAGATGGTAAAGTATTAGTTGATACCAGGTTGTATGTTGGTTTACCGGTTGCAGTGAGTGCTACTGATCCGTATAGTTACAACTTGAATCCGAATTCTTCAAGAGGTGGAACTAATCCTCATGTTTCCAGGATGAATCCTACATTTAATGAAAAGTCAGGAGAACTTCTAAAATCAAGACTCTTTTCTTATGCTGAATTATCTTTCCTAAAAGCAGAAGCTGCTCTTAAAGGATGGGGTACTGATGCTGCAGGGAACTATAATGCTGGTGTTCAGGCTTCATTAGATATTTGGGGTGTTGGAGAAGATTATGCAGATTATATTGATAACGTTGGTGTAGCATTTGATGGTTCATTAGAGATGGTGATGGAGCAAAAATGGATTGCCAATATGTTCAATGGTGATGAAGCATATTTGGATTGGAGACGAACGGGACTGCCGGCTTTTAACGCTGGAACATTTGCAAGAGAGGACGTGATGCCATTAAGGTTCGTGTATTCGACTGATGAAATTAATATAAATACAACTAATTATATGGTTGGAGCTGCTTCTCTTGTGGAAACAGCATATAGTTCTACAGATCCTAATGACAGCCCTTATGCTGAACCATGGATTGTTCAGGGAGTAAGTCCTTGGTAAAATATTTTTTTGTTTAAGTTAGGTTAATTATTGGGTTTTTCAGGGGAATCATTTTGGTTCCCCTGATTTTTAATGTTATAATATTGGTTTTTCTAAAAAAATAAACAGATGAAAATAGTTCTAATTATTGCAATGTCTTTATTGTTGATAAATTGCAATCCGGTAAATGAAAATAATGATTCTTTTTCCTTCGTGTTTTTTGGTGATACACGAGATGCTACAGGTGATAATATTGATCACTTTAGAGGGGCGTGTGAGGCAATAAGTACATTAGATAGTATTGAGTTTGTTGTGTCGCCTGGTGATACTGATCCATTAGATTCTGTGTTGTACACTCTGCAGAAATATATCAGTAAAGATATTGTATGGTATCCTGTTGTTGGAAATCATGAGGCTGAGACTGCAGAAGATATGGTATGGATAAGGAATCATAATAAGGATGGCAATACTTTACCAAATATTGTAAATAAAGGCCCTTTATCATGTATAGAAACTACCTATTCATTTGATTATAAAAACACTCATTTTGTAATTATTAATGAATATAGTAATGATACTTGTGATGATTGTACAAAAGGTGATATTCCGGATTTTTTATATAATTGGTTGCAAGATGATTTGAAGAAAACGACTAAGGAAAATATTATTGTTTTTGGTCATGAACCTGCCTATCCATTGCCTGATATGGAGAGCCAAAGATATAGGCATGTACATGATTGTTTGAACCAGTTTCCTGAGAGTAGAGACAGGTTTGTTGAATTGTTACAAGAATACAATGTCCTGGCCTATGGAGTTGGGCATACACATAATTATAGCATTGTTAAAATGAATAATCTTTGGCATATTGATGCCGCACACTCACGAGGACTTGCAGATATGGGGTCCCGTAGTACCTTTATTAAAATTACGATAAATGGTAATCAGGTGAATTTTGAAACACATCGTCTAAATTATGATTCAGGCAAATATGAAATTGCAGATATTGGTAGTTTGAACTAAAAAAAAGAATATTAGTTGGTCGTTAGAGCCATATTAGTTAATTTTGACTAATTAGAGCTTGTATATAATGTCTTATTTTTAAGTTTTTTTTAATATGTGGAACTTTCAAAGATTTGCAGAAGTTGGCAGTAAACAGGCCGCAGTATACAGTAACTCTACAAAGTCTGCTTACTGAGAACTGAATACTGTTCTTGTTTGAAAATAGTAAAAAACATAAAAAACACAAACCCTTGACTTTATGGACACGTACTAATTAATTACCAAAAGAGATACAAATGAAAAAAAAACTGAGAATATTTATTTTAAGCTTTATTATTTTCCATAGTATTAGTGTATTTAGCCAGGTAGCAAAATATCAGGCTATATATCTATACAATTTTTCTTCATATATTGAATGGCCTTCTAGCTATAGAGCTGGTGATTTTGTAATTGGTGTATTGGGGAGTAATGACCCTATAGATGAAGAATTACAGACAATTGCAAAAACAAAAAAAGTATTAAGGCAAAGTATTAATATAGTAAGTTTTAATAATGTAAATGAGATAACTAAATGTCATATCTTATTTGTGTCTGCCAGGCAAAGTGCTAAGATAAAAGAAGCTAAAGCAAAAATTGGTAGTAATAGTACTTTGCTGGTTTCCAGTACAGCATTAGGTATATCACAAGGTGCAGTAATTAATTTTTTTATAGAAGGGAAAAAATTGAGTTTTGAAATTAAGAAAGCAAATGTGGCTAGAGGTGTAAAGATAAGCTATGGTTTAACTAAGTTAGCTGCAAAAGTGCATTAATCTGAAAAAAATATAATTGATGAAGTTACTAATTAGAGATCGGCTGTTAATAGGTTTTGGGTTTATTACTATAGCAGTAATTATAAGTTTTGTTTATATTATCATTACCCTAAATAATAGCTCAAAAATTACAGAAGATAATATTACAATTCATGCTCCTTCAAAAACGGCAGTTAACAGCCTGTATTCTATGATAAGTGAATCCAAAATGTTAGCCAAAAACTGGGTTTTCATAGAGAAACAGTCTGACACGCCTGATAAATTGAAACTTATGGAAATTCAAACTCTTGAGTATCCTGAGTTAATGAAGATAATTGAAACGAAAATACCATACTGGGATACAACAAGTCAAAATATATTTGTTGAAATACGTACATCAATTGAAGATACTTTATTTCCATCACATATAATGCTTATGGAAACTCTCAGTACTTTTGAGAGCTATGAAGACCCTATGGTAGTATTTTCTATAAACCCAATGGTTCAGGAAGGAGGCGAGATTATTGTAAATACGCAAAGCATTCTTCAGAATATTTCATTATTACAACAACATATCTCTAAAGTTGCACAGGTCGGAAATACAAAGATTGTAAACACTTTTAATAATTTTGAAATTATTCTAATTATATTGGGGGTGTTTCTTACTATATCTGGTATTATTGCTTCCTTTTTAACAATTTATAGTATTACAAAACCCTTAAATATAATAAAGACTGATGTTTTAGCAAAAAGTTCTGGAACCTTTACCCTTAATAAACAAAAGTTTAAGGAGGATGAAATAGGGGATATGGCAAAAGCCTTAGAACAAATGACTACCAATATTATTAGTATTGTGGAAAATATTAATAAAACATCAATTGTACTATCTAAAAGCAGTAACACTGTAAATATAACAGCATTACAAATTGCTGAAGGAGCAAATCATCAGGCATCAAGTACAGAAGAGGTGTCTGCATCAATGGAGGAGATAACAGCGAGTATTAGTCAAAATTCGGATTATGCAAAATCAACTGAGACTATTACTCGAAAAGTTGCTGTGGAAATGGAGAGCATTAGCGAGTCAGTAAAAAATACTACCGATGCAATGCGCAATATTAACGACAAAATATCTATAATTGGAGATATTGCATTCCAAACTAATATTTTGGCTTTGAATGCAGCTGTTGAGGCTGCACGTGCAGGTGAACATGGAAAAGGATTCGCTGTAGTTGCCGCCGAAGTGCGTAAGTTAGCAGAGCGTAGTCGTGTCGCTGCTGATGAAATAAATTTGGTGTCAACTAATGGCATGAGTATCGCCGAAAAAACAGCCACTGAGCTATTTAATTTAATTCCCGAAATTAAAAAAACGGTTGAATTAGTACAGCAAATTGCTGCAGCCAGTATTGAGCAAGATACAGGTGTTAATCAAGTAAATAATGAGATGCAGCAATTAAGTAATATTTCTCAGCAAAATGCAACAGCTGCTGATCAATTATCTTTGAGTTCAACTGACTTGGAGACCCAAAGCAATAAACTTACCGAGATTATCTCATTCTTTAAAATATAATTGATAGGGAGGGAGTTCAGTTCATTCTTATTGCAAAATCATCATTCTTGTAGTTGTCAACGAACTCGTTTTTAAACGATAAAAATAGAATCCACTTGATACTTCTAAGCCTTTCTCATTTCTTCCATTCCATTGAACACTATATGTTCCGGCTACTTGTTTTTTGTTAACTAATGTTGTTGTTAGCTGACCTGAAATGTCAAAAATATCCAATTCTACTATAGTATGTTCAGGCAAATAATAATTAATAGTAGTAAAAGAGTTGAAAGGGTTTGGATAATTCTGATTTAGTTTATATTCGCTTAGATAATTTTCATTGTTTGAAATGTTTGTACTGATTCGTGGATAGAAATATAGCTGGGGATGTAAACCTTCACTAAGTGTATAGTACCCTGAGGCGTCAGAGTTCCAGCATATCCCTTCACCATTAGGTTCTTGGATGTATGGTAGGATTATTGGGTCTTTTGTTAAAATTTCTGCAATTGATTCATCATCATTTCTATTCCAATAATAAACAACATCATCATCTTTAATTAAAACCTCTCGTCCATTACTTGATATGTCGGCGGCATTTGCTTTGCTCTGTAAAAATAAGGAGCTTACTACTTCCAATGTGTCAATAATTACTTCTGTGTTTTGATGAAAAGAATATGGTCTTTTAACCTTATAAACCCTTGAGTCATATTCTTTAAGTACAATATAAATGTCTTTATTTAGCGGGTCTATCATAAGCGATTCTGCATTATACTTTATCCCTTCAGGATACCTATAAATCAATCTTCTTACATCTTCAATAATCGTATCAATTGGTGCTTGACTAGAATCAACACTAGGTTCTGGAATTCGATAGATGTATTTAAAGTATCGACTCTTTCCATTGTCACCAAAATCACCTATGTATAGGTAATGTTCATTTTCAGTTAATCCTGGGTCTATCGTAATGTCCTCCCAGTCTATATTTATTGCTCCTTCAATTATGTAAGTTCCAAGTTCTTTACCTGATGTGCTAAATGCATAAATTTTGTTCTCGCCACCTGAATCATTAAATGTCCAGAATACACCTGGATTTTTGCTACTTGCTTCAATGCCGGATGCTTCTATGATTTCATCTGACTCAATTATTCCTAAATCCACTCTGCTGCCAAATTGTTGCGATAGGGCAGGGCTGTATATAAACAAATTTATTATTAAGAATACCTGAGCTGTCGTTTTATTCATTTAATAAATTTAAAATAGAGTTCACTTCGACAAGAAAAAATGCACCTTGGGTAGATTTATTATTTTTTAACATTTTCACGATTGTCTGTAAATCGACTGATTAATAGGTAATTAAGTGTAAATTAATAAATTTATGAACCTTTAGCTCATGCGTAGCATAATTAATCAGGCTAATTACCTTTTTTCACCCATCCGGTTGAAAATGCAACATGTTTTATCGTTTTTTTCTCTTTTAAGTGATAAGAATATGAAACGTGAATTAGTCCATCATTTGTTTGAATAACTGACGGGTAAGAAAAAGAACCTTCACCTTTTTCTGCTTTTTCAATGTTTCGTTTAAATTTCCAACTTTTCCCTTCATCTTCAGAAATGCTAATTGCTAAACTATGACGGCCATTTTCTATGTCATTGTAAACGATTAAAAAATTACCATTTTTTAATTTTATGGCATCAACGCTTGTTCCGGGGTTTGGGATATCCGTTTTGGTGGCTGCACTCCATTCATATCCATTATCTTTTGATGTACTTATCATTATTCTTCCCGGTTCATCACCGTTATCGCGCATAAAAGCAATTAGTGTTCCATCCTTTTTTTGGATTATAGCTGGCTGAACATTACCACGTCCAACAATAGGAAGGCTAGGCTTCCAGTTTTCACCATCATCATCAGAAATAGCTACCAGCGAAAAGTTATAGCCGTCAGAATACAGAGGTAACAGAAGTCTACCATTTTGTAATGTTAAAGGGTGAATTCTTGTCATCCAGCCGGTTTCTCTTTTTTTTGGCTCTTTTGCTGCTTCGTAAACTGTGTTTTCATAACGGGGTGCATATTCAGCCCAGGACAAATCTGATCTGCCTGATTCCTTAAATTTTTCTTTGGTGGTTTCAGCAAATTCTTCTCCTGGTTTTAACAAAATTACATCCTGCCAATTCCACTCCGGTGCTCCTTCTTTTTCATAGTTATCCGATGTTCGGTACTTTAAAACAGATGTTTCCCAACGGTTGGCCTGAACTACAATCCAGAATAGGAATAATTTATTTTTTTCATTAATAAATAATACCGGGTTACAATCAGGATGTCCGGGTGTATCAGCCATTACAAATGTTTTACTCCAGCTTGAAGCACCTTTCTTTAAACGGGCTCCTTTTACCATTACATCATTCGCTGTACGCTCGCCTGAACCTTCAAACCAACAGGATAGTAAGTCGCCATTAGGTAGCTCGATAATCGAACTGCTGTGTACATGTTTATTCTGATATGGGAAAATATTTAGTGACTCAAACTTCGTTTGTTTATTTTTTTTTGATATTTGTGCATTAGCCGTAAAGCTTAATGAAAATAATAAGAGAAAAAAGAAAAGTGCTGATAATATTTTCAGTATCTTGCCTTTTGGAAGAAGGAGCTTTTTCATTTTGCAGTTTTTTAAATCGTTAACTAAATTTACTTATTCCATATTCTACCATTTTTTAAATCATCTTATTTCTGATTCCAAAGTAAAATATACTATTTTTATCGTTATCAATATACAAATTAACGCTTTTAGCTTAGCACAAACTAATAGTATTTGAATGAGTTTACATTGTTTTTTAACTATTTGAAAAAGCTAATAATCAAATTTATATATTTGTTAAGTCATTATCAAACTTATAGAAATTAAAAAAACACGAAATAAGCATGAGAAAGTTTAACTTTTTTTATTTACCGATTATTTTTTTATTTGTTTTAGTACTAACAAATTGCAATAAAAATAGTTTAACGGATATTTCCCGAACGGAAGTTCTTTCTGAAAACTGGAAATTGCAGCGTAATAGTAAGTTAGCCGGTAAAACAGGGGATGTAATCTCTCAAAATAATTTTAAAACGGATAACTGGTTAAATGCAGTTGTGCCTGGAACAGTGATGGGTAGCCTTGTTGCTAATGGTGAAGTTAAAGATCCATATTTTGGTATTAATTTAAAAAATATTGATAAAGAACAATTTGTACAAACATGGTGGTATCGAAATGTTTTTACATTAACAGCAGATGATTTAACAAATAATGTATCATTACGTTTTAAAGGTATTAATTATTGCGCAAATTTATGGGTAAACGGAAAGAAAGTAGCAGATAAAAATGAATTTGCAGGTACATTTAGAATGTTCACTTTTAAGATAAATGAATATATAACTGAAGGTGAAAATATAATTGCCCTGGAAATGTGGAAACCAGCTGATGGTGAATATTCAATAGGTTTCGTTGATTGGAATCCACTGCCGCCTGACAGGAATATGGGTGTTTTTCGTGATGTGATTCTTGAAATTAATGGTGGGCTTAAAATAAGAAGTCCGTTTGTACATGCAAAAGTTAATAAAAAAAGCCTTGATGCTGCTGAACTAACAATTCAAGCTGAGTTAGAAAATAATACAGATAAGCCTATAAACGGTGTGTTAAAAGTTAACTTTGAACTGGGAATACTTGAGAAGGAAGTAAATCTGAAAGCAGGTGAAACTCTTTCATGTACTTTTACTCCGGATGAATTTAAGCAGCTTAAAGTAGAAAATGTAGGTCTTTGGTGGCCACATGATTTGGGAGAACCTAAACTTTATAATTTAGATGTTCAATTTGTCTCAGGTAACGATATTATGGATAAAATTCAGAAACGTTATGGTATTAGGGAGGTAACAAGTTACATTGATGATGATAAAAATCGTGGTTTTGAAGTAAATGGTAAATTTATATTAATAAAAGGTGGGGGTTGGGTTGATGACCTCTTACTTCAGGATACAAAAAAAAGTGTTAAGGCACAGCTTGCGTATGTAAAACATATGAATTTGAATACGATCAGACTTGAAGGTTTTTGGGGTAAGGATGATGTTATCTATGATTTATGTGATGAAGAAGGTATATTAATTATGATAGGCTGGAGTTGCGAATGGGAGTGGGAAGAATATCTTCTTAAACCGGTTCATCCAAAATATGGTGGTCCTGTTAATAAGGATGATGTTAATTTAATTGCAGATTATTGGTCAGATCAAATATTGTGGTTACGCATGCACCCAAGTGTTTTTGTATGGATGATGGGAAGTGATAAACTTCCGATACCTGAATTAGAACAGAAATATATTGATTTATTTAAAAAATATGATTCGTCAAGGCCTTATGTAACTAGTGCCGGCGGTGTGGGTAGTGACCAAAATGTTATTGGCGAAGCAGAACTTGTTAGTGAAATTAGTGGAATTACAGGTATGAAAATGTTAGGCCCTTATGCTTATACACCTCCTGTTTATTGGTTTACTGATACGAATTTTGGCGGTGCTTATGGTTTTAATACAGAAACTTGTCCGGGTCCTAATATCTCTCCACTTGCATCATTAAAAAAGATGTTACCATCAGAAAATTTATGGCCTATAGATAAAGAATACTGGGAATATCATTGTGGTAGGAATGCTTTTCAGACGCTTGATCGTTATACAACAGCAATGGATGCGCGATATGGTAAGTCTTCAGGAGTAGAAGAATTTGCTTTCAAATCGCAAATAATGAATTATGAGTTAATGCGGCCTATGTTTGAGTCTTTTGTAGCACACAAACCCAAAAGTACTGGTTTAATACAATGGATGTTAAATTCTGCCTGGCCAGAAATGTACTGGCAACTTTATGACAGTTACTTGCAACCTAATGGTGCTTTTTATGCTGTACGCAATGCTGGTAATGCGGTTCATGCAATATATCGGTATGGGAAAGATGATATATATCTTGCAAACAATCATTTGGCTGATGCTTCAAACCTTACTGTAAAGATTAAACTTTATGATATTAATTCTAAAGAAATATATGCTGGCGAGTGGAAAGGAGATATTGCTGGTAATACTTCAAAACTAGTATATAAGCTTCCTGAATTAGAGGTGCTTACTGATGTGTGGTTTATTGACCTTAGGGTTTATGATGAACAGAGTAGTGAAGTAGATAATAATTTTTATTGGTTGTCAATGAAAAAGGATGTTCTTGATTACGAGGCAGGAAGTAAGTTGGAGTGGGCATATTATACGCCATCAAAGGAGTATGCAGATTTTTCTGCTTTAAGTAGGCTTCCGAAAGTGAAGTTATCATACGACTATAAATTTGAGAAAGATAGTGAGCGAGGAAAAATAAGTTTAATTGTTAAAAATCCATCAGAAAGTATTGCATTTTTTGTGTTTTTTGATGTCGTTGATGCTGAAACAGGCGAACCAATTCTGCCAATATTCTGGGATGATAATTATATTAGTCTTTTGCCTGGTGAAGAGCGTAGCTATAATGCATATTATTTTCTTGCAGATTTTAATGATAAGGCACAAGTTAAGCTTAAGGCATGGAATGTAGAGCAAGAGCTATTGAAATAGTTATAGATTTAAACGAGTAATTGTAATATTTATAAAATTAAAAAAATGAAACGAAGCTACAGTATTGTATTATTAATTCTAGTAATCTTTTTTGTTATTTCTTTTTTAACAAATATTCTAGGTGCACTAAATCCGAGTGTTTCTTTAAGTTTTGATTTAAGTGAAACCATGGCGGGTTTTTTACCATTTGCCTTTTTTATAGCTTATGGTGTAATGTCAATACCAGCAGGTTTTATGGTTGAACAGTATGGCGAAAAGAAAATGATACTTTTTGCTTTTGTACTTGCTTTTGCTGCTTCTGTGTTATTTGCAGGACTACCATCTTTTGGTGTTTTTGTATTTTCCTTATTTACAATAGGAACAGGCATGGCTATTTTGCAGGTAGTAATAAATCCATTGTTGCGTGTTACTGGTGGTGAAGAACATTATGCATTCACCTCAGTTATGGCTCAATTAGTTTTTGGTGCAGCTTCATTTGTTAGCCCGCAGGTATATTCATGGCTTGTTGTAGGTTTAGATTCACCTGCAACTGAGCATAGTGGAATAATTGAGATTTTATCAGGAATAGTTCCTCCTGAAATGACTTGGGTATCAATGTACTGGATATTTGCTTTGTTTAGTTTGGCTATGATACTCATTATTTTTGTTGTTCGCTTTCCAAAAGTTGAACTAAATGAAGATGAGAAAGTAGGTTCAAAAGAAAACTATCTCATTCTGTTTAAAAATAAACTAGTTATACTGTACTTTTTTGGAATTTTTGCCTATGTTGGTGTAGAACAGGGTATATCCTATTGGATGTCAAAGTTCTTACAGATATATCATGGGCTGGACTTTGAAACAGTAGGGGCAAAAGCAGTTGGAAATTTCTGGGGACTAATGACAATAGGTGGGATTTTAGGTCTAATATTATTAAAAGTTATGGATAGTAAACTTGTTTTAAAACTTTTTACATCTATAGCAATTATTAGTTTAGCGGTAGCTCTATTTAGCTCTAGTGCAGATATTTCTTTGTATGCATTTCAGACCAGTGGTTTTTTCCTTTCAGTAATGTACCCAATTATTCTTTCATTAGCATTAAACTCTGTTAGTAAACATCACGGATCTTTTGCCGGTATATTAATGACTGGAATTATGGGTGGTGCAGTTGTCCAATTATTAATTGGTTTTATTAGTGATTTCACATCTTTGAAAGTGGGAATGTTTTTCAATTTTGTCGCTTTAGCGTATATTTTAAGCATAGGATTTTGGGCAAAACCAATTATTAGTAACAAAACAATCAGTTTAAAGAAAAAACAAGAATAAAATGACGCTACCAGACGGCAATAGATTAATAGGTATAGACCTTGGCGGAACTAAAGTTAGTATAGGTCTTGTTGAGGGTATGGAAATTATTAATAAGAAGTATCAGTTGTTACCCACTAATCCAAAAGATGCAGATGAAATAACTGAACTATTAATAAATCTTATTTCCGAATTATTTGATTCATCTGTAAAAGGAATTGGAATTGGAATTCCAAGCCTGGTTGATCGGCAAAAAGGAATTATTCATAGTGTGCAAAATATTCCTGTATGGCAGGATATTCATCTTGCAGAAATTTTGCAGGAAAAATTTGAAGTCCCTGTTTATTTAGATAATGATGCTAATTGTTTTGCTTTAGGCGAATACAAATTTGGTGTAGGAATGAATTGTGAAAATTTTGTTGGACTAACTCTTGGTACAGGAATGGGCGCAGGAATAATTACAAATGGCCATCTTCTAAAAGATGCAAATTGTGGTTCTGGCGAATTTGGATCTATACCTTATTTAGATAGTATTTATGAAGATTATTGTAGTGGAAAGTTCTTCAAAACATTTTATCAGGATGATGGTGAAAATCTGCTAAAAAAAGCAGAACAGGGAGATGCTTTAGCAATAAAAGCATTTAGTGAATTTGGAACTCATTTGGGGAATGCGATAAAAACAATCATGTTTTCAGTTGATCCGAATAAAATAATTATTGGAGGTTCTGTATCATATTCGAAAAAATTCTTTACGGATTCAGCAATGGAAACGATTAATAGTTTTCCATATCCTGACTCGGTGAAAAACTTGGAAATTATATATACAAACACACCTAATATTGCTATATTTGGTGCTGCCTCATTGTACTACGATAGATATGAGCAAATGTAATTAGATAAAAATCATGACAGAAAAACTTGCAAATTTAAATGTAAAAGGAAAGGTTGAGAGAAAATACGAGAAGCTTTATACGAATATCTTTGAAGATTCTGAATCGGCTGCCGTTTGGATAGCTGAAGAAATTGCTAGCTTGATAAGAAATAAATTAAAAAGAGGCGAAGTTTGTGTTCTTGGTTTAGCTACAGGTTCAAGCCCTGTTGGTGTATATAAAGAGCTTGCAAGAATGCATAAAGAGGAGGGCTTAAGTTTTAAAAATGTAGTAAGTTTTAATCTGGATGAGTATTTTCCTATGGAGCCTTCAAGGGTGCAAAGTTATGTTTATTTTATGAATGAGCATTTGTTTAACCATATTGATATACCAAAAGAAAACATTAATATTCCTGATGGTTTGATTGATATAAAAGATGTTTATCATTTTTGTCAGTCTTACGAGCAGAAAATCTTATCGTATGGAGGTATTGACTTACAGCTTCTTGGAATTGGTAGAACAGGGCATGTTGGGTTTAATGAGCCTGGTTCTGGTTTGAACTCTCCCACACGCCTTATATCATTAGATTCAATTACTATGGCAGATGCTGCTGGTGATTTTCATGCTCTTGAAAATGTTCCGCGAAGGGCAATTACCATGGGCGTTGGTACAATAATGAGTGCTCGAAAAATATTTTTGATGGCCTGGGGTGAAAAAAAAGCATCAATTATCCAGAAAGCTGTAGAAGGGCCTGTTACTGAGTCAATTCCTACAACATTTCTGCAGGAACATCCTGATATTGAAATTATACTTGATAATGCTGCTGCTGAAGACTTAACAAGAATAAAAACTCCATGGTTGATTACTGATTGTGAATGGGATATAAAACTTATTAAAAAAGCTTCTATATGGCTCTGTCAAAAATTAGATAAACCCGTACTAAAACTTACAGATAGAGATTATAATGATAATGGGTTAGGTGATTTGCTTGCAACTCATGGCCCTGCTTACAAGATCAATATTGATGTATTTAATAAGCTACAACATACCATTACCGGATGGCCGGGTGGTAAACCAAATGCTGATGATTCTCGTAGACCTGAAAGAGCAAAACCTCATCCTAAAAAAGTGCTTGTTTTTAGTCCGCATCCCGATGATGATGTGATGGCTATGGGTGGAACTTTAATGAGGCTAGTTGAACAGGGACATAAAGTATATGTAGCATATCAAACATCTGGTAATATTGCAGTGCCTGATGATGATGTAATTCGCTTTGTTGATTTTGCTGATAATCTTAATGTGGAGTTTGGTCAAGAGCAAAAACAGGAAACAAAACATTATAAAAAAATAAGATCATTCTTTAAAAATAAAAAAGCTGGCGAAATTGATATTCCCGAGGTACGGAAAATAAAAACCTTAATACGGGAAGGTGAGTCAAAATCAGCATGTCGCTTTGTTGGTGTTCCAGAAAAAAATATTCATTTTCTTAAAATGCCATTCTATGAAACAGGAACTATCAAAAAAGGGTCTTTAGGAAATGAAGACATTCAACTTGTTGTTAGTTTGTTAAGAGAGATTGAGCCCCATCAGGTTTATGCCGCGGGTGATTTAACGGATCCTCATGGAACACACAGGAAATGTTTAACTGCGATTTTTAAAGCCTTGGATATTGTTAAAGCTGAAAAGTGGGCTAGTTCATGTTGGGTTTGGCTGTACAGAGGCGCATGGCAAGAGTGGGAAACCTCGGAAGTTGATATGGCTGTTCCTTTGAGCCCAGATGAATTGTTGAAGAAAAGAAATGCCATATTTAAGCATCGTACTCAAAAAGAATTACTGTTTCCCGGTCATGAACAAAAAGAGATTTGGCGACATTCAATAGAACGAAATAAGGCTACAGCCGACCTGTATAATAGACTGGGTATGGCAGAATACGAGGCGTTTGAAGCATTTGTCAGGTATAGGTTTTAACCTTCAAACAAAGCATTAATCATTTTTCAGTACATAAACTTATTTTTTCTTTTTAATAATTAAATTTTCATTAGCAGGTAATTCTGGAAAAGGATTGTGTGGTTCGTTTTGATACCAGTATGCAACTGATGCTAAATCATCTTCAAGAGGTAAGTAACCTTCACTTCTCCACGCAAGACTTTGTATCGTAATTTTAAGATCCTTTTTAAAACGGATAGGGTCTTCAATATGCCATCGGTATTGGCTAAAAACGTCTACAAAACCATCAATCGTTTTATCTTTTATTACATGAAATCCAGCGTATAAACCACTAAAATCTGTATAATATAATTTTCCATCTAATTCTTTCTCATTATAACCATATGAACCCAGAAAATAATCTTCTTCTCCTGTACCACATATTGTAGGGAATTCTTTATCACCATCTATATAGAATTTTATTTCACCTTCACCCCACCATCCTTCTTGTCGGGCTCCATGAGCAAGGTATGTTCCTACATAACTGCCTTTCCCTTTAATATTATCAACAATAGTAAATACTTCCTTATAAGGTAATTTGTTTACTCTTCTGAACTGTGCATGAAAATATTGAGCATCCTTAGCTACTTTTTCCAGGGAATAGTCTATTTGATAATAAAGACCAACATTTCCCTTATTTCTGTTTTCTAAAGTAATCTTGCATTTTTTTCTAAATGGCATTTGCCAAAAGGAGTTAAACCCACTTCCCGGGTTAACAGAAACAGGAAGTGAGTTAATAAAAGGTCCATCCATCATTCCCCAGCCAACTGCAAAGAAATCTCCTAAAGGTACTTCAACAGAGGGTTTCGTTTCATCATCCCAATAGAATCTTAAGATCATTAAACGAGCATTACCAGAGGGTGTCATCCAAATATGATTAATTACACCTGGGCCGTCAATTTCTCCTAAAGTGAATGTTTCGCCTGCTTTGATATTGATTTTAGGGCTTACTTTCCAGCCTTGGCCAAGTTTTGATGCTTTTGAGTTTGAATTTTTATCAATAACAGCCATACCACCTTTCCCTTTTTCTCCTGTGAA
>Ga0164318_10003384_pt1 | contig 15075 bp, 9 predicted proteins | sample GuaBasSedimGuay9_FD_113734 | JGI IMG/M metagenome (GOLD analysis project Ga0164318, IMG submission 113734) | Subseafloor sediment microbial communities from Guaymas Basin, Gulf of California, Mexico - Guay9, Core 4571-4, 0-3 cm | ecosystem: Environmental > Aquatic > Marine > Hydrothermal vents >...
AGCATCACTGGTCTGGGATGAATTTCCCGCGGTAACAGACCCATTGGGCTTGAACGCGGGACGAATCTTCGCAATACTCTCTTTTGTAGTCCCCGGACGTACTCCTTCATCCGTATCAAAAATGATCTCTTCAAAAGCAAAATGGCCATTGGGAAGCTGTTTTTGTTTTTTCACCTTCAAGGGCACGATCTGGCTCTTGAATTTTCCCGCCTTTATCGCGGCCTCGGCCTTCTGCTGGCTCTTTGCCCCGAATTCATCCTGCTCGTCGCGGCTGATCCTGAACCGTTCAGCCACGTTCTCTGCGGTAAGACCCATGCCGGTAAACGCTCCGGGCCTGGTCTCCACCAATGCCGGGTTGGGGTACATCATGCTTCCCCCCATGGGGATCTGGCTCATGCTCTCAACACCACCGGCAACAACCACATCGGCGAACCCGCACATGATTTTTTCGGCCCCAATGGCGATGGCCTGAAGCCCCGATGAACAGAACCTGTTCACAGTAGTACCGGGGACCCGGTCCGGCCAACCCATGGACATGACCAGTACTCGGCCCAAATTCAATCCTTGAGTGGCTTCGGGAAAAGTACATCCAATGACCACATCATCAATAAGCATGGGATCCAGGTCTCCCGCCCTTTTCAGCAGGTCTCCCAGTACAGCGCATCCCATCTCTTCCGGGCGCGTATCTTTCAAAGTTCCGCGAGGGGCTTTTCCGACTGCGGTCCTGCAGGCGGCAACGATCACGGCTTCTTTCATTTTTTCTTCCTCCCCTTTTCAGTGCTACGTTGTCAATCATGTGTGCCGGATGAAAAATTTCTTCTCCCCGGCACTGTGGATCCTAGCAAGCCGAGCCATCAATTCCTGAGCGGCTTTCCCTTGGTCAGCATGTGCTGCATTCTTGCCTGAGTCTTGGGATCACCGCAAAGGCTCAGGAATGCCTCCCGTTCGAGGTCCAGCAGGTATTGTTCACTCACCTTGGTGTCCGCCAGGACATTCCCTCCGCAGAGGACATATCCCACCTTCTCCGACACGGTGACATCGTGATCCGTCACATACCCGGATTCATGGAGAGTCCACACGGCCAGCTTTATCATGGCAAAGGTGTTTTCACCCGCCACCCGTATCTCATCTTTGGGTCTCGGCGCCTCATATCCTTCCAGGTTCATGGCCAGCACGGTCTTTTTGGCGTCCTCAATGAGGTAGTCCCGATTCACGGTCATTTTGTCGGTGGGCCGCAGGTAGCCCAGCTTCACCGCCTCAGGTCCTGAGGTGGATACCTTGGCCATGGCAATAGTTTCAAAAGCCCGGGCAACAAACGGCATCAACTCGATCTGCTTGGGATAGACACCTCCTCTCGGTACCTCAAAAAGGTGTTCTGTGTTGCGAATAAGCAGTTCCTTGCATCCGCCCCCGGCCGGAATCAGCCCGACACCCACTTCCACGAGACCCATGTAGGTCTCGGCCGCATATCGAACCCGGTCGGCAGCAAGGCAGACCTCACAGCCACCGCCCAGGGCCATGCCCGCAGGCGCAGCCACCACCGGTTTCTCCAGGTATTTGAGCTTCATCAAGGCGTCCTGGAGTGTTTTTACCGCCCAATCCAGATCATCCCATTCCTCTTCCTGGGCCGCAAAAAGGATCATGGCCAGATTGGCACCAACGGAAAAATTGGTGGCATGATTCGCAATGACCAATCCATCAAATTCCCTTTCAACGATCTCGCCCGTCTTCACAATCATGTTGATGATATCATCCCCAAGCGCGTTCATCTTGGCATGAAACTCCAGGCAGGCAACCCCATCTCCCAAGTCAATGAGTGACGCGCCGGTATTCCCGGCAACTTTCTTTTCCCGTTCCTTGAGTGATGGAAGGAGTATAATCCCCGGCTTGACAGGAACCTCTTTGTAATCTTTTGATTGCAGGTCATAGTAATAAAGAACGCCCGCTTCACGCCGGTAAAAAGATTCCTTGCCGCTCTCGAGCATCTCCTCCACCCAGCCCGGAAGTTCATACCCGGCTTCCCGCATTTTTGCGGTCGACTTTTTCACTCCGATGGCATCCCACGTTTCAAAAGGCCCCATCTTCCAGGCAAATCCCCATTTCATGGCGTTATCAACATTTACAATGTCATCCGCTATTTCAGGGATACGGTTTGCCGAATAGATGAGGGTTTCCGCCATGTGCCGGAAAGTAAACTGCCCGCCCAGATCGTTTGCGTAAAAAAGGGCTTTTATTTTGTCTCCGGTTCCACCTGCGGCTTTTGCCGCTTCGAGCGAGGCTATCTTTACCTTTTCCTGGGGCCCGTATTCCAGAGTTTTAGGATCTATGGACAGGATGACCTTTTTCCCCTGGTCGTCCTTTGATTTCTTATAGAAGCCCTGTTTTGTTTTTTCTCCCAGGAGTCCTTTTTCCACCATTTTCTGGATAAACGCAGGGGCCTTGAATATTTCCCTTTTCTCATCCTCAGGGGCGCCATCATACACATTGTTCGCCACATGCACCATTGTGTCCAGACCCACCAAATCAGTAGTTCGAAACGATGCGCTCTTGGCATGGCCTATGACCGGGCCGGTCAATTTGTCTACCGCCTCCACGGTCAATCCGAGATCCATCATGGCCTGAATAATAGTGAACATCCCAAAAATACCGATGCGGTTGGCAATAAAATTCGGGGTGTCTTTGGCATACACGATGCCTTTTCCCACAATCTTTTCACACATTTCAGCCAGGGTCTCAACAACCTCCGGCAGGGTGTCGGGACCAGGGACGATTTCCAGCAGTTTCATGTATCTCGGGGGATTAAAAAAGTGTGTTATGGCAAAATGCTTCCTGAATGTCTCAGATCTCCCTTCACACATGGCCGCAGCCGAAATGCCCGACGTATTGGAGGTCACCAGGGTGCCAGGTGTCAGGATCGATTCTATTTTCTCAAAGACACTCTGCTTGATGTCGAGCCGCTCAACCACCACCTCGATAATCAAATCCACTTCACTGAGCCAGGAGAGATTGTCTTCCAGGTTCCCGATGGTTATCAGTTTGGCGTTTTCAGGAATATAGAATGACGCCGGCTTTGATTTCAACGCGCCTTGAACCCCGTTCTGAGCAAACTTGTTTCTGAACGTAGGGCTCTCTTCGGTAAGACCTTTCTTCTTATCATCCTCGGTGAGTTTCGGTGGGACAATATCCAGAAGGATTGTCTTAATCCCCACGTTGGCCAACTGGGCCGCAATGGTAGCCCCCATTACACCGGCTCCGATAACGCCGGCCCTCTTTATTTTTTTCTCCATAAAAGCGACCTCCTTACAAGATACATGGTAATGACTCAGGTTCTCAGGTTTTCGAGGGACAAAAAATATGAATGAACTTTCATTCAGTTTTATTTGCTAGCACAGGCAGGGGTGGAAGTCAATATTTTTTTGTTTTCTTTTTTGGGTGAAGGGAAGGCTGGGTCCTATCAAGACAAAAGGGGCTTTATGGCTTGAAAACGTTCAGCACATTGTTTCGTTCCATGGCGATGAAATCCTGAATTTGAAGGACAAGTTTTTCAAGGCTTGATGAATCAAGATCAAAACCGCTTTTCACAACAAATTGCATTGCCTTTGAAGAGGCAAATTGAGAAAGCTCTATCTTTTTTTCTCCCTCCAGGCAGGTATATCCGGCCATCTTTGTGAGGATATTCGCCAGATACACGATAATGGATCCGACAGCCTCGTCCTTGTCATGCCAGGGGGCATGGTGATAAAAGACCTGCATAACAACCCTTTTGGGAAACTGCCACTGCTGGAGAAGCTTTGCGGCCACCTGGTAGTGAGTGACCCCCGTAACCTGTTTTTCCGCCTCGCTGAACGTACAGTGATGCTCGTTTACGTACTCAACAATCTTCACGAATTCTTCATGAAAATATTGATCAAATACGACTTTTCCCATGTCGTGAATCAACCCCGTCAGGAAAAGCGTGTCATCCGAGGGAATCTTGAAATATCTTGCCAGATACTTGGCCACCTGGCTGCAGATAACCGCATGCTTCCAGAACCTGTTCCGGTCAAATGAATTCCCCTTGGCATCGCGAAAGAAATCGCGTATGGAAAACGCCATGAGGATAGACTTTATCTCGGCAATGCCAAGGATAACCAGGGCATGATCAATCGAGCTTACCCTGCTGAGGGTCCCATAAAATGCAGAATTGGCCATTTTCAGAATTCTCACGGTCATGGCCTGGTCTTTCTCGATCACCTGGGCGAGTTTCTTGATTGATACGTCTTCGTCAGACAGAAGTGTCAGAACCTCCTTTGAGATGACAGGAATAGTGGGAATACGTTCAATTTCTCTGGTGTATCGTTCGAGGTTCTTATTCTGCATGCCTGTTTCCCTTTGCATCTTTCAGTTTTTGTTCCACGAATGCTTCCAAATCAAGACGTATGGGTACAGAAACGGTACCTTTGCTCCCTGAATCGCGACCGGTTCCGTTTCCATTGCCTTTCTCAATGGCACGCCTGAGCCGCTTCAATTCCTCAGATACCGATACGATACTCCTGATCAAGGACTCGTTGAGATCCGGCTCATTTCCCGTAAGTGGCCTTGCATCCCGAGCCGCTGCTTTTTCCCCCGTATCTTCGATCCCTTGCCTTTCCGGTGGACGATCAGGGACCACCTCCTCAGGGGAATTTGCTTTCTGCGGAACAGCCTGTTCATTTTGGCCTGCGGGCGGCTTGGAAGCATTCAGGCTGAGGGGGCTGCTGAAAAAACCGAGACACTTTTTCCAGAATGACCCCATATCCGGACGTTCCAAGTCGCCTGTTTCCTCGGCAAGAAGGCGCTCCGCCAGTTTTTCAACGCACTTTGCCGCCTTACTGTCCGGAAACAATGATATCATGGCTTTTTGTTCTTTAACCGCACTGGTTACCTTTGGATCTTCAAAAATAACCCCCAGGGCCGATAGTTCCGTGTTCAGGTGTTTGGAAACAGCTGCTTTGAATTTCCGGTACACGGTTTGGGCTATCTCAATGGATCGGCACTGATTCAGGACAACCCTGGTTTGGCCGTTGAATCCATTCAGCAGCAGTATCTTCAGCAGGGCATATGCATCGGTTAAAGATGTGGGTTCTGGTGTTATAACAAGAAGCACTTCCGAGGATGCGAGACAGAAAGCCACTACGTCCCGTGAGACTCCCGCAGAGGTATCAAAAAAGATAAAATCGTGATCACCGATGCTCTCGAAGGACTGCAGGAGCATTTCTCTGTCGGAAGCGGAAAGTTCAGCCAGTTCCTCAACTCCTGAACTTCCAGGTATGATGGAGACCCCCTCATATTCCATCATGATATCGGAAAGCGTACTGGTGCCCTTTACCACATCCACAAGGGTGGATTCCGGTTCCAGACCGAGCAGGATATTGATATTGGCAAGCCCAAGGTCTGCATCAAAAAGACAAACCTTATGGCCCTTCCTGGAAAGAGAGAGGGCAAGGTTGACGCTGATATTGGTCTTCCCAACACCTCCTTTTCCACTCGTAATGGCAACAGTTCTACTCATCTGCTTCCTCAAATCCTAGCCCGCTTTTCTCACAGGCCTTTTCATGAAACCGGGAGTGCCGATATTTCTACCTTTCCGTCCCTCGGTTCCAAGTAGAAATGCACTTCCTCGCACTGGTAATTACTGCTGATCTCTCTAAAACTCTCAATAATAAAACTCTTCAAAAGTGTTTGATCAACTTTTTCAGCACCGCTTTCCACACCTGCAGCCATCGTCATGTACGCATCACACAAGCGATTCAGTACCGCCTTGTCATCTTCAGGATTCACGAGCGCAAAGGCTTCGCCATTAGGCGTCTTAACAGATGTTTTTCCTCTTGACGCATCGAGATCGGTCTGTGCCGCTGTCCTTGCGTTTCTCATCTTGAACATCTGTATCATCTCGTGGGGTACCATGCGCAGGAGTTCGCTGAGTGTTGTTTCCTGCAGTTTGAGAATCCCGTCATCGAGGAGTGTTTTCATCCCATTTTCCTGGGCCAGGAATTTGATCTCGTCCGCTTCTGCGCCTTTCACAAGTGCTGCAGCGATTTCTTTATTAATTTCAAATACCTCTGAGATAAGTGTCCGCCCTTTATATCCGGTAAATCCACATGCCTCGCATCCTCTGCCCTTATAAAACCTGAGGTGAGAAGGATACTTATCAAAAATGATAGACCATTCGACTTCCTCGGGCATATATTCCTCGGCGCACGCGGGGCAGATCCTTCGTACCAGGCGCTGGGCAAGTGCACAGCTCAGAGAAGAAGCAATCTGGCTCCGTTCCACACCCAGGTCGATAAGCCGTGGCACAGAACTCACGGAATCATTGGTGTGGAGAGTACTCAGAACGAGATGCCCTGTTTGTGCGGCGTCAAAGCTGATCCTGGCTGTTTCCTGGTCACGAATCTCCCCCACAAGGATGACATCCGGATCGAGCCGGAGAAAGGAACGAAGGAGGCGTGAAAAATTAAGGTCAATCTTGCTGTGGACCTGTGTCTGCATGATACCCGGGAAGCTGTACTCAATCGGGTCCTCAGCAGTAATGATCTTGATGCTCGGGTCGTAGATATATTTCAGTGCCCCATACAGGGTTGAAGACTTTCCGCTTCCGGTAGGTCCGGTTACCAGGATCATCCCGGCGGAACTCTTGCAGGCCCTTTTGAACGGTTTAAGCACGTGGGGGGAATGATTCAGGTTTTCAAGGCCCACATTCGCCTTTCGGGAATCCAGGATACGAATAACCACATTTTCTCCGGTGATGGCCCTGCATGTTGCTACCCGGAAATCCAGGTCGTACTTCGATCCCTTTGCCTTGTCAAAATAGTTGATCCTGAAGACCCCGTCCTGTGGGAGACGTTTCTCAGCGATGTCCAGGTTGGAGATAATTTTGATTCTCGAAATGATCGATCCCGACTTTTCCTGGAGCTTTTTTTTGAGCCATGCGAGATTCATATCCTGCAAAACCCCGTCAATCCGGTATCGGAGTTTTACTCCTTCCCGGTCCTGCTCCAGGTGGATGTCGCTTGCGCCGTTGCTGATGCCGTATTTAATGATGAAATTTACAATCTCTTCTGCTTCGATATCCTGTGCATCGTAAATAGGCGATTCATCTTCTGCCCCTTCCATGTTTTCATCCAGTTCAATCTGCATGAAATCCATTCCTTCGGGGGCGGCAGTTTCTTCCTCTTCCTCTTCCTCCTTCTTGCCTGCCAGTCTGCGGCTGTAGAGAATTTCAAACAGCTCGCTGAATTTTTCCTCGGTGATCAGGACACAGGAAATGTTGAGGTTGATATAGAGTGTCTTCAATTCTCTCGCAGTGTGAATATGGTCGGGATTGACCAGGGCAAGTGTGAGTTCCCTTCCCACGAGGGACAGGGGAATCATGAGGTTTTTTTCTGCATATTTCTGACTGATGATGCGGGAAAGTTTCCTCTTATCCTCTTCACTGTACTCAAATCCCTTCAGCGTTCTGAACGGAATGTTGGATTGCCTTGACAGGGCGTCCTGAAGCTGTTCCCGGGTAATCAGTTTCTTGCGAAGGAGGATATCTCCCATTGTTTCACTGCTGTGCTTATGTTCCTGGAGTGCCTTATTCAGATCACTCTTTTCAACGTAGCCCAGCTTGAGGAGAATCTCTCCAAGCCGCAACTGCTTTTTGTATTTGTTCAGCACATAGTAGAGATCCAGCGGGTTGACCAATCCTTCACCACAAAGGATAGCCCCGAGCGTTCTCGGAGCGGTTTGCACCGTCAGGGCTCTCTCAAGGTCCTTCTTCTCAATCAGCCCCATTTTGACGGCCAGATCACCGACCCGCCGAGAATTCAATTGATCCTTCAGAAGCTCTTCGAGCCCGTACCGGGTAAGGAGCCCTTCCCGAACAAATACTTCTCCAAGCAGTTCTCCAGGCCCTTGTTTCTGGAGACAGCCATCCAACTGCTCGCGGGTCAGCATTCCCTTTTTCACAGCCAGATTTCCAATATGGAGCCGCAAATCCGGGTGTTTCAAAATCCTGTCCAGGTCTTCCTGGGTCAGGGACCCCATTTTTACCAAAATTTCGCCAAGGGGGAAATCGGCCCATGACCTCTCCTGTCCCTGGATGGCGAGGGCCTTTTGAACGTCTTCTTCTTTGATGAAACCTTCGCGTACCAGCAATTCACCGATCTTCGGTGTTGTGTCTATTTCCATTGAAGATCCGAGCTGCTGGGCTTCTTTTGAATCAACCATTTCTTCTAAACACCTGTTTTTACCCTGAGATATGTATCACGGAAACCGTGCTCTGCTGATTCCACTTCCTTGTCTTTCCTGGAGTTTTGCAAGTAATATGCCATGCCTATTGGATCTTCAACATCCTTGTTCGGCAGGGTTTTCCCTTTTCCAGGCTGATCTTTGCCTGAATATGACCTTTTCTTGTGCAAGAAACGCCAAAATTTTGACAAGCCGTTTTCTTCCGGGCTCTCGAAAGGGTTTTACCGCTATTTACGAAAGTTGAATACTCTCTTTCTTTTGGTTGCAGATGCCAATCCAGTTATGGTAGAAAAAGACAGGAGGAACGGTTATGACCATACTGAAAATAATTGGGGGGCCTCTCAAGGGAAAAACCTTCAGTCTTGATGGTGAGACCGTCTTTATCGGCCGTTCGTCAAAAAATGATATTCAGATAAAAGATGCGACCATCTCAAGAAAACAGGTAAAACTCTATCGCATAGGACACAAATTGTTTCTTGAAGACCTGAAGAGTACCAATGGGAGCTGGTTGAACGACAGCCTGGTCCTCCCCGGCGAAGGGTTTGAAGTCGGAGAAGGTGATCTCATCACACTCGGCAATACGGTTATGCTCATAACCGACGCACCCCCTTCTCCAGCCCTCCAGCCAAGAGACAAAACTCCGTCAGCGCCAAAACCAAAGATCGGAAAAGAAGGTACCAGAAAACCGGAACGTGAACGGAGAGAGAAACTTTTCAAGAACCTGGAGCTCATCTACTCCGTGTCAAAACTCATTCGTTCACGGTTGGAGCTGAAAGAAATGCTGGAAAGCGTGCTTGAATCTCTTCTTGAAACCCTGCCGAGAATTGACCGGGCAACGCTCATCCTGCTGGAAAAGGATAAAGAAGAGATTCGGGAAATTGTCAGCCGGTCAAGAAAGGATATTGAGGAAACCTCCAAGCATTTCAGCCATACAGTCGTGGAACGTGTCATCCGGGAGGGAAAGGCGGTCCGAATGTCCAATACCGATTTTGAGGCGCCTTCGGATCTCTCCGCAACGCTCAGCACCCTGAAAATAGGGTCCTTGCTCTGTGTTCCGCTGGTGAGCAATGAAAAAACCAGGGGGGTCTTGTACGTGGACTCCCTGTCAGGCCCTTATGGGTTCCGCAAAGATGATCTCCTTCTGTTGAACGCCATGAGCGGGGCCCTTGCCTTGACTATAGAAAACGCGCAATTAAGAAGCTCAGGAGAATAGAGGAAGAATTTTATCCCTGTTTCGGGGCTTCCGGCTCTCCAATGGTTTCTTCCATCTGAAGCTCTTCCATCTCACCGGAATCCTCCTTTTTCCCTTCTTCCAGCTCCACAGTGAGCATTTCCGATTCACCATGTGGCGAGCCCGTCTCCCCTTTCAATGTGTCATCTTCCGATGAATCCATCTCACCTAAATCCAGAACTCCTTCCTCGAATTCGCCTGTTGGTTCCAGTTCAATCTCTTCCAGCTCATCAGCCTGTTCACCGAGCTCCTCCATATCAAGAGTAAGGTCCCCGTCTTCCGTATCAAAGGCCATTGCCGCTTCCAGGCTCTCATCTGATACTTCATCCAGGTCAAGAGAAATCTCATCTCCATCGGACAGGTCCGCCAGGGCCTCGGTCATCTGCTCATCTTCAGAGACCTTAACGTCTTCAAGGACAACAGTGCCAGTGCCAAAGGCTTCATCTTGTTCGAAGTCATCTATTATGTCAATTTCCTGTGACTCATCCGCAAGGTCCCCCAGGTCTACCGTCAATTCTTCGTCTTCTCCCGTTTCAGACGTCATGTCGATTTCACTCAAATCAACCGCCGGCATTTCTTCCGGGGCGGCCTCTTCTTCCATTTTGAATTCTTCCGCTCCGCTTCCGAACACGGTTTCCCTCTCCATCACCCCGGTGTCGTCCATACCGGTTGCGATTTCCTTTTCAAGTTCGGAAGTATCCTTGAAGCTCTCGACCTCCAGGCCGATCTGGCTCTCGCTTGCTGCGCCTGTCAGTGCACCAAGGAGGAAAATCGGCTCAGGCTTGAACCCGGGAAGGTTGAGTTTTCGCTGCTCTTCGCTGATGTCCTTATTGCACTTGGGGCAGATCTGATTGTAATCGAAACTGATGTAACTGCATTTCGGGCATTTCATGATAAACTCCCTGCGTTCCTTCTTTCAACCCACACATTTCCCATCGGATGTCTGGCTCGATTGGATAACAAAAAAATGGTCGGCTCAATTACTTCAGCCAAAAATATCATGACTGACATTTCCGATCAACCAATTCTGAAGGTTGTTTCTATGCAATAATAGTACCAAATAACCTGAACGGCTCTCCCGCAAGCTTTTCCAGCTTATCCTATGCGGTGTTTTTCATCCCCACAGTCAAGCGCAGAGCAGAAGGAAATATATGGGTTACGCCGTGGACCCCCCATCCACAGTAAGAATTTCTCCTGTTATAAAGTTGGAAAGACCTGAAGCCAGGAAAAGAACCGCACCCACCACATCTTCTGTTTCAGCGATCCTTCCCATGGGTATGGTCTGGGTAATTTGTTTCAAGAGCCCTTCATTGCTCCAAAAAGGCTTTGAGAAAGGGGTCTTTACCATGCATGGAGCCACTCCATTCACCTGGATGTTATCCCTTGCAAGCTCCACTGCCAGCACCCGGGTGAACATATCAACTCCTGCTTTTGCCACACAGTAAATGCCCATGCCCGGCGCCGTCTTCCTGGCCGCGATGGAACTGATATTAATGATCTTCCCTCCACCGCTCTTTTTCATTAAACCCACCGCCGATCTTGTCACCAGGAATGTCCCGGTGAGATTCGTCTGGACAATCTTGTTCCATAGTCCTTCCTCCGCATCCACGACAGATGGAGTCAGAATGTTCATCCCCACGTTGTTTATAAGAATATCCAGGCGCCCAAAGCTCTCTTCCACCATGTTGATCAGCGCCTCTACCTGGTCCTGATTTCCCACGTTGGCAACTTTTCCAACGATCCCGAGCTCCTTTTGCTTAAAACGCTCTGCTGCCCGGTCCAGGCTCTCCTGTTTTCGCCCACAAACAGCAACCTGGGCACCCCGTTGCGCGAGCGCTACCGCAATGGACTCCCCGAGGCCCCTGCTTCCTCCCGTCACAACTGCTACTTTTCCGGCAAAATCAAAGGCTGCCTCCATCATTTTTTCCCTCCCTGTTCGTTTTGACTAAACTTTTCAACTTCCGCCGCACTGGAAGAGACTCACAACAGTGCTACCGGTACTGCCTTGCATGGATTTGGTACTTTTTCACCTTGTACCCGAAAATCCGTTCGGTGGTTTTTAGAGACGCTGCCGCTTTTCGCATATTGCCGCGAGAGCTTTTCAGTGCATCGATAAGAAGTTCCTTTTCGAATCGTTCAACTGCCTCGCCCAGCGATCGAGTCTGGTGGGTACCGGTCTCCTGTGCGGTCTGGAGCGTTGGAGGCAAGTGATAGCTGTGAATGACGTGATCCTCACACAGCAGAACAGCCCGCTCCATGCAATTTTCCAGTTCCCGGACATTGCCGGGCCAGTGATACTGGGTGAGGGCGTCAATGGCGGGTGTTGATATCCTTTTGATATCCTTCTCATACTCCTTGCCGTACTTTTCAAGAAAAAAATCGGCCAGTAAGAGGACATCGGCTTCCCGTTCCCGCAACGGCGGAAGATAAATAGGATATACATTCAAGCGATAGAAAAGATCTTCCCTGAAATCACCCTTTTCCACAGCCGATCTCAAATCCTGGTTGGAAGCGGCAATAAGCCTGATATTCACACGGATATTCCGCGTTCCCCCAAGCCTTTCAAGCTCCTTCTCCTGCAGCACACGGAGGAGTTTTCCCTGGCTTTCAAGAGCGAGGCTCCCGATCTCGTCCAGGAAAATAGTTCCTCCGTGGGCCAATTCGAATTTTCCCTGCTTTTGCCTCGTGGCACCGGTAAAGGACCCTTTTTCATAGCCGAAAAGCTCCGCCTCCACCAGGTTTGCCGGCAGGGCAGCGCAATTGACTTTTACAAAGGGCTTCTCCGCGCGAAGGCTGTTGTAGTGAATGGCATTGGCCGCAAGCTCTTTCCCTGTACCGCTCTCTCCAAGCAGAAGCACATTGGCATTGCTCTTGGCAACCTGGGTTATCAGGTAAAACACCTCTTGCATTTTTCTGCTGTTGCCGATGATATTGCTGAAGCTGTATTTCTTATTCAGCTCTTTCCTGAGGCGCACATTTTCCTGCTTCAAAAGATTTTTCTCACGGTTAATCTTCTCTAGGAGTGCCACCTTCTGGGCGATGAGGCTGCTGATTACCATGAGAAGACGAACATCCTCATCCAGGGGCATATGATCACTTGTACCCCTATCCACGCTTAATGCCCCAACAACCCGCTTGCTTTCTTTGATGGGGACACAAATGAAGGATATTCTTGACTTATCAATTTTGCTCCTTGCGCCGGTTCTATCAAGGAAAAGAGGTTCATCATCAATTTTCGGAACTGCCATTGGACGGCCTGACTCTATCACTTTTCCCGTGATCCCCTCTCCCAGCTTATAACGCCCCCTAGACCTGGCGGAACTTGAAATCCCGTGAGCCACCTCAATATGGATCTGTTTGGTTTCAGGGTTCAGCAGGGTAATGGATCCTCTCTTCATGCCCAGGTGCTCGGACAAAAGATCAAGCACCTTGTAGAGTGATTTCCGCAAATCCAGCGAGGCGTGAATAGACTTGCTGATCTCATACAGACAGGCTATTTCATCAAGTTTTGGTCTCATGGAAAATTTGCCGATATTCGTTGTTTGTTGTTCGCTGTTCGTGGCAAAAGGCAGGGGATCTCTCTTTATTCCATTTCAAGGCAGGTTTTTGTGAAACCGGCATCAATGGGCACCGGGTACTGCCCGTCAAAACAGGCAAGGCAGAGGTCCTGGCTAGGCATGTCAGTTGCCTTGATGAGATCATCGATGCTGAGATATGCAAGGCTGTCCAGTCCCACAAAATCCCTGATCTCTTCCACGCTCTTTTCAGCGGCGATGAGTTCCCCCTTGGAAGAAAAATCTATTCCATAATAACAGGGGAAACGGTGTGGGGGACAACTCACCAGCATGTGAACTTCTTTGGCGCCGATTTTCCTGAGGGTTTTTACCCTCGTGCGTGCCGTGGTTCCCCGGATAATCGAATCCTCGATAATGAGAACCCTTTTTCCCTGCAGAAGTTCTCTTACCGGGTTCAGCTTCACCTTGACCCCAAAATTGCGCATACTCTGGGAAGGCTGGATAAAAGTCCGACCCACATAGTGATTTCGGATGACCCCCATTTCATAGGGAATACCCGATGCCTGTGCATAGCCGATGGCTGCATAGTTTCCAGAATCCGGAAACGGCATCACCAGGTCAACCTCCCGGGGAAAAGCCCTGGCCAGCAGATGTCCCTGCTTCTTGCGGAAAAGATACACATTTTCGCTGAAAACATTGCTATCCGGACGCGCGAAATAGATTAATTCAAAGATGCAGTGGCTTTTCCGTGACGGGATGCCCGACGGAATGCTCTTGATTCCTGACTCGGTGATCAGCACAATTTCCCCCGGTTCAATCTCTCGGAGATAGGTCGCATCCACTAGGTCCATGGCACATGTTTCGGACGATACCACATAACCCGAGTCCAGCTTGCCCAAGCAGAGTGGCCTGAACCCGTTGGGGTCTCTTGCAGCAATGATGGTATCCTCCGTCATGACTACCATGGAATATGCCCCTTTTACCTGGGCCATGGTCTCTTTCATGGCCTGCTCCAACCCCTTTTTAATGCACTTGGCCGTGAGATGAAGAACCACCTCGCTGTCCATGGTGGTCTGAAAAATTGAGCCCATATCTTCCAGCTGATCCCGAATTTCACGCGCGTTCACGAGGTTACCGTTATGCGCTATGGCCATTGACTTTCCGGAATACTGGATCCTGAATGGCTGGGCATTCACGAGAAGTGACGAGCCTGTCGTGGAATAACGGACATGGCCGAGAGCGATATGCCCCTTCAACTCATCAAGGATCGGCTCGCTAAAAATATCCGCTACAAGGCCCATGGCCTTATGCTCCCGCACATGCTGCCCATCTGAAACAACAATTCCGGCGCTCTCCTGCCCCCGGTGCTGGAGAGCATAAAGGCCGAAATAGGTGAGCTTGGCCGCGTCCTTATGTCCTACAACGGCAAAAATACCGCATTTCTCTTTCGGATGATCCATTGTCATTTCTCTACTTCCACCTTCCGCATTCCACCTTCTAAAGTTTGCACTCATCACTCAAAACTCAGTACTCATATTGTGGTATTCCTGTAATGTCTTCACCTTGAGCCGACCTTCCGCCATGGCCTTGATAGCAAGGGCGGTTGCCCGTGCCCCTGCCAGCGTAGTGGTGTAGGGGATACTAAATGTAAGTGCCGTCCTCCGGATCGAATAGGATTCCGATACCGCTTTCTTGTCGCCCGGCGTATTGATCACCAGGTCTACTTCGCCGTTTTTCATCATGTCAACGATGTGCGGCCGTCCCTCTCGAACCTTGAATACCCGCTGGTTTTGAATTCCATGTTCCGACAGAAAGTCCGCCGTGCCGGCTGTTGCCAGGATTCTAAACCCCAAGTCATGGAGGGTAAAGGCGGTTTCAAGGAATTTCATTTTATCTTCATCTTTCACACTCACAAAAACAGCCCCTTCAAGGGGCAGGTTCTGCCCGGCCGCGAGTTGGGACTTCGCGAACGCCAAAGCAAAGGAATGATCTACGCCCATCACTTCTCCGGTGGATTTCATTTCCGGTCCAAGGATCGTATCCACCCCCGGAAAGCGGGCGAAGGGAAAAACCGAT
>Ga0164318_10003385_pt1 | contig 15074 bp, 12 predicted proteins | sample GuaBasSedimGuay9_FD_113734 | JGI IMG/M metagenome (GOLD analysis project Ga0164318, IMG submission 113734) | Subseafloor sediment microbial communities from Guaymas Basin, Gulf of California, Mexico - Guay9, Core 4571-4, 0-3 cm | ecosystem: Environmental > Aquatic > Marine > Hydrothermal vents...
AATCAACAATGTCTCTGAGCGTACCGCAGCGAGAGACCTTGCAGATATGATAAAGAAAGAGGTATTTGTAACTAATAATAAACGAGGTTGGGCATTGCGATATCTACTGAAACGATGAGTAATGATGGCACGATGATGGCACGATGATGGCACGATCAGATGATTAGACAGAATAGTTTCCCGATGAGCACAAATAACCCTCAATTGAACTCAGATCTATGCAATATGGGAGGGCATAAGCGTTGATCGAGCTAAAAAATCTTACCCGGAGCTTCAACGGCTTGGTGGCGGTGGATAATGTCTCACTGTTTATTCCTTCTGGGCAGATTTGTGGCTGCTTGGGGCCTAACGGTGCCGGCAAATCTACCACCGTGAAAATGCACACCGGCATGTTGAAACCCACTTCCGGCACAGCCTTGGTAGATGGATTCGATATTTTGCAGCAGCCCCTGGAGGTCAAAAAACGCATTGGCTATGTGCCGGAGTCTGGTGCTCTATATGAAAATTTGACTCCCTTGGAATACTTGCAACTGGTCGGCCGGCTCTATCATATGGACGAAAAGGTGCTGGAGGAAAAGATTGATGAATTTCTTCGACTTTTTAAACTCTGGGAACACAAAAATCAGCGTATGAAAACCTTCTCCAAGGGAATGAAACAGAAGATTGTCATCTCGGCAGCATTGGTTCACAATCCCTCAGTGATCTTTTTGGACGAACCCCTCAGTGGCCTGGACGCCAATACCGCCTTGCTTTTGAAAAACATCTTCCGGCGTTTGGCAGAACAGGGTAAAACTATCTTCTATTGTTCGCATATTTTGGAGGTAGTGGAGAAAATCTGCGACCGTATTGTGATCATTGATCATGGCAAAATTGTTGCCGACGGCACCATCAACCAGTTGCGATTGCTAACCTCCCAGTCATCGCTGGAAGCCATCTTTAGTAAGGTAACCCATTCCGAAGATATGGCAGAAATTGCTGAGGCGTTCTCAAAAGTTGTTGGAACAATGTCGTAATGACCTTTTTAATAATTACAAATTGAGATGCCTAATAAACTTTGTCAACTGCTACAAATTGATTGTCTGCAATACCGCAGTTTACTGCAAATCAGCCTCAAACTGGATTTCCGCAGTGAGAGACTACGCGGTTATCGGGGCAGCGAAAAAAGCAAGAAGAGAGCTTTTTTGTTTACCATCGTGTTTTATCTGATAATCAGCCTGGTGATTTCATTAAGCACTTTTCAACACCTGGATGTAGGAAGTTACGCTTTTCTTATTCTATCGGTTTCAATGCTTTTCATGGCGATGGCGGTGGTTATCGAGTTTAATGATATTGTAGTGAATCCTCAGGATGCGGAGATTCTGGGTCCTCGCCCCGTCAGTTCACGTACCTATTTCTGGGTTAAGATGACTAATCTATTCTTCTACGTTATTGTAATGGGGGCGTCATTAAATCTAATTCCAGCAATTGTAGGAATATGGACCCAGAATTCAGGATATCATTTTGCCGCAATCTATTTTCTCGTCTCCTGTATTGCCAATCTGACCACTGCTGCTTTTGTTATTCTGCTTTATTCCTTTCTGGTGCGAATGATGAATTTCGAACGGTTCAAAGACATTTTGGCCTATGTACAAATAGTCTTTACCTTTTTGCTTTTTTTTGGCTATCAATTTCTTCCCCGGGTTATGCAACATCTTAATGGCTCGGTTACCTACACCAGCTTACAAGCTCCCTGGAACTATCTTGTTCCATCAATGTGGTATGCCAGTATTATCATGGCGGTTTTTGGAAATATTAGTACTCACGTGGTGTGCCTTGCGGGTTTGGGAGTAGTGTTCACTGTAGTTCTGTTTGCCCATTCATCAGGAAAGATTTCATTAGAATATGCTGATATGTTGAATAAGCTCACTACTGCTACAGTATCCCAAGTTGAGAGCTTACCCCGGGGGGCATCTCTGAAAAATAGCCTAGTAAAAAGATTGCTAAATAAAATCGTTCCAGACCCAGTAGAATGTGCCGGTTACGAGCTGGTATCAAAATATTTACATCGGGATCGTTCTCTCAAAATGCGCATCTACCCTTCCTTCGCTTTCCCTTTTGCTATGATCGCACTTTTCATCTATGATGGTCGTTTCACCGACCCTTTTGCTCCCGGAGCCGGATTTGATACCTTTTTCCCCCTGATTTTCTTCGTCTACGTTGCTATGTTTTTCCACTTTCTGCTGCCAACATCTGACGATTGGCAAGCTGCCTGGTTGTATTGGGTAGTACCAGTGGACTCAATTAGCAAAATCTACTGGGGAGCAATCAAAGCTGTAATCTTACAATATGTGCTTCCTTACTTTCTTGCAGCAGGGATTTTGCTTTCCACCCAGATGCCAGTGACTCATGCAGCAGCGGTTACTGTATTCAATTTTTGTTTCTTTTTAGCTTATTACGCTTTCCTGTCGTTATTCAACACTGATTTACCGTTATCAAAGAAATATGAACGCGGACAGTCGAATTTCCGCTTCACTTTGATGGTAATTATTTTCCCATTGTTTGTAATTGGCATTGGCTTGGAATACCTGATTTTCAGACATTCCTCCTTGTTGGTTTTTGCGATTGGGGGGTTGTTGTTTTTGTCAATTATTTTTTGGCGCATAAGCGGCGTACGGTTGGCAAAACGATTCAGTACACAAGAGTATCTAACGTGAACTGGTATGGAGAATTGTCTGAATAATAGGACTAATTGAGAGGATTTATGGCAACAATTTTTTCAATTCGCAGCCGCGATAAACTTGAAGAGATTGAAGAACAAATTTTGGCAGCTTATGCTACCAAGAGTGCTGGTGCAAATGCTTCCCGGTTGCATGTTGAGGATGAGCCTCTGTACCGCACTAATTTTCAGCGAGATCGAGACCGCATTATCCACTCACGTGCCTTTCGCCGCCTCAAACACAAGCGTCAGATTTTTTTGATTACCACCGGCGACCACTATCGCACTCGTCTTACCCATACCCTTGAGGTTTCACAGTTGTCCCGTACTATTGCCAAAGCGTTAGGTCTGAACGAAGACTTGACGGAGGCTATTGCCCTGGGGCATGATCTTGGACATACCCCTTTTGGCCATATTGGTGAGGTAATATTGCACCAGATATTACAAGGTGAAGATCTGCTTGATCAACGCATACCTAAGCTAAATTTAGGTGGATTCAAACACAACTACCAAAGTGTGCGAGTAGTAGATCGATTGGAAAAAAAATATGATTTTGATGGACTTAATCTTACCGCTGCGGTACGAGAGGGAATTCTTAAACATACTCGTATTGATAACTCTCAAATCAGTTATCCACAGTGGGACGGAAGATTGCTATTGATGAATTTACCGAATGCCAGTACCCTCGAAGGTCAAGTGGTGGCTGTCTGTGATGAAATTGCTCAGCGGACACACGATTTGGAAGATGGACTCCGAGCTGGTTCGGTAACAGTGGAGCAAATTCGGGCTCTTCCCATTATCCAGTATGTAGAAGAGAAAACAAATATCGTTCGTTCCCAGTTGAAAGACGATTTTTTTTACATAAATCTTATCATCAAAAGGCTTATTCACGTACTGGTAACAGACGTGATTGAATCCACATTGAGCAATGTAGAACAATTTTACCGTCTCAATCAACGCTATGCTCCCTTCGATACGTTAATTGTGACCTTCAGTCAGCAACTGAATCCCTTACAGAAAGAATTGGATGATTTTATCTGGAAAGGCGTGATTCATCGTCCAGGTATTCGCTGGGCAGACGAGATGGCCAGTTACGTGATTCGCAGTCTCTTTCAGGCCTATTTAGAAAGGCCTCAAGAAATGCGAAGTTATTCAGCTTATAAATATTTTTCTCAACATCCCCCAAGCAAATCATCTTCTAACTCCAATCAGTTGCAGTTTGAATTTTATCGCTCTGAAAAATGGGACTATTTACGTCTAATTGCTGATTACATTGCTGGAATGACCGACAGTTTCGCTATGCGAGAATTCGAGCGACTGGTAGAAAAATAGCCTTTCTGAGGTTAATAAAATTGCTGTTGGCAATAAACAGCTTGATTTTAATAAAGATTTTTTTTATATTTTAACGTCTGTTGACCGAAACTATGCCAGACAGTCGAGTGCACCAGGCCGAGATGTCTTGATGAGAAGGCAATCTGTTCGTAAGAGTAAGTACGTCATGAACGAAATGCTTGTGTAGCAACAAAAGACTAGAGGTTACCTGATGAATCCTATGATCTTAATGAGCTTATTCGGGTCATTCTCTCATAGAGACAAATTCAGATCTTGTCGATGCAGGATAAAACTTCTTTCTAAAGTGCACTTCAAAACAGTGCACTTTTTTGTTATTGGTGTTTTTATCTAAAAGTTAATAGAGTCCTGCAAAATAGACAATTTACATCTTAAATGAATGGTAGAATGGTAGCCGCGGCCTTTAGTTGCGTAAGATATTGCAAATATAGAAATTACAACTCACAGACTGAAGCTTGCATCTACTAGTTTTTGCATTTTGCAGAAGCCTTTAAAATCAAAACAGAGGAGGAAGAGTGTTTTGCAGACGAAATTGAAGATTTTAATACAACTTCAGCAGGTTGACAGTCGGTTGAAAGAATTGGAGGAACTAAAAGGTGATTTACCTGGAAAGGTAGAAAGTGTACGTCGAGAATTAGAGCAATTAAATGCTACCTTGCAAGAAAAGGAGGAAGCACTTGCAACAGCGAAGCTGGAGCGGAAAAAGGCGACAGGAGATATGACTGTTGCCCAAGAAAAGCTAAAAAAATTCCAGGATCAATTGTACAGTGTCAAAACCAACAGAGAATACGATGCAATAACTGTTGAAATCGAGACAGTAAAATCACAAATTGACCAGTGTGAACTCCGACAATTGGAGCTCGATGAATTGATTGAGAATCTGAAACAGGAGATTAAACAGGTTGAGACTGAAGTAAACGATTTGAAAATGAATTTAGCGGAGTTGGAAAAGGAATTACAAGAAAAGATGGCTGTTACCGAGACAGAAACGCACGAGTTGGAAGTAGAGCGGCATCGACTGATTAGTCAGATTGAAAAACCTATGTATGCAACTTACGAAAGAATTCGCAAGGCTAAAAACGGACTTGCAGTTGTTCCGATAATTCGAGGAGCGTGCGGAGGGTGCTATCAAACAATACCACCCCAACGAATTCTGGAGCTCCGTCAGTGGAAACGTTTGATTGTGTGTGAAGTCTGTGGCCGCATTTTAGTGTGGGATGAAACTTTAGATCGGCAAGAAACTTCCGACCAAAAGAGGACTAAATAATGGGTACAGAAACAGGGCGTCAGTTAGGATTAACTTTAACTGCTATTATCGACGGTGCTTCTAGAGCCGTTCAACCTACTTTGTCAAGTAGCGATGGTCGAAGTAGCAAAGCTGGTATTGGGGTGATTATTAAGGATGAAAATGGCCGCGATGTTCAACGTTTCCATCGTTATATCGGAGAGGCCACCAATAACGTTGCTGAATATCAAGCTCTAATAGCCTGTTTAGAAAGTCTACGTGATTTTTCAGTAAAGTGTCTGAAGGTTTATTCTGATAGTGAATTGTTAGTTAACCAAATGCAAGGGGTCTACCGCGTCAAAAACGATCGACTTCGGGAACTTTTTCAACGGGCCTGGAAGTTAATCCAAGAAGGAGGTTATGAGTTTCATATCGAGCATGTGAAGCGCGAGTTTACCAAGGAAGCGGATCAGTTAGCAAATCAGGCGATCAATTTGCACGAAGCTTTGGAGATGCAAACCTGAGGATACAGTGAAATCAAGGGCTTGTGTATAGATTAAGGGGGGGCTCATTCAAAGTAGACCAGGCGGTCGCTCCTTTCCCTGTTGGTAAGGCTTAGGCCGAACTAACCAACATAGTGGAAAGGGGAGGAAAGTCCGAACTCCACAGGGCAGGGTGGTCCGTAACACGGACTCCGAGCGATCGGAGGAAAGTGCCACAGAAAACACACAGCCAATCCGCTTCTGATGGGATAACCTGTCAGAAGGTCATGGAGGCAACGGTGAAAAGGTGGTTCCCGTTAACTGCGGGAAAAAGTAAGAGACCACCGCTCCGAGGGTGACCTCGGAGGCAGGGTAAACCCCACCCGGAGCAAGACCAAGTAGTTTCGCCTCCAGGGAGGACTGGAATAAGGTGGCCCGCCAAAATCTCGATTTGCTTCGAGAGGCGAAACGGGTAGGTCGCTTGAGCCTGTTGGCAACAACAGGCCCAGATAAATGGCCGCCTCGTTCCATTTGAATCTGGTTGACCAGAAAGAATGGAATCAGACAGAATTCGGCTTATCGGTCTACTTTGATGAGCCCCTCTTGTTTTAACTAACTTTTGACTTTCATTAATCATGGCAAACACAAAATTGGAAACACATTGGTTGCCACCTAAGGTAGATCCTCAACAAGTAAAAAATCTAGCCGAACAACTGCGAGTTCCCCCCATAATTGGCCAAATTTTACTTAACCGAGGAATTAATTCTTTTGACAAAGCCAAAGAGTTCTTTCGTCCCAACTTACAATATCTCCACGATCCCTTCCTGATGATGGATATGGAAAAAGCGGTGGAACGACTGGCTGTTGCCATCAAACAGAAGCAGCGTATTGTAATCTATGGTGATTACGATGTCGATGGTACAACTGCCATTTCTATGCTTTATTTGTTTTTGAAACAGATGGGGGCGCCCCCCCGATTTTACATTCCCGATCGCCTTCGGGATGGTTATGGACTTTCTGAAAATGGTATTCGAGAGATTTTTAGTTGGGGTACTGACCTGATATTAACTACCGATTGTGGCATTACCGGGGTGAAAGAGGTAGCTCTGGCCAACAAACTGGGGATGGAGGTAATTATTAGTGATCACCATGAGCCTGGCGAAAAATTACCGCCAGCGCTCGCTGTTTTAAACCCTAAGCGGGAGGATTGTTCCTATCCTTTTAAAGAGTTAGCAGGAGTGGGAGTTGCGTTTAAGTTAATTCAAGGCTTAGTCGATAAATTCAACTTGAGTAAGGATTACCTGGAACAATGTTTAGATTTAGTAGCCCTTGGTAGCGCTGCTGATATTGTACCTTTGACTGGTGAAAATCGTATTTTGGTCAAGCTTGGGTTAGAAACCCTCCGGTGCACAGAGAAGTTGGGACTTCGGGCTTTAATTAAAAGTTCAGGTTTGTTAGGTCGGTCTATTGGCACGGGACAAGTAGTATTTATTTTGGCTCCTCGGATTAACGCCGTGGGGCGCATGGGCAGTGCTGCTCGGGCGGTACATCTGTTGGTTGCTGATTCAGAACGTCGGGCTGATAATATCGCTAAGATTTTAGAAACTGAAAATCGTAATCGCCGAAATCTGGATGAAGAGATTTACAAAGAAGCTGTTGAGATTATGGAAAGGCAGTTTGATCCTGAGCGTGATTGGAGCATTGTTCTTCACAAAGAAGGATGGCATCCGGGAGTAGTGGGTATTGTTGCTTCGCGCCTTGTGGAACGATACTATCGCCCCACGGTGATGATTGCTCTTGGAGACGAATTGGATATGTTAAATACCCAAGCTGAATCGCAAGGTGGTAAAATAGGTAAGGGGTCTGCGCGCAGCATCCCCGGGTTTGATATCTATTCTGCGTTGAAAGCCTGTCAAAACTATCTGATAAGTTTTGGAGGTCATAAATTTGCCGCTGGCCTCAGCATCCAGAAGGAAATGATCCCTGCATTCCGAAATGCTTTTAACCAAGTAGCTCGACAAATGATGACTTCTGAACACCTAATCCCCAAAATATGCTTTGATGGAGTGTTAAAATTAAACGAAATCGATGCTAAGTTTATCCGTCTGTTGAAGCTTTTTGCTCCTCACGGCCCTCAGAATATGCGCCCGGTATTCCTTTCTACTAACTTGGAGGTTGTGGGAACACCTCAGATAGTAGGAAACAATCATCTAAAATTCAAAGTGCGCCAGAGAGGGGCACAAAATCGAATAGTGATTGATGCCATAGGGTTCAACTTAGGAGATTTGATTTATCGTATTTCCCCAGGAGAAGCCAATTTGGATATGATTTACGTGATTGAAGAAAATGAATTTCAAGGGGAACGTAGTCTGCAATTACGGGTAAAAGATTTGCGTTAACCCTGGAGTCTTGTTAATCATTTTAAGTGAAGGGAAAAAATCATGAGAAAATTATTAATTTGCGTTTTATTGGTTGGGGCGCTTGGGTACGTGGGGAGTTGCTCGAAGAAAAAATCTAATGACAAAGTCACAGTTACCCCTTCAGAAGGTATTACAATAATAGCAAAGGTAAATGGCGAGCCGGTTTTTGCCTCTGAAGTAGAGAGAATGGTAGAGAAAATGTTTCAGCAGGCGCGGTTTAAGTTTCGTGGTCAGCTTTCCGCTAAAGATTCTGCAGCAATACGTCAAAATGCTTTCGACTGGTCGATTGCTCAGAAGTTGCTAGAACAGGAGGCTACTCGTCAGCATATCGAAGTCTCTGATGTGGAAATACAGCAGGTTCTTGCTCGATTACGTCAGCAGTTTGCCTCTGATCAAGAATTTGAAGATGCATTGGCTCAAGATAATTCAAGTGTGGAAAAACTACGTCAGAATATCAAATTAGACCTGCAACTGCAAAAGCTTTTGACAACAGAGGTCAAAAAACGAATTACACCAGTTTCACAACAGGAAGCACTGGAGTACTACAGAGCTAATTTGCAATATTTCAAGGAACCAGAGAAGGTACATGTGCGACATATTTTCTTTAAAGTTGACAAGAATGCTACCCCTACCAAAAGAACCAAGGTGCGTAAAAAGGCTGAACAAGTATTACAATTAGCCAGATCCGGAGAGGATTTCGCTGAATTGGCTCAAAAGTATTCTGAGGATCCCTCCGCCAGTAATGGTGGAGATTTAGGGTTTTTTGCTCGGGGTGACATGGTTAAACCTTTCGACGAGACTGTTTTTCAACTTGAGGTTGGGGAGATAAGCGACCTGGTGGAAACATCGCACGGGTATCACATTATCAAGTTGGAAGAGAAGAAAAAGGCCGGTACACAGTCATTTCAACAAGTTGCCGAAAGTATTAAAAATTATCTTTTGCAGCAAAAACAGGCTAAAGCAGCAGGGAGTTACATCGAACAGTTGAAAGAACAAGCTAACATAGAATATTTGCCGGAGAGTAGGATTTTTACCCAGGGTACTGAAATATTGCCTGCCAAACCGTAAGGAGGTCTCCTACACCCTTTTCAATCCAGAACAGCTGATATTCATCTGTTTTGCCAACTGATTCATGCCATCGAAAGCAGCGTTTAATTTCCTCCGATAGCGAAGTTAGGTGAGGGACCCAATTAGCTTTTTTGCATTGCTTCGGTTTCTTTGCCAAGCTCTTTTTGTGTCTCACAACCTCCGTGTTTAATTTTCCTCAGGTGGCAATTTGGTAATAATTAAGACTTGATTCCCAATCCTAATCTTACTATATTTTTCAAAAGCTTTGGGGAAATAGAGATGTCTACTTCTACTCCGCTTATGGAACAATATTGGAAGATCAAGAATCAGCACCAGGATGCTATTCTTTTCTTTCGGATGGGCGATTTTTTCGAGTTATTCTATGACGATGCTAAGATTGCCTCCAAAGTGCTGGGGATTACTTTAACCAGCCGGGGGCACGGTACAGTTGGTGATGTACCGCTGGCAGGGTTCCCTCATCATGCCCTGGATGGCTATTTGGCCAAGATGATCAAAGCGGGGTACAAAGTAGCTATCTGCGAGCAGGTGGAAGATCCTAAGAAGGCTAAGAAATTAGTTAAACGCGAGATTGTCGAAGTCGTTACCCCGGGTACTGTTCTAACTGACGACTTATTAGAGAGTAAGCGCAATAATTACCTGGTAGCTATTTATTTGAAAGCCGAAATATGTGGATTTTCCCGTGTTGACCTTTCTACTGGCGAATTTGAAGCGACAGAATTTCCTAAAGAAGATTTACAGGATCAATTGCTTAACTCGTTTCCCTCGGAAGTGTTGGTGTCAGAAACCCAGGCAAGTTTTGTGCAATCGCATGTGCGTAACTTAGTGAATTTTACACTCACAAAACGAGATGATTGGCTTTTTTCTCGCGATTACGCCTATGAACTCCTGACGGAACATTTTAAGGTTGTCTCGCTAAAGGGATTTGGTTGCGAAGATCTCGATGCCGGACTTCGGGCAGCCGGGGCTATTCTCCATTACCTTAAGGAAAACAAAAAATCAGATTTAGCCCATATTCGTAGCTTATCCCGATTTTATCCTAATCAATTTATGGTACTTGACCCTGCTACTTTGCGCAATCTGGAAATTTTTTCCTCATTAGCTAATGGAGGCAAAGAAGGGAGTCTGATTACTATCATTGACCAAACAGTTACTCCTATAGGCGGGCGGTTGCTACGACATTGGATTCAAAATCCCTTGCGAGATGCCCAGAAGATTAAGGCGCGTCTGGATGCCGTTGAAGAGTTCGTGGCTGACGAAAATTTGCGCCAGCAAATCCGAACAGTGCTGAAAAAATTTGGCGATTTAGAGCGGTTGATCTCCAGGATTTGTACTCGTCGTGCTAATGCTCGCGATCTGCTAACTCTGGGAAAATCCATAGCTCTAATCCCTGAAATCAAAAGTCTCATCTCCAAATCTGAAATTCCTCTGTTGAGCGAAATCAACGGTGCTTTCTTAGATTTAGAAGAGGTAGCGCAACGTATTGAGCAGGCTATCGTCGATGATCCCCCATTGGCAATTACTGAAGGCGGAATCATCAAAGAAGGTTACAATGCAGCATTAGATGAGCTCCGCCAGATAGCTTTTTCTGGTAAAAATTGGATCGCTAATCTTCAAGCTGTTGAGAGGGAGCGCACCGGCATCCCCTCGCTCAAGGTCGGCTACAACAAAGTTTTTGGCTATTACATCGAGGTTACCAAACCCCATCTTGCTAAAGTGCCACAAGACTTTATTCGTAAACAGACACTGGTTAATGCCGAACGATTCATTACTCCAGAGCTAAAAGAATATGAGGAGAAAATTCTTGGGGCTGAAGAAAAAATGGCTTCTCTGGAGTATGAGTTGTTCGATGAGGTTCGGCAGTTTGTTGTTAGCCATGCCGAGGCAATTCAAAAAAACGCTCACCTTATTGCTCAACTGGATATTTTTGCTGCATTGGCTGAAGTGGCTGTAACTAATAATTACCATAAACCCGAGGTAAGTGACTCGGATCGAATCGTTATCGAAGAGGGACGTCATCCAGTTGTGGAGAAATTGTTACCACTTGGTGAGTCGTTTGTGCCAAATGACACAACCCTGGATAATCAACAGAATCAAATTATGGTTATTACTGGCCCTAATATGGCTGGCAAATCTACCTATATTCGTCAGGTGGGGCTGATTGTACTTTTGGCTCAGATGGGCAGTTTTGTACCCGCTCGAAGTGCTAAAATCGGAATAGTAGATCGTATTTTTACCAGAGTAGGTGCGTCGGACAATCTGGCGGGTGGGGAAAGTACCTTTTTGGTGGAAATGAACGAAATGGCTAATATTTTGAATAACGCTTCGTCTAATAGCCTGATTTTACTTGATGAGATCGGACGCGGCACCAGCACCTTCGATGGCCTTTCTATTGCCTGGGCGGTGGTAGAGTTTTTACACAACAATCATCGAGTAGCTGCTAAAACCCTATTTGCTACCCATTACCATGAGTTAACCGAATTGGAGCTTGTTCTGCCAAGAGTGAAAAATTACAATGTGGCTATTAAAGAATGGGGTGACAGGATTGTGTTCCTGCGCAAGGTTACTCGGGGAGGATGCGATCATAGCTACGGCATTCAAGTAGCTCGTTTGGCTGGACTCCCGAACGAAGTAATTGAACGTGCCAAAGAGGTATTGGCCAATCTTGAATCAGAAGCCCTCACCCCTTCCCGTGTTCCTAAACTGGCATTGCATCGGAAACGCAAGAAAAGGGTACCTGTACGGCAACTGGACTTCTTTGCAAAGCAGGAAGCACGTCTTGCTGAAGAATTGCAGAAACTTGATATCAATAACCTTACCCCATTACAGGCTTTGACCAAAATCAATGAACTGAAAAAGCTTTTAGATGGTAAAGACCGAACCCAGTGATGATTTTGTCGATTAGGCAATTGAAACTTTTTGCTATTGAGGCTCTTCATGAAACGCAATAGATATCTTCTGCTTTACTTTTTTCTATTTCTCGCTGTAGTAGCATCATCTGTCCAGGCAGGGTCTTTTGTGATTGCTAAATATGGTGGTGATTTCTTGGCCATTGGTGTGGGGGCCAGAGCGCTGGGTATGGGAGCAGCTTATGTGGCCGTGGGCCAGGATGGCATCGCTGCCTACTGGAATCCTGCAGGACTGACGCAGTTGAATTACCCTCAAATAAATGCTATGCATTCCGAACGTTTTGCTGGGGTTGTCAAATATGACTATCTCGGTATTTATTTACCTTATGGCCCAACTTCTACCGTGGGAATTAGCTTTATTCGCCTGGGTGTAGATGATATTCCGATTACTGCTTTGAATAATCCAGATGTCCCATTAGGAGCGGAATATGAAGATGAATATGGTAATAAACTACGTAACACCCCCTACATTACTCGCTGGGTAAACGATGCAGAGTACGCTGGATTCTTTAGCTATGGTTACAGGTTTTGTCCAAAGTGGATGATAGGTGCCAATGTCAAGCTCATTTGGAAAACTGTTGGCGACAATTCTGCCTGGGGACTGGGTTTCGATGCGGGAATGTTGTACAATCCTATCAACAACTTGCAATTGGGAGTGAATATCCAGGATTTTACCACAACTTTAGTGGCCTGGGATACAGGGCGCAATGAACTTATTATTCCGAACTTAAAATGGGGTGGAGCGTATTCGCTTCGTTTCTCTAACTTTGGGGTAATAGTAGCCGCTGATTTCGATACTCGCTTCGAAAAACGTAAATTTGCTGCTCAAAAATGGCTTGGCCCAATAAGTGTGGATTTTCATTATGGTGCTGAGCTGAATTACAAGAAGATCATTTATGGACGCATTGGCTCTGATGTGGGTAATTTTACCCTAGGAGCCGGCATACAACTGCCTAAGCTGAAAGGTGATTTGGCTTTTCTACCTCGTAACGATTTGGGAAATACCTGGCGACTTTCTTTGACGTTGACTATTGAAGAAGAGAAATTCAAACGATAGAGTGATTGTTTTATTTTTGTTTTTTGTAAAAAGATTTGACTATCAGGATTTTTTTTTGTATAATATTACTCAAGGTAAATAAAAGAATTACAGATTAGTTCACAATACTAAAGCCTCGGATGGTTCTATGGTAGTAAGCATGACCGGTTTTGGAAGAGGGGAAGCGGTTCAGGATAATATTCATGCAGTAGTGGAAATACGTTCAGTAAATAATCGTTTCTTGGAAGTTGTGTCTCGGTTACCTCGTTCTTTAAGTGGATATGAATTAGAGTTGAAGGAATTCGTGCGTCAACGGGTCAGTAGGGGACGCGTAAATGTAGCAGTGACATTAAAGTCGCCAGAACCAGGCTGTCTTGGTATTAAACTTGATTTAGAAACAGCCAGACTCTATTTGCAGCTATTACAAAAGTTGCGTGATTCGTTGCAGTTGGAAGACTCCATTAAGTTAGAGCATATTTTAGGATTCTCTGAGGTTTTTACTAGTGAAGAAAGCGATGATTTAGCCGAAAAATCCTGGGCATGTGTGAAAATAGCGTTGGAAAAAGCTTTCGAAGAATTTCTACAAATGAAAAAAGATGAAGGTATCTCTCTGGCGAACGATATTACAGCCAGGATCAATAAGTTGAATTGCTATGTGGATGAGATAGAGGAAATTTCTAAAGAACATGTGAAGAAAGAATTTAGCTTACTTAAGCAGCGTGTAGAGGAGATTCTTACTACTTCTCCAGTCGATGTCGAGCGATTGAGATTAGAAATAGCAATTTTGGCTGATCGTTTGGATGTGACCGAAGAATGTGTACGAGTGCGTAGTCATACTCGCCTGTTTACGGAATTGATGGCATCCCCTCAGTTAGTAGGGCGAAGATTGAATTTTTTGCTTCAAGAGATGAATCGGGAAGCTAATACCATGGGAGCTAAATCCAATAATGCAGACATTTCTCATCGGGTAGTATTCATGAAAGAAGAAATTGAAAAAATTCGGGAACAGGTGCAAAATATTGAGTAACATTTTAAATAGGAGGGAGAAAAATTGGATTATCCAATGTTAAGCATTGGTTACAAGAATGTTATTGCCAAAAATCGCATCATAGCTATTATTTCTCCTAATTCTCGACCGGTAAAAATGATGATCCAAAGCGCAAGAGAAAATGGTAAGCTTATTGACGCTACATTAGGCAAAAAGACCAAATCGGTAATTGTTACTGATAGTGATCATGTAATTCTTTCTACTAATTCTACTGAAACGTTGACCCAACGGATTGGAACTTGTAATTGATGACAGAGGTTGCAATTGCAGCGTGGACTATTGGTAGTTATCTCTTCACCTTCTGGAGGAGGGAAAACTACTGTAATTCAAGAACTTCGTCGAAGATGTCCGGAGTTAAAATATTCGATTTCAGCTACTACTCGTCCGCCACGTAAGGGAGAAAAAAACGGGCGCGACTATTTTTTCCTGACCGAAGCTGAGTTTCGAAACAAAATTGCTGCTGGCGAGTTTATTGAATGGGCTGAAGTTCATGGCTATCTCTATGGTACGACCAGACAGTACCTGGAACCTTTATTACAGCAGGGAGAAACAATAGTGCTCGATATTGACGATATAGGTGGGCTTAATATTAGAAAACATTATCCTCAAGATTCATTGCTGGTTTTTCTGTAACCTCCGTCTGTAAAAGAACTGTTTACTCGGTTATGGAAAAGAGGTACCGAAGCCACCACAGAAATTGTGAAGCGCTTTAGTCGCGTGCCTTGGGAAATCGCAAAAGCAAAAGAATATGATGTCGTAATTGTCAATAAAGATTTAACTAAAACAGTGAACAAGATTATTGAAGTAATTCAGAATTATAAGA